>ERZ827478.732-NODE-732-length-29868-cov-4.370107_pt1 | contig 29868 bp, 28 predicted proteins | sample MGYA00519705_ERZ827478 | MGnify/ENA primary metagenome ERZ827478 (study PRJEB31778, sample SAMEA3449318) | human gut metagenome | biome: human gut; feature: human-associated habitat; material: faeces | place: United Kingdom | collected 2010/2012 ... | reverse complement strand
GGTGGAGCCAGGCGAGGGCTGGACCGACATTTTCATTTATCCCGGATACCGCTTCCAGGTGCTGGATGGTCTGCTGACCAACTTCCCCCTGCCTGAGAGCACCCTCATTATGCTGGTGAGTGCCTTCGCCGGGTACGATTTCACCATGCGGGCCTACCGCCACGCGGTGGAGGAGAAATACCGGTTTTTCAGCTTTGGCGATGCCATGCGCATAGTGTGAGTAAATATTCAGAACGGAAAATGACCCGCAGAAGCGCAGTAAACCTGGGCTTTTGCGGTTTTTTATCGGCTGATTTCAGAACAACTTTTTGGAAGTTGTTGAGCTTTTTGGGAAGAAGTCATGTAATTATTACTATTGTCGGCAAAAATGCCCCTAAAACGGTGAGACTATATACCTCGCCGCTTTAGGGGCGCTATTAATTAAAAGATAGCTGTTGATATTCCGATTGTGATACGAGTTTCCTGCAAAGCTCAAAGTATGCAGGATTTATCTCGATTCCTATCGAATTGATATTTTCTAAGTATGTAGAGCCAAGCCCAGCGTCGGGTTCTGCCGTGTAAACATAGACACCATCCTTTACACAACTATAATGACGCAGGCACATCTCGAAAATATCATCCGATGTAACGCCAGAAACGCAATCCAAGTGCCATTTGGCAACAGAATTTTCATCAATTTGATTTTCTTCATTTAACATTTGTATAGCGTTGTCCTGCTATTTTCGGAAGTGTGGCCACAGCTTCAGGACACTTAGTTCATAAGTCGGAGCGTAGGACGTGGGACGGAGGCTTTCATATGCGTTTATGAAACCGGACTTGCGCTTGTGGCTCCACAGCACGCAATCACAGCCTTGTTTTCCCGCCGCTTCAAATGCCCTAACCTCCGGTGGCAATAGCATTTGAAGCGGCAACGCCGGCAGAGCGTAACACATACATTTTGCTTCGCAAAGTCGAGGACTAAAAAGAGGAGTTTGCCCCTTTTTCGGCATCCCAAAAGAAAAGGCGGTATGCCACCCCTCCACGGGGTGCATGCCGCCTTTTCTTGTTATCCAGCCCTCCGGCTGTATCGGTTGAGCAAAAGTCAGCGTGGGATTGATGTGGTATCTTTATCTAAGTGAACCCCCTCTCTCCCACTTTGAGACTGCATTACCGGTGATCTGAAGTCTATCCGCCAGTTCCTTCTGTGTCATGCCTTTTTCTTTTCTCAATCTCAGTATCATTTTACCCATGTTTCGGCAGTTCATTAAAAAACCCCCTTTCGCTTGCCTGATTATAATTATATATCCCGAGTCAGCTCAATGGATATATGGTTTTAATACACTGAACTATAAGTTTACTCTTACCTTTATCCGTCAAATCACGCTTCTCTGTTTTGTCCGGAAAAGGCCGTTAAGAATATCCCCCGTCATTTGACAACTGAAATAGACTCTGCTAAACTCAGTCCAGAAAATTTTCACGGCAAGGAGGCCCATATATGGCCGTTGGTTTTCGCATGTTCACAGATTTTCAGCGTCCAGACGCTGAGCTAGTGGAGGCCTTCAGAGGCATACCCAGCAGCAACATCGGCGACTGCGTACGTAAAATGACCTGTATGTTCGGGGGCATACGCCCCTTTAACAAGCACAATCTCCTGGGTGTAGCCTTTACCGTCAAGGTCCCCTCCGGGGACAACTTGGCAGCCCAGATGGCCTTGGACTACGCTAAGCCCGGAGACATCATCGTCATTGACGGGGCTGGCTACACCGACCGGGCTCTGGTGGGCGGCATGATGCTGGCCTACGCGGAGATGCGCCATCTTGGCGGCTTTGTTGTAAACGGCGCCGTGCGGGACATGGACGATATCCGCGGCAGTTCCCTGCCGGTCTTTGCCAAGGCAGTGACCCCTCTGGGGCCCTACCGGGAGGGGCCCGGTGAGATCAACGTGCCGGTGGTCTGCGGCGGCCAGGTGGTTATGCCGGGAGACATCCTGGTTGGGGATGCCGACGGCGTCGTGGTCATCCCCAGGAAGGATGCCCGGGAGCTGTTGGATGCCGCCAGGAAAAACCTGGCCGGAGAGCAGGAGGAGATACACCTGATGAAAGAGGGCCTCTACACCGAGGCAAAGCACCGGGAGACCTTCACCACCATGTTCCTGCGCCACGGCGGCAGCATTTCGGAATAGGCTAATGGCGGGCAATCAAATGGACATAGTACTGAGAAAATGGAACAGGGGCGACGCTCCGGCCCTCAGCCTGCTGCTGGACGGCATAGACAGGCGCTATCTCTCCGACAGGCTCCCCCATCCCTATACCCTGGCAGATGGGGAGCAGTGGCTGGATATGGTTTTGAAGCAGGAGGGCAAGGCCGGAATCTTCCGCGCCGTCATTGTGGACGGGGAGCTGGCCGGCTCCATTTCCGTGGAGCAGAAGAGCGACGTATACCGCAGGGATGCCGAGATAGGCTATCTCCTCGCTGCCGGATATTGGTCAAAGGGCATTATGACCGAAGCTGTCCGGCAGATGTGCGCCATAGCTTTTCGTGAGCTGGACATCCTCCGCATCACCGGCCTTGTCTACGAGCCCAACACCGCCTCCCGGCGGGTGCTGGAGAAGAACGGCTTTGTGCCGGAGGGGCTTATGAGAAATGCCATAACCAAGGACGGCGATATCTACAATCTGTATATCTACGGGAAGCTGATATAGAGATAGGCGGTGAGCATTATGAAGAAATTCCTGTTCAGGCTCTGGCTCTTGGCCCTGGCGGTCTTTGCTGTGGACTGGCTAATTGTGGGGATGAAACTGCTCAATGGGGACTATAACATTGCTATAGGCGCATACGTGGCCCTGGCCTGCGTGGTGATCCTGGCCCTATATCCGCTGTACCGGGCTTTTTCCCACAAGTGCCCCTACTGCGGCAAGCTCCTGGCCTCCTCGGGCCGCTACTGCCCCCACTGCGGCAGGGAGCTCACAAAGTAAGCAAGTGAATATTCAATACAGCAAAGCTCTCCTGTCCGGATGGTTTTCCGGACAGGAGAGCTTCGTTTTCGCATATGCGGTTTTCAGCAGCAGAATCTCCCCACTCAGCGAATGGAGAAGAAGGCGTCCTTGCCCAGATACTGAGGTACGTCGAAAAGCTCCTCCTCGATGCGCAGCAGCTGGTTGTACTTGGCCACCCGGTCGGTACGGGAGGGGGCGCCGGTCTTTATCTGTCCGGCGTTTACGCCCACGGAGATGTCGGCGATAGTGGTATCCTCCGTCTCACCGGAGCGGTGGGACACCACAGCGGTCCAGCCCGCACGGTGAGCCATCTGGATAGCGTCCAAGGTCTCGGTGAGAGTGCCTATCTGATTGAGCTTTATGAGCACGGAGTTTGCAGCCTTCAGCTCTATTCCCTTCTTTATACGCTCCGTATTGGTTACAAAGAGGTCGTCCCCCACTATCTGAATGCGGCTGCCCAGGCGGCGGGTCATCAGCTGCCAGCCTTCCCAGTCGTTCTCGCCCATGCCGTCTTCAATGGAGATAATGGGGTACTTGTTCACGAAGTCCTCCCACATATCCACCATCTGCTCCGAAGTCATGACGGTGCCACGCTTGGGCAGGTGATAGCACTTATCCTTTTCGTCGTACCAGTCGGACACGGCTCCGTCTATGGCTATCAGGAAATCCTCTCCGGGCTTGTAGCCCGCCAGCTCTATAGCGGAGACCAGGGCCTTCAGGGCGTCCTCGTCGCTGTCCAGGCTGGGAGCACAGCCGCCCTCGTCACCCACGCCGGAGGCAGGCACCACCTTCTTCAGGGCATGGAAGACCTCAGCGCCCATACGCAGAGCCTCCTTGAAGCTCTCTGCCCCAACAGGCATAATCATGAACTCCTGGATATCCACATTGGAGCCGGTGGCGTGAGCGCCGCCGTTGAGTACGTTCATCATGGGCACCGGCAGCACCTTGGCATTTACGCCGCCGATATAATTATAGAGGCTTACCCCGGTGGCGGCGGCAGCAGCCTTGGCGCAGGCCAGGGAGGCGCCCAAAATGGCATTGGCCCCAAGGCGGGTCTTGTTGGGTGTGCCGTCTATCTCGATAAGCATCTTGTCTATGGAGGTCTGGTCCAGCACGTTCAGGCCCAGCAGGGCCTCGGCTATCTCGCCGTTGACGTTTTCCACCGCCAGCTGCACGCCCTTGCCGCCATAGCGGCTCTTGTCCCCGTCTCTCAGCTCGCAGGCCTCGTACATCCCTGTAGAGGCCCCGGAGGGCACCGCCGCACGGCCTATAGTGCCGTCATCCAGGGTCACTTCCACCTCCACGGTGGGGTTGCCCCGGGAGTCCAGGATCTCTCTTGCCATAACGTCCACTATCTCAAAATACTGTTTCATAGCCTCACAGCCTCCTGTTTTTTATAATGAAGGTGAAGCCGGTTTTCATTTGTTTGATTCTTTACCGGTCATATGGATTATACCCCAAAAAACAGGAAAAAGTAAATAGACATATGGTAAACTCTGGATGATATGGGCTTTTTACCGAAAGGTTCAAATCCCCGGCCACTCTCTGACGAGAGTGCCGGGGATTTAATTTTGTCAATCCTTCTGATTTCCTCTTTACTTTTTGGCCATGCCCTTCTGGCGGGCGTACTCGGCAGCGCCCAGAGCGCCCATAAGCTGCGGGTCGGTCTTCAGCTCCACAACCTTCAGCTTCAGCACGTGCTCTATGGCTTCCTTCAGGCCGTCGTTCTTGGCGCAGCCGCCCGTCAGGGTGATGGAGTCCGTGGCTCCTGCCTTCTTTGCCATGACAAAGCAGCGCTTTGCAACGGCCATCTCTATGCCCGCAGCTATCTCGTCCGTGGCCTTGCCTTCGCCCACCAGGGTGATTACCTCAGACTCCGCAAACACCGTGCACTGGGCCGTGATGGGGATCACGTTCTTTGCCGTCAGGCTAAGCTTGCTGAACTCAGGCAGGCTCAGCTCAAAGCTCCTGGCCATGGCCTCAAAGAAACGGCCCGTGCCTGCGGCACACTTGTCGTTCATGGCAAAGTTCTTCACCGTGCCGTCCGTGTCTATGGAGATGCCCTTTACGTCCTGGCCACCGATGTCTATTATCGCCTTCACGTCCGGGTTCGTCACGTGCACGCCCATGGCGTGGCAGCTTATCTCAGAGATGTTCTCGTCGGCAAAGGGCACTTTGTTCCGCCCATAGCCCGTGCCTATCAGATAGGCCAGCTCCTTGCTGTCCTTCAGGCCAGCCTGCTTGCACACCTCTTCCATTGCCGCTATTGCGCTCTGCTCGGAATTTATCTTGCTCCTTATGGTGGTGTCCGCCACCATCTTCCCGTTCTCGTCCAGTATCACTGCCTTAGTATAGGTGGACCCTACGTCGCAGCCGCCATAGTATTTCATCTTGCTTATGCCTCCATATATTTTTTCAAATTTCCTTTTCAGACTTCGTACTCGTAGGAGGGATACTTATCCATGTCGTAAGGGGCTTTCAAAGTGTCTTTTCTATCCATATTGTCGTAGTGTTTTTTCAGCAGGGGCTCCACCACGTTGAAAAGCAGCTTGCCGTCCAGGTCAAAGAAAAACACGGCAAAGAGCGCAGCATTGGCCAGCAGCACCAATCCCAGCAGCTTCAGGGCAAGGCGCCCCAACTTATGCCCCAGGGTACATTTACAGCTTTTGCGCTTTTTCATCCTATCTCCTCCTTACCAGCCCATGGAATCGTCAAAGTCAAGCAGGGACGGATCCAAAGGCTCCTCATGCATAACGGTAGTCATATAGTCATTGACGATGCGGCGTATCTCCGCACGGCTCACGGTACGGCTGTCTGGCAGGGCATGGGGCATCCAGATAGCGGGGATGTTCCTGCTGCGGAACTCATCTTCAAACAGGCCGTGTACTCCCTGCATGCCCTTACACTGGAGCTGGTCATACATCATGACAAAGTCGCAGTTGAACTTCTCCATGTACTCCCACAGCTCAAAGATATGGTGCATGCCGCCCACGGCCATGCGGCGCATGGGAGCCCACATGTGGTAGGTTGCCATATCATCCAGGCAGTGGTCATAGGTGTCGGTGCGGATGGACATGTCGAACATCAGGGAGTCCATGTTGATTATAACGTTCAAACCCCAGCAGTTATAAGCCCAGGTACACCAGTGGGAGTAATACAAGGGGGCACAGGACCAGGCGATGACCCTGTGGCGGGTCTTGGGGAAGGTATTTATCTTCTTGCTCACGCATTTCTCCAGGATCTTGCGCACTTTCTTGTCGCAGAAGTGCCATATATCCCGGTCTCCGTCCTGGCTGTAGTAGATGCGGTACAGGGCCTGGGCCACGCCGTTTATGGGATAATAAGGAGTCTTGGCAGCAACCTCCCATTTCTCCCTCTCGAACTCCTGCAGCTCGTTCTGCTGCCGCAGCTTCTTAACCAGCTGATCCCAGTTGAAGGGCACGCCGGTCTGCTCCTCTATGAACTTCCAGCACTCCTCTATCTCCCGGCGGCAGTGCTTATGCACCAGAGGATCGTCAAACTGCATGGGCTGGGGCATGGCGAACAGGGGCTTGTCGTAGAACCAGTCCTGAAGTATGGAGGTAGCCACCGAGGCATCGCAGGCCTCGTTGGAAGTTATCATGAATGGGGCATAGTCCGGCATGTCGTCCTGGACAAAGAGGCCGGACTCGGCCTGACACATTGGGCAGGGGTCGCCGGGCAGGCCGATGGACTGTACGGCATCAATATAGTTATGGACTGTGTGGGAGTTTACGTGGCAGGTGACGAAGTAGGGTATCATCTCCATGGCCACATTGTCAAAATGGTCGCTCCAGGGGTAGAAGATACCGCCCCAGACAGTCTCATTGTGGGCCATAGTGTGATACCACAGGTCGTTCTTCTTGCCGCCATGTAGCTTGGTGTCAGCGGCAAACATGCGCTGGAACTGGCGTATGGTCTCGTTGACCATGCCTCTGTAGTGCCAGGAGGAGGCTCTCAGGGCTTCGCCTCTCATGCCTTCCATGCCCCTGTCGAACCAGTGGAGCACCGGCAGATAGGTCTGGCCCACCCAGCGGTAGCGCCACACACCCTTGGCAAAGTTTATGGGGCCGCCCATCTTCATGATGTCCCTGACCATGAATATGTAGTTATACAGCCAAATCATATAGAAGTAGTACATGGTGTCCTTGACACCGCGCCACTCCCTGTGTTTATAAAGGCCGGTTTTATCCTCGTACAGCTCCCCCAGACGGCGCTCGCCGTGGGGTTTGCCCAGCCAGAAGTCCCTGGCCAGCTTTTTAATATCCACTTTTTTCTTAGCCATTTTACTTGCCCTCCTGGATCTTCTTGATCTCCACACTCTCAACGAAGGCCTGGAAGCGGGTGCGCAGCTGGCCGGAAGCGGAATTGATATACTCTTTTTCTATGGAGCAGACCGGGATGCCGAAGTCCCGCTTCATTACCACCGTGTCTATCACACGCTCATAGCTCCAGTACTCACAGAACTTGTTGGACGCAACGATAAGCCCGTCGGCCTTATAGTCTTTCACAAGCTTTGCCAGGCGCTGCTTCCGCTCCCTCATCACATCCTGAGGCATAAAGCGGGGGCAGTTGCTGGTGTCCAGATAATGCCGGGCTATGGCGTCCAGGGGCTCCTGCCCTTCCTTGACGGTAATAGGTATGCGGCTCTCCACCGCCCCGTAGCAATAACGGTCGGCCACCACTTCGGCACCGCAGCTCTCGATGAGCTTGGTAAAGTCCGGATCATCGTTCTCAGAGCCTGCCAGCACCACCTTGCAGCGGAAGGGCCACCTGTCGTCGGGCTCTCTGGTTTTCATTTCCTCCGCAGTCTCCCGCAGATACGGCAGTATCAGCTCCTTCGGGCAGACTTCACTCACCAGCTGTATAACGTGGAACTCGTAGCCGGTAATGGTGGGATTGTCCAGCTTGCGGTAGTCGCCGATTTCGTTGATAAGACGGCATACCTCATTGTGCTGTTCTATGGCCTTCATGACGGCCTCGTCGGACACGTCTATGCCAAAGTGCTCATGGAGCTTATCCAGCACATGGTACTTCAGTTGCTCCTTATAATGCAGATAGCTGTTCTCCGTCTTTTTAAAGGGTACGTCGATAAACTCGCAGAAGAAGTTGTCGTTCTGGATGACTTTCATGTCCGCCACACTGTCCAGCTTCTTCTGCTGTAAATGCTCCTGGAAGCGGCAAGTGACGGTGCAGGTTTCCGTTGCCATCTGAGCGTCCAGGAAGTTGTAGCCCCCCTCCAGGGCCCGCTCAAAAAGGCTGCGCCCGTAGTGACATACACGGGCAGACATGTAGTAAGTGGCTATGTCCGGGGATGTGCAGCGGGGGGCTCTCAGGCGTACTGAGAAGCATCCCGGCAGGTCGAGAAGAACTTCAGGCATGAAGTAGCAGGTATAGCCAAGGGCGTACTTTCCATCGGCTCTGGCTTTTTGTACCAACTCGTTGTTGGCTTCCTGAAGCAGATTCTCAAAGTAGATGAGGTGCTTGAGATCTTTCACAGATAACCCTCCAAAATCCGATTTTCCGCATGGGCCTCCGGGCCCTCTCTTACGTACATATTTTATCAAATCGTTAATGTGCTGTCAATTGATTTTTGTGCATTATTACGATTTTTGCGGCTGCGATTTTGGTTGTTATTATACATTATGACAGTTTTTGTCTAAACGAATGGCCGTTCTGTGAATCATTTGAATTTTAATGCCCGTTAATTAATTTATCTGAAGTCCTTCTCCAGTGCCCTGGCAATTTGCTCTCTCTGTGCCGTGGCGCTGCCCTGTATCATCTGGGTCTTTCCGCCGCCCCGACCATTTATCAATGCGTTCAGCTCCTTTGCCCTGGCTTTCAGGTCGACATTCCGGCTGCCCATGATATAGCGGTAGCCCCCCTCGTCACTGCCGGAAAAAGCGGCAGCTATGCCGGAGCATTTTCCCATCAGCAAATTCACCAACTCTCTGAGAGCCACCTCGTCCAGCACGTCGTCAAAAAGGCAGATATTCCCCTCCCTGTACTCCTGCGCTTCGGCCATATGGCTCACCAGTTCCATGCTCAGAGCCGCAATGCGTTCCTTGCTTCTCTGTTGCTCCCGTAGCAGCCGTTCCACGGCGGCGGCAGTCTCATGGCGCTTGGCACTGAGGGCCTGGGATATGGCAGAGACGTTTTCCTGCTTCACCCGGTAGTCTCTCAGGGCCAGCATGCCGCAGGCCAGGTTCAGCCGTACTCCGCCCCGGTGGCGCTCGGATTCCAGCACCTTTATGAGCCCTATCTCCCCGGTGTGTTTTACATGTGGAGCACAACAGGCGCAGCAATCCGTTCCGGGTATCTCCACTATTCGCACATTTTCCGTAAGCTCCAGCTTGCTGCGGTATTCCAGGTTCTTCAGCTCCTCCGGCTCCGGGAAGGTGCAGAGCACCGGAAGGTCGTCTCTCACCACCCGGTTTGCCCGCTCCTCTATCTCCATGAGCTGCTCCCAGCTCAGCTCCCGGTCAAAGTCTATGGTAACGAAGTCCTCACCCATGTGGAAGCCCACGTTTTCGCAACCGTAGAGCTGATGGGCAAGGCCCGAGACCACATGTTCCCCGGAGTGGTTTTGCATGCGTACCAGGCGCTGCTCGGCATCTATACGGCCCTCCGCCGTCTCTCCGGCAGGCAGCGGCCTGTCACAGTAGTGTAGTATCTCCCCGTCCTTCTCATGCACGTCCAGGATATTCACTCCGCCAAAGCTGCCGGTGTCCGCCTGCTGGCCGCCGCCCTCGGGAAAAAAAACGGTCCTGTCCAGAATGAGTGCAGGGCCTTTCGGAGTGTCCCGGCAGTCCAGGACAGTGGCAGTAAATTCAAACATGTGGCTGTCTTTATAATACAGTTTCTCGGTAAACATATCATCTCTCCTTTTGTGCTTAGGATATCATCAAACTCCCGTATATACAAGGAAAACCCGGGGCCAAAAGGCCCCGGGTGAGACTGTATATACTTCAGCGCGTCAGGTTCCCGGCTTGCCCAGCATGCGGAACATGTTTTTCTTATAGGCCTCCACTCCGGGCTGGTCAAAGGGATTGACCCCGGACATGTAGCCGGAGATGGCGCAGGCCACCTCAAAGAAGCAGACCAGGGCGGCAAAGCCCTCCTCATTGCGCATGGGCACCTCGATTATCATGTTGGGTACCCCGCCGGAGACATGGGCATCCCGCACGGCGTCGGCTGCCACATGGCCCACCTCGGAGATGTCCCGGCCGGCTATGTAATTGAGGCCGTCGGTATCCTCCGCCTCATAGGGGAAGGTATAGGTGCGGCGGCTGTAGCTGAAGCGCACCACCGTCTCCATCAGCTTCCTGGGGCCGGACTGGATGAACTGGCCCATGGAATGCAGATCGGCGGTATATTCCACGGAGGCGGGGAAAATGCCTTTGCCGTCCTTGCCCTCGCTCTCGCCGTAGAGCTGCTTCCACCACTCGGCCATGAAACGGAAGCTGGGCTCGTAGCAAGCCAGGATCTCTATCTCGTAATCCTTGGCATAGAGGTGCTGGCGGGCAGCGGCATATTTCCAGGCCGGGTTCTCCGGAGACTGGAGGGAGAGGGCCTGGAGCTCCTCAATGGCGGCGTCTATGACCCGGCGCACATCAATGCCCGCCACGGCCATAGGCAGCAGGCCCACGGCGGAGAGCACGCTGAAGCGGCCGCCCACATCGTCGGGCACCACGAAGGTCTCCCAACCCCGGGCGTCGGCCAGGGATTTCAGCACGCCCTTGTGGGCATCGGTAGTGGCAAATATATGCTCGTCGGCCTTGTCGCCATATTTCTTTTCCAGCAGTTCCCGGAAAATGCGGAAGGATACAGCAGGTTCCAGGGTGGTACCGGATTTGGAGATGACGTTCACATCAAAATCCATATCTCCCAGCCTATCCAAGGTATCACACAGGGTGTCTGCGGAGAGCATATTGCCCACAAAGAAGATCTGGGGATCGTCTTTGCCGGGCAGGGGCTTGAGAAGCTCTATGGCTCCCCGGGCTCCCAGATAAGAACCGCCGATGCCCACCACTACCAGGGCCTTGGAGCGGCTGCGGATCTTCTCGGCAGTAGCGATTATCTCCTCCAGCTCCGTCTCCTTGATGCGCTGGGGCAGCTCCATCCATCCGGTAAACTCACTGCCCAGGCCGGTCTTGTCAATGAGCTTCTTGTGAGCCAGCCCTGCCAGGGCGTAGTCGGGCCCGGCGCTGGTGAAAAATTGGGCGGCGCCGGATAAATCAACCTTTATCATATTTCCTCCTAAGTACCTCGTATTTTTTGCTGTTGTATGACTGTTTTTATTATATACTTTTTCCCGTATATTTCAACAGAAATTTGAAGCACTCACAGGGCAAAAAGACTGCCGCCCAAGCGTTTGAACAGTCCGAAGAAGCCCACCCGCTCCACGTCCTCCCCGGCGCAGACAGGCACCCGGGCCACAGTCTCCCCGCCCAGAGTGACGGTGAGGCTGCCCAGTTCGTCCCCCTTTTTCACCGGTGCCTGGACGCTGCTTTTCAGCTCCAACTTATATTCCGGGTTCTGCCCCTTGCCCTCCACCAGGGTATAGGCTTCCCCGCCGTACTCCAGGTGCACTCTGTCCCCTTTGCCCAGCTCCACCTTCAGTTCCGGCAAGGGCTCCTCCATGGTCAGCGGGCAGAGGGAGTAGTTGGCAAATCCCACATCCAGCAGGGTCTGGGCATCCTTGTTGCGGCTGTCGCTGCTCTTGCAGCCCATGACCACCGCTATATACTCCAGCCCGTCCCGCTCTGCCGTGGCGGACAGGCAATACATGGAACTGGAGGTGTAGCCGGTTTTCAGCCCAGTACAGCCGGAATACCAGTGCACCAGCTTGTTGGTGTTGCTCAGCTCGAATTCCCCGCCCCTGATGCTGTCCATCCATATGGTAGTGAAGTCCTTTATCATGTCGTGCTTTATAAGCTCCCTGGACATGAGGGCCACGTCATAGGCTGTGGTGTAGTGGTCCCCGTCGTCAAAGAGCCCGCTGCAATTGGTGAAATGGGTGTCCTTCATGCCCAGCTCCTTTGCCCGGCGGTTCATCCGCTCCACAAAAAGGCTTTCGCTGCCGCTGATATGCTCGGCCATAGCCACGGCGCAGTCGTTGGCGGAGACAACGGCAATACACTTGAGCATGTCGCTGACACTCATCTGCTCCCCCACCTCCAGATATACGCAGCTGCCGCCGAAGGAGGCGGCCCTCTCGCTGGCCGTCACCGTGTCTTCAAGGCTCAGCTTTCCGCTCTCTATGTCCTCCACGATGAGCAGCATGGTCATCACCTTTGTGACACTGGCAGGGAAGCGCCGCTCATAGGCGTTCTTTTCATATATGAGCTGCCCCGTCTCCTTTTCCATGAGCACCGCCGAGGGCGCCTCTATGGCCACGTCGCCGTCCTTCAGATAGCCCTCTCCATAGGCGCCGGCAGCCGGCAGTCCTATCATCAATGCAAATATGATTACAAAACAGATTATATGTTTCATAGTCCCCTCCCCCAGGAATATCTTGTTTGAGACTATGAGTTACAAAACGGTTCTATGAGTTGGTTTACATGATTATGAATATTTCGACAGTTTTTTCACTTTTATTCAAAGGCGGGCTCCGCGGCAGATTCCCACAATCAAAGGAGTTTTTAACATTTCCAACAGAGTTTTCAACAAGCTCTTATGAATGTTTGCTTTTCAGCAAGCCGCTTTAGTTTACATAATTCAGATGCGGTGTTTGTAACAGTTTTGTCAAAAAAAGCACACAAAATTTACAAGTTAGTCATTGACGGTAAAGTAGGCTAATAGTAATATAAAAATGTTGGAGTTTTATAAAGCCGAGCTGTGGGAGGATTATTATGAGACGGCCGTTCAGATGGGACAAAAAATATCTCTACTGGGGCATAACCGCCTTTTGCGTTATCGCTGCGGCCATTTTGTTTTACATGGCCCTGCGCTTCCTTCCCTCGCTGGGCTCGGCCCTGTCCACTCTTTTAGGCATACTCAGTCCCTTTATCTGGGGCATGGTCATATGCTATCTGCTGGCCCCCTTTATGCGTCTGGTGGAAAAAAAGCTCTTTACTCCTCTGGCACGTAAGCTGTATAAAAAGAACAAGAAGAGTGACGGCTCCCGCTTTGCTCGCAGCATGTCCGTGCTGCTAAGCGAGCTAGTGCTGCTGGCAGTGCTCACTGCGCTGGTCTTTCTCATCATCCCTCAGATATACAGCAGTTTGCAAACCATCGTGGCCAGCTCCTCAATGTACATAGACACCTTCAGCCGTTGGCTTCAGCAGCTGCTGGAGGACTTCCCTGAGATAGAGCACTACGCCTCCCAGCTTTTGGGAGAGGTAAACACCAGCTTCATCAACTGGATACAGCAGACCGTGCTACCGGAGCTGGGCAGCCTCATCTCCAATGTGACCTCCGGCGTATACTATGTGCTGCTGGGCATTTACAATCTGGTCATCGGCATCATAGTCTCCGTCTACGTGCTGAGCAATCTGGAGCCGTTCGGAGCCAGCGCCAAACGTATTCTCTATTCCATCTTCTCCGTGGATACGGCAAAGAAGATCATGGAGGGCCTGGACTTTACCGACCGCACCTTCATGGGCTTTATAAATGGCAAGCTGCTGGACTCCGCCATTATCGGCCTTATCTGCTATATCGTCTGCGCCTTACTCCAGATGCCCTATGCCCTGCTGGTGAGCGTGATCGTGGGTGTGACAAACGTCATTCCCTTCTTTGGGCCCTTCATCGGAGCCGTGCCTTCAGCCCTGATTATTCTGCTGGTAGACCCCTTCAAGTGCCTTATTTTCATCATCTTCATCATCATACTCCAGCAGCTGGACGGCAATGTCATCGGGCCCAATATTCTGGGCAATTCCGTGGGTATCAACGGCTTCTGGGTCATGTTCTCCATCATCATCGGCGCCGGTTTCTTCGGTTTCTGGGGCATGCTACTGGGCGTCCCGGTATTTGTGGTCATCTATGCCGCCATAAACAGCAGCGTCACCAGGAAGCTTAAAAGAAGCGACCTCCCCTGGGAGGCCGCCGATTATGAGGATATAGATTATATTGATCCCGTCACCTATCAGCCGGTAAAAAAGGACAGGGAAGATCAGCCGTGAGCCAGATGTGCCCTGGCCTCCTTCAGCCCCTCGCACAGGGCTCTGATATCCTCCTCCGTATTGAAGCGTGAAAGGCCTATGCGTATAGCCCCATCTATCACCCTGGGGTTCAGGCCCATAGCCTCAAGTACATGGCTCCGCCCGCCCTTCTTGCAGGCGGAGCTTTTTGATACATATACCTCCCCCGCCTCCAGGCAGTTCATCAGCACCTCGCTGCGCCAGCCGGGCATGGAAATGCTGAGTATGTGGGGCGCACCGCCCCCTATGGCCACCAGTTCAGGTATGTCTTTTTTGAGCTCATCTATAGCCAGCTGCCGGAGGGAAGACATGCGTCGGATATTCTCGTCCATACCCTTCCGGGCAGCTCTGCATGCAGCGGCAAAGGCTGCTATCTGGGGCATGGCCTCTGTACCCGCCCTGCGGCCCGCTTCCTGGGACCCTCCCAGGATGTAGGGCTTGAGCTTTATACCGTCTCTGATGTATAATGCACCTATGCCTTTGGGGGCATGTATCTTGTGGCCGCTGATGCTTATCAGGTCGGCCCCCAGGGTTTTGGCTGTGAAAGGCAGCTTCATGAAGGCCTGCACCGCGTCGGTGTGGAGCAGGGCCCGGGAGGCCGCTTTTTTCATGGCCCTAGCTATGGCGGCAATGTCCGTCACCGCCCCGGTCTCGTTATTCACCAGCATCAGCGACACCAATATGGTGTCCTCTCTCAGAGCCTCCAGCACCGACTGCACCGGGACAGCCCCCGTCTCATCGGGCCGCAGCCTTGTCACCTCAAATCCCCGGCGCTCCAGCTCATCCAGGGATTTGAGAACGGCGTCGTGTTCCGTCACGGAGCTTATCACGTGCCTGCCCCGGCGGTGCATGAGTTCGGCTGCACCCAGGATGGCCCAGTTGTCGCTCTCGGAGCCGCAGGAAGTAAATACCAGTTCCTGGGGCATACAGCCAAGAGCCCCTGCCACCTGCTTGCGGCTCTCGTCCAGCAGGTGCTTGGCCTCACGCCCCTTGGTGTGGGTGGAGCTGGGATTGCCGTAGGTCTCGGTCATGGCTTTGAGCGCCGCCTCCGCCGCCTCCGGGCACACCTTCGTGGTGGCGGAATTATCCAGATAGTGTTCCATTTTATACACACTCCATTGTTTTTCTACAGGAGAATAATCATGAGATATATTATATCCACTCTGGGCTGCAAGGTCAACCAGTATGAGACTCAGGCCATGGAGGCCCTGCTGCGCCGGCACGGCCACAGCCCCGCTCAGGCCGGGGAGCAGGCCGATGCAATAATAGTGAATACCTGCGCCGTCACCGCCGAAAGCGGCCGTAAATCCCGCCAGACCATACGCCGCCTGAAGGAGGAAAATCCCGGGGCCGTCCTGGCAGTCTGCGGCTGCTACTCCCAGATAAGCGAAGAGGACGTGGCCGCCTTGGGAGCGGACGTGATCTTCGGTGCCGCAGAGCGGGCAAAGCTGGTGGAAGCGGTGGAGCAGGCTGTGGAAAAGGGTCTGGGCTGCCGGTACATAGACCCGCCTTTCCAGCGCCGGGTCTTCGAGCGCCTGCCTTCCGGGGCAGTGGCCGGCCGTACCCGAGCCATGCTGAAGATTCAGGACGGATGCGTCAACTTCTGCTCCTACTGCATCATTCCCTACACCCGGGGCAGGCTCCGGAGCCTGCCAATCCCCGAGGCAGTGGAGGAAACTCTGAAGCTCCGTTCCCAGGGTTTCAGGGAGGTAGTGCTCACCGGCATAGAGGTGGCCTCCTATGGGGTTGATCTGCCGGAACACCCCGGCCTTGCCGATATGATATGCGCCGTGGCCGAAGCCGCTCCGGACCTGCGCATCCGCCTGGGCTCCCTGGAACCCACAGTTATTACGGAGGATTTCTGCCGCTGTCTGTCAGCCAACGGCAATATCTGCCGCCATTTTCACCTTTCCCTCCAGTCCGGCTGTGACAAGACCCTTAAGGCCATGAACCGCAAATATGATACCGCCGCCTTTTACCGCTCGGTTCAGCTGCTGAGGGAATACTTCCCCGGCTGCGCTTTAACCTGTGATCTCATAACCGGTTTCCCGGGGGAGACGGAGGAAGATCACAAGGAGACTCTGGAGTTTATAAGGAAGTGCGCCTTTGCAGATATGCATATCTTCCCCTACTCCCGCCGTCCCGGTACTCCGGCGGATTCCATGCCGGGGCAGCTGGAAAATGCCGTAAAATCCCGCCGGGCCCACGAGGCCCAGCAAGTAGCGGAGGAAATGCATAAAGCCTTTCTAGGCGCCGCTGTCGGCAGTATGCTCCCAGTGCTTTTTGAAACTCAGGAGAACGGATATTCCACCGGACACAGCGACACCTATCTGCTGGTGTCCGTCCCCGGCCAGGGGCTGAGGGGGCAGCTGCGCCGTGTGCTGATAAGCGAGGCCCGGGAGGGGCAGCTTTTTGGGCACTTGGCCGATTGACTAAATACCAGTCAAATAGTATGATATTCGGGAATTATTGATAGGGAGTTGACATTGTGGCCAGAGATAATGTTTTTAACTTTTCGGCGGGACCTTCTGTGATGCCCCTTCCCGCTTTGGAGAGCGCCCGGGACCAGCTGCCGGATTACATGGGCAGCGGTGTATCCGTAATGGAGATGAGCCACAGGAGCAAACAGTTCCAGGAGATTTTTGACAGTACCAAGCTCAAGCTCAGAACGCTCATGCAGGTGCCGGAGACCCACGACATTCTTTTTCTCCAGGGTGGAGCCACCTTGCAGTTTGCAGCCATCCCTATGAATCTGCTGGAGGGCGGTTGCGCCGACTATGCAGTTACCGGCAACTTCTCAAAAAAAGCCGCTCAGGAGGCGGAGAAATATGGCAGCGTCCATATCGCCTGCGACAGCTCGCCCACCAGCCATGACCGCATACCCTCCCAGGAGGAACTTGAATGTACTGAGGTCGCCAAATATTTCTACTACTGCGCCAACAACACTGTCTACGGCACCGAATGGCAGTACGTGCCCAGAGTCTCCGCTCCCCTGGTATGCGACATGTCTTCCGACATTCTCTCTTATCCGGTGGATGTATCCCGCTTCGGGCTCATATATGCCGGGGCCCAGAAGAACATGGCCCCTGCCGGTCTCACCGTGGTGATAGTGGATAAATCCCTTTTAGGCCGGGAAATGTCCATCACCCCCCAAGTGATGAGCTACAAGATCCTGTCTGAGCACGACTCCATGCTGAACACTCCCCCCTGCTGGTGCATATATATGCTGGGGTTGACCCTGGATTGGGTCAGAGCCCAGGGTGGGGTTGAGGCAATGGATGCCCTGCGTCGGGAACGGGCCGCCCTGCTCTATGACTTTCTTGACAACAGCCGTCTTTTTAAAGCCCATGCCCTGCCCGGCTCCCGCAGCTTCATGAACGTCACCTTCTCCACCGGGAACTCCGACCTGGACGCAGAGTTCGTAAAGGCTTCCTCTGCCCGGGGCTTTCTCAATCTGAAGGGCCACAAGGTGGCCGGAGGCATGAGGGCCTCCATATACAACGCCATTCCCGTGGAGGGTGTGAAAAAGCTGGTAAATTATATGAAGGAGTTTGAACTTAGCCATGTTTAAGATACGCACCATGAACGCCATATCCCAGGCCGGTATAGAGGTGCTGGAACAGAAGGGCTGCACCGTAGGCCCGGAAGTCGAGGGCGCCCAGGCTTACCTCATCCGCAGTGCCGACCTCCACTCCTCCCCTCTGCCCGAGAGCCTGCTGGCCATAGGCCGGGCAGGTGCCGGTACCAACAATATTCCCGTGTCTGACTGCACTGAAAAGGGCATAGTGGTCTTCAACAGCCCCGGGGCCAACGCCGAGGCGGTAAAGGAGCAGGAGATCTGCGCCATGGTTATGGCCTCCCGGGATGTGCTGGGCAGTATAGAGTGGGTCAAGACCATCGCCGACCGGGGCGAGGAGATACCGGCTCTGGTGGAAAAGCACAAGTCCAACTTTGCCGGACCCGAGCTGCTGGGCAAGACCCTGGGTGTAATAGGTCTGGGTGCCACCGGCTCCATGGTGGCCAATGCAGCCCTGGCTATAGGCATGGTGGTCTACGGCTATGATCCTTTCATGTCCATCGACGCAGCCTGGCGCCTCTCCGGGGATGTTATCCACGCCGACAGCATAGACGACATCTACGCCAACTGTGACTATATAAGCTTGAATGTGCCCTACAACAAGGGCACCCACTGCCTTCTGGATGCCGCCGCCTTCCAGAAGATGCGTGACGGCGTACGCATCTTCAACGAGAGCCGTGCCGAGGTGGTGGACGACGAGGCTATGACGGAGGCTCTCAAGGCCGGAAAGGTGGGAAGGTATGTCACAGACTTCCCCAACCAGGTCATCCTCAAGGCCCCCAATGTCATCGCCATGCCCCACCTGGGCGCCTGCACTCCCGAAAGTGAAGACCGCTGCGCCGTCATGGCTGCCAAGGAGCTGTACGACTATCTGCTCAACGGTAACATCAAAAACTCTGTGAACCTTCCTGACGTCTCCCTGTCCCGCATGGGCGTGTGCCGCCTGTGCGTAATCCACCGGAACATACCCAAGATGATAAACCGCATCCTGGACCGTCTGGGTGCCGATGTGAACGTGGAACACATGATAAACAAGCCACGGGACGCCTACGCCTACACCATGGTGGACCTGGGCAGCCCCATAGACGAGGCCACTGCTCAGAGTATCCGCTCCATGGAGCACGTGCTGAGAGTGCGTGTGATCTGAGCTCAGGTGGAATGCAAGACATATTTTAAAAAGACAAAGGCGCAGCCTAGGCTGCGCCTTTGTCTTTTGCCTTAAGCGGGACGGCCCAATCCTGCATTATATTCTCCAGCCCCTTGTCATACTCCAGGATGACCCGCCAGCTATGCTCCTGGCTGGGCAGAGTTCCCGCCGGGAAATGCAGCTCCACAAAGTCTGAATAGAAAACCAGGTTCTCAGGCTCAAAGGCCTGTTCCATCTCCTGCCTCAGCTGCTCATCCTGCATATCCGCCAAGTCCAGCAACCTCTCGGCCAGCTCCTCCCGAGGGCAGGAAAACAGCTCACTGTTGTCCACATAGTCTCCGGTGCTCTTGTCAAAGGCGGCACAGGTACACAGCTCATAGATATAGTTACCGTCTATAGGCAGAGTGACGGCGGTGAGAAAATAGATAAGCCTTGGGCTGGAGGCGCTGGGAGATATTTCCTGGCCCAGAGAATACTCCACAAAGCCCTCTCCCTCCGTTTCCAGCCAGGCCCTGTAGGCTCTCTCCAGCTGGGCCCGTTCATCATACAGCAGGCCCCGGCTCTGATAATACTCAAGGATCTTCTCTTGAGCCTCTATTTCCAGGCCGTGGAAATTCTCTGTCCCGCCCACGGAGACATTCTCCGGCCCTATGGGGTTTTTGACCTTCAGCAGCGGTGTTCCGTCAGGCAGGGTATAGACTTTGCAGTTATAGTACTGCCATATATTTGCAGCCGTCTCCCGGTCAAGGCTCACCGTCTCCGGGCTGAGAATGCCGCATATTTCCAGGTGCTCAGCCGGGTAAATTCTCGTCTTTTCCCCATTTTCGGCTTTCACGGTTCTGCCTGCCCTGTTATATTCCGCCCACACCGCCGTGTCTGTCAGTTCGCCTTCTCTGAAGCGGTCTTCATCCAGTCCCTCAATAAAGGAGAAAATATGGGTGCCCTCCGTCAGCTCCAGAGCGATCTGTTCACCCTTCTCCGTCTCCACGGTAAAGCTGACCAATCCCTCGCCATCCCGGACATCCATGGCAACGACCCTGCCGGTGGCCTCCCCTGTCCCTCCGCAGGCGGTCAGCAGGCAGGCACACAAAGTCAGCAGAAATGTACAGATTTTTCTCATCATAGAACCGGAAGCATCTCCTTTTCTGTTCCCCTTTTACAGCACACAAAACCAAAGGGCATCCGGCAAAAGTCGGATGCCCCGGTTTTCTTTCAGGAATTTCGGGCTTAAGGCTGAGGATATCAGATCCTTCTATCCCTCACCTGGGCGTCGTAATGCTTGTTCAGCAGCGGGCGCACCACATAATAGATCAGCTTATTCTCCGCATTGGCCATGTAGATGACGAAAGTCACCGCAAAACCAATCAGCCCCACCAGGGCCAGCTTGCCCAGGAACTTTAACAGGAACTTGAACACTTTCTTCATTTATGTTTCCGCCTTTCTCAGTATGCCTCGGAGTCGTCGAACTCCACGATGGTGGGGTCAAGGGGCTGCTCATTCAGCACCACAGACATATAGTTATTGACGCACTTCCTCATATCCTGGCGAGAGACGGTGCGGCTGTCCTCCAGGTCGTGCTCGATGAATATGAAGTGGAAGCCCAGCTCCCTGGCCTGCTCCTCCAGCAGGGCGTGGACACCGTTCATGCCTTTGCAGGCCACGTTGTCGTTGCACAGCACCATATCGCAGTTGAAGTTCTTGGCCCACTCCCACACGGCGTTCACGTTGTCCCAGCCGCCCACGGCATGGTGGCGCATGACGCCCTTTTCCGAGAACAGAGCCAGATCCTTTATGGCCTGCTCCGGGTCGGTGGTGCTTATCATGTTGTGGCCCATGGTGGAGTCCATGTTCAGCACTATATTGATGCCCCAGCAGTTCTGTATCCAGGTGGGGAAGTCGGTATAGTACACGGCAGAGGGGCCCCACAGGAAGGCCCTGTGCCGGGTCTTGCCGGAGAAGGGCTGGTACTTCTCCTCATAGGCCTTGCGCATGATGGCAATGACCTTCCGGTCGGTCTTGGTGAAGTAGTCCTCCTGTCCGTTTACGGAGGCCCAGGAGTAGAGGCGGTACAATGTCTCGGCAATACCCACCAGGGCGGAATAGGGGGTCTTGAAGTAATCCCACTTCTCCAGCTCAATGGTGTTCTGCTCATTCATGTGCTTTGCCCGCTCAAAGAGGGCGTTCCAGTCGTACTTCACGCCGTACTCCTTTTCGATGAAGGCTATGGCATTTTTCAGCTCCTGGGTTGAATAGGGGTGGGCTCCGGGCTCGTTGTGTATCATGGCCATGGTCACCGGCTGGTAGGGCAGGTTCACCCGGCGGCGCTGGAACATGGAGGTGGCCTCCGAGGCGTTACATGGCATATTGGTGGACAAAAAGCCCTTGCCGAAGATGGGGAATGCATCGTCTATGGTGACGCCGGTCTCGGCGGCGCAGCGGGAGCACACGTCCGCAGGCAGGCCGTAGGACTCGGCCACGTCGATATAATAGGGCTCGATGTGCTGGTCGATATCGCAGATGATAAACTCCGGCAGGGTCTGGAGGGGTATGGGTATCAGGTCCTTGAAGCCCGCCATGAACAGGGGAGGCAGCACCTCGTCCATAGGCACCATCCTGTCGGTGAGGGGGCCGCCGCCAAAGCGCCGGTCATTGGCCAGCACCAGGGCAATCTTTTTGGTGAGGCTCTGTACTATGGCGTGCATGTTCATATGGGCAATGCGCAGCTCGTAACCTCTGTAGCCCTCAAAGAGCCGGTCAATGAACATGAAGGTACCCAGGTATGAACCCATCCAGCGATACTCCCAGAAGCCCTTCAGGCAGGCCAGGGGGGCAGAGCCCACCATCATGCCCATGCTCATAAGGTTTTTGAGCCACTGGCTGTAGTCATAGAAGGTGTCTTTCACGCCGCGCCATTCCCGGTATTTGGCCACGCCGGTCTTATCATAGTATCTGGAGCGAAGGCCGCCCACTCCGTGCTCAGACTGCCACAGAGGGTCAAAGCGCTCCAGCTTTTTGTCAACTGCTTTTATCAGCTTATCGGTAAGTTTCATGTCACTTGCCTCCCTGAATGCTCTTGATTTCCAGAGATTCTATAAACGCCTGGAAGCGTGTACGAAGCTGCCCCACTGCCCCCAGGGCATATTCCTTCTCTATAGTGCAACAGGGGATATGCAGCTCATTGGTGAAGATGTGGTTTGCCAACACCTTCTCATAGCTCCAGAACTCGCAGAACTTCATGTTCTCGTAGATGATGCCGTCGGCCTTGAAATCCTTCACAAGGCGCAGCACCTCGCTGTGGCGCTGGTCTATCTTGCCCCCGTCCATAAACCGGGCGCACTGGTTCCAGTGGAGATAGTGGCGGCAGATGGCATCGAAGGGGCTTTCGCCCTCCCCTATCTCTATCTGCTCCCGGCTGGGGAAGCTGCCGAAGCAGTAGCGGTCGGCCACCACCATGGCGCCGCAGCTCTCAATAAGCTTGGTGAAGTCCGGATCGTCTATCTCCGAACCCACCAGAGCCACTCTGGCCCGGAAGGGGAACTTGGGTTCCGGCTCCCTGGTACGCAGCTCTTCCAATGTTTCCTCCAGATAGGGGATTATCAGATAGTGTGGGCAGACCTGGCTCACCAGCTGAATGACGTGGAATTCATATCCAGTGATGGGGGGATTGTCCAGCTTGCGCAGATTGCCTATCTCGGTGATTATGCCGGAAATGCGGTTGTGATCCTCTATGGCCTTGAGCATGGCCTCCTCGGACACGTCCACGCCCAGCTCATCTCTCAGCTTGTCCACCACTTTCAGTTTCAGCTGGGCCTTATAGTAGTTCAGGTTGTTCTCGTCCCCTTTCATGGGGGGATCGATGATGGTGGAGAAAAACTTCTCGTTCTTCACAGGATGGATAAGCACAAAGTGCTCCTCCATGCGCTCCATGGCTGCGCAGCCCTCAGCGCCGAAAAGGGCCTCCAGATAGTTGTAGCCGCCTTCGATGGCCCGCTCCAGAATGGAACGCACATAGGGACAGTTCCTGGTGGTCATGTAATAGCTGGCAATGTCGGTTGACACGCAGCGGGGAGCCCTCAGGCGGCTGGAGAAGCAGCCCGGCAGGTTAAGCAGGGTTTCGGGTATGTAGTAACAGTTGTAACCCAGCGCGTGCTTACCCTCCGCCACAGCCTGGGTGACCAGCTCGTTGTGCGCATCCTGAAGCAGATTCTCAAAATAAATAAGATGCTTTAGGTCTTTCAAGCGTTACACCTCTCTTGTTTAAATCTTGTTTCCCTGTGCAAGGTGCACATACGGCTCCTTGCATTATGATAAAATGTTAGCACATTATTCCCCCTGCGTCAAGGAACTATCGACCAATTGGTCAAAAAAGCTGTGGCTGTATCTGTTTTGTAAATTTTGTTGAATATTACCCTTCGATTCTGCTTGCACCTTTCGGGCAAACATGGTAATCTAATAGTGATTAAACATCAGTACGTGGATATTCTGCAAAAAATAAAGGAGCGTGATCATCATGGTCAGTTTAATCATGGGTCTGAAAGGGTCCGGAAAGACTAAGAAGCTGGTAGACATGGTATGTCAGGCTGTAAGCGACGGCCACGGCGATGTGGTCTGCATAGAAAAAGAGCGCAAGCTTACCTACGACATTCCCTATCAGGCTCGCCTCATAGATGCCGGCACCTACGATATAGGCAGTTACGAGTTTCTGAAAGGGCTTATCTGCGGCATCCACGCCGGCAACTATGACATAACCCATTTCTTCATTGATAACTTTTACAAGCTGGTTGGGGACAAGTCTCCCGAGGCTCTGTGCACTTTCATTTCCTGGCTGGACAAATTTGCCGCCAGTGAGAATATCGACTTCGTGATAAGCATCTCCGTCGATCCCGAAACCGTACCTGAACAGCTGAAGAAGTATATCATCTGATTTACATATAAGCTCATAAAAAAGCACTGAGGCCTGCCGTTTTTTAAGGCTGCCTCAGTGTTTTTTTATTCGATTTCCCTGTACATGGCCGGGGCGTCGGCCTTAGAGACTGTCTCGCTTATCTGGGTGACTTCCACTTTCAGCGTGCGCTGGCCGAAGCCTATTTCTATCACGTCCCCAAGTTTCACCTGGTAGCTGGCCTTGACCTGACGCCCATTGACGCTGACTCGTTCACCGTCGCAGGCCTCGTTAGCTATGCTGCGGCGCTTTATAAGCCGGGATACCTTAAGGTATTTGTCAAGCCTCATTTTTATGCCTCCCTCGTTTTTCCAATATGTAAAAACGGCCGTCAAAAAAGACGGCCGTTTTTTCTATTGCTTTTCAAATTACTTTGCCACTGCGTCCTTGAGAGCCTTGCCGGCCTTGAATCCGGGGACACGGCTGGCAGGGATCTGGATTTCTTCCTTGGTCTTGGGGTTGCGGCCCACGCGGGCGCCGCGCTCCTTGGTCTCAAAAGCGCCGAAGCCCACCAGCTGCACCTTGTCACCGGCAACCAGGGCTTCAGTGATGGCATCGAAAGCAGCGTTGACGGCCTTCTCGCTGTCCTTCTTGGAAATGCCGGCCTTCTCAGCAACTGCTGCAACCAGATCTGCCTTATTCATAGTTAAAAACCTCCTAATGTATTGTGCGGCCATTACCGCATTTATGATGAGTCTGCCCGAAAATCAGGCAGAATACTCATTATCTTTCGGCCTACGGAAAGGCAACGCATAGAATTTACCACAATCCGGCCTGTTAATCAAGTATAAATTGTATAAATCCAAAATTTTTTAGCGCATATGCAATAATTTTGCGACTTTTGCCCCACCGGGTATTAGACTCATGTCCTCTTTAGTAATGACTCTCATGGTAATCACACTGACGGTATAAACCAGCACCGCCACCACTATGGCCAGAGCCATGGACAGCAGCATATTTAAATAGCTGTCGGTTCCAATAAAGCGCCCCGCCAGGCCATATATTGCCCAGGCGGAAGCTCCCATGAGCAGGCTGGCTCCCAAAGGCCCGGCAAAAACTTTCAGAGCCTTGGGCCTCTCCCTGAGAGTGACACACATGAACACAAAATCCAGCGCCGCCATAAAGAAATAGCTTACCAGAGTGCCCACCGGGGCGCCGTAGATATTGATAGACCGCTGGGCCACCAAAAACCAGTTGACGGCTATCTTGATGAGTCCGCCGCTTATAAGGGTTATCATAGTCAGCTTTTCCTTGCCGGAAGCTTGCAGCACGGCGTTTTCCATCAGCACCAGGCATACAAAGAAGGAGGCTACGCCCATAACGCTGAGCAGGCCCGGCCCCGCCTCATTGCTGTTGGGGTAGAGTATATTCATGATAGGATGGCTGAGCACCGCCAGGCCCACGCCCATGGGCAAAGCAATGGCGGCAGATATGCGCATGGAATCCTCCGCAGTCTTCATGGCCTCCCCCCGGTTTCCCCGGGCTATAGCGGCGGAGATGGCAGGCACGATAGATATGGTGAGAGGTGTTATAAAAGCGGCCGGGAGATTGAACAGAGTCTGGGCCTTGCCGTAAACACCGTACAGCACCTTTGCCTCCAGATAGGAAAAGCCTGCGGCAGTCTGGAGCCTGTTCATGCAGAGCTTGGAGTCCACAGAATTGAGAATGGCCATGATGCAGGCGCCGAAAGCAATGGGTATCCCTATCGTGAGAATTTTCCTCACGATAGTCAGCGCGCTGTCCATCTCGTCGTCATCCTCCGGGATGTCGTTGGGAGCCCGGCCTCCGGTATAGGGGGCCGCAAGCACGTCATAGTTTCGCCGCTTGTAGATTATCATATACCCCAAAGACACCACGGAACCAATAGACACACCAAAGATGGCTCCGGCGGAAGCGGCGGGCAGACCCAGGCCCATGTTTATTATCACAGCCGACAGTATAAGACCGGAGATGACCTTGAAGAGCACCTCCAACACCTCGTCCACTGTGGTAGGCAGCATGTTGCCGTTGCCCTGGCAATAACCCCTGTAGGCAGACACAAGGCACACCAGCAGGATGGAGGGGGCCATAGCCCTTATGCTGGGGGCGGCGTCAGGGTTCTCCAGATAGTTGTCCGCCAGCCAGTTTGGGAAGAGATAGAGAATAAGGGCAAAGACCGTACCTATGACGAAGAAAGTCAGCAGCGCCACCCGGAAAGTCTTTTCCTCCTGCTTGTCCCGGCCGTTGGCGTCGGCCTCTGCCACCAGGCGGGACAAAGCCACAGGCAGGCCCGCTGTCGCCAGAGTAAAGAATACATAATAAATATTGTAGGCGCTGGTGAACATGGAGAAGCCCTCGTCCCCCAGGATGTTGCCCAGCGGGATCTTATAAATGAATCCCAGTATCTTCATTATCACCACGCCCACGGCTAATATGGCTGCGCCGTGCATATAGTTCTGACCTTTGACCTTTGACATTGCAGTCCTCCTGGGAAAGATTGCGCCGGGATAGCAGAGCCGCCGGACTGACCGGCGGCTCTGCACGGCTTAGATTAAGGTATTCTAGCACCCCTGGGTGCAGAAATCAAGGGAAGAAGCTCAGTCCTGAATGCCCAGGATATGCCTAGCCACATGTACTCCGCTGGCGGAAGCGTGGGACAGAGAGTGGGTAACGCCGGAGCAGTCGCCTATGACAAAGAGGCCGGGGCTGCTGGTCTCCAGGTTGTTGTCTATTTCCACTTCCATATTGTAGAACTTCACCTCTACGCCATAGAGCAGCGTGTCGTCGTTGGCGGTACCCGGGGCTATCTTGTCCAGAGCATAGATCATCTCGATTATGCCGTCCAGGATACGCTTGGGGATGACCAGGCTCAAATCGCCTGGAGTGGCCGCCAGGGTGGGAGTGACAAAGCTCTCCTCTATGCGGCGCACGGTACTGCGCCTGCCTCTCACCAAGTCGCCGAAGCGCTGGACCATGACTCCGCCTCCCAGCATGTTGGACAGGCGGGCTATGCTCTCGCCGTAGCCGTTGGAGTCTTTGAAGGGCTCGGATAGATGCTTGGACACCAGCAGGGCAAAGTTGGTGTTCTCGGTATGCTTGCTCTTATCCTCGTAGCTGTGGCCGTTGACGGTGACAATGCCGTTAGTGTTCTCATTAACCACCACCCCGTGGGGGTTCATGCAGAAGGTGCGCACCAAATCCTCAAATTTCTCGGTACGGTAGACGATCTTGCTCTCGTAAAGCTCATCGGTCAGGTGGGAGAAGACCTCGGCAGGCAGCTCCACACGCACGCCTATATCCACACGGTTGGAGCGGGTTGGGATGTCCAGGCTTTCACAGACACTCTCCATCCACTTGCTGCCGCTGCGGCCTACGGAGATTACACAGCGCTCACAGCTGTAGCTCTCCTGTCCCACACGGACCACATAGCCTTCATCGGTCTTTTCCACACTGGTGACGGCAGAATTGAAGTGGAATTCCACCTTGTCTTTCAGCTCGTTGTACAGGTTCTCCAGCACCACATAATTTATGTCGGTGCCCAGATGCCTCACCTGGGCATCCAGCAGGTGCAGGCCGTTCTCCAGGCAGGTACGCTTTATCTTGGTGTTGGCGGTGGAGTATAGCTTGGTGCCTTCGCCGCCGTGGTCTAGGTTTATCTGATCCACATAGCGCATCAGGTCAATGGCCCGCTGCTTGCCTACGTACTCGTAGAGAGTGCCGCCGAACTGGTTGGTGATGTTGTATTTGCCGTCGGAGAAAGCTCCGGCGCCGCCGAAGCCGCTCATTATGGCACAGGTAGGGCATTTTACGCAGGATTTGATTTTCTTGCCGTCAATGGGACACTTTCTCTTGTCCAGGGGCATGCCCAGTTCAAAGACCGCCACCTTCATTTCCCTGTCGGCCTTGGCCAACTCATAGGCGGTGAAGATGCCTCCTGGTCCTGCGCCTACGATTATCACGTCATAATGAGTCATTTGCAGTACATCCTTTCTTTATTTCCATAGTCAATAAGTTCCAAAAAATAAAGCCGCTCAGCCCACGGCCATCCCTTGTGGGACAGCCATCAGGCAAGCAGCCAAATGTATCCTTATACAGACTAACACGTTCCTCTTTCAAAGTCAAGTTAATGAACTGTAAACATCCTGGAATTTTTATTGGTATTTGTCCAAAGCAGCTTTTGCGCTTTTGATTATTTCGGTTATTATCCTAATCTGCCTTTCAGAGCAGCCGTTCAGAATCTCTTTGACCTGCTCATAGCCGGCACTGCGGCCCTGGCTGCTCTGCCCGGCCAGAAGCTCGTTTACACTCACATCCAAGGCTGCGGCCAGATCTACCAATACCGGCAGACTCAGCTTTGTACTGCCGTTTTCTATATGGCTCATGTGGGTGGTGGAGATCCAGACTTTTTCCGCCAGCTGCTCCTGGGAGAGCTTCCTCTCCCGGCGCAGGGCACGTATCCTCTGCCCGATATCGTAGTAATCCACAGTTATCACCGCCTATATAATTTAAATATACTTGAATTATATGGGCAGTTATGTTGTCTTAAAATAAATTGTGTAGGCAGTTTTGCCTCTGTAGTTAAAATTCACTCTCTGTTAAAGAGCAGTTAAAGGAGCGGAAACATGAACAAATATTTGCGCCTGGTACTAGACAGGGAATTCAGGTTCAGCGTTCTGACTGCCCGTGGGTTCTACAAAAATATGCCCGACGAGGAACTTTATCGCTACAAATACAGGCTCTCTTATGGTACTGAACTTGGCCTGGAGCATCCCAAAGGTTTCAGCGAAAAGCTGATGTGGCTCAAGCTTCATGACCGGAAGCCCATATATACCACTCTGGTGGACAAGTATGCAGTCCGTCAGTACATAGCCGAAAAAATTGGAGATGAATACCTCATCCCTCTTTTGGGAGGCCCCTGGGAGAGTTTTGACGAAATAGATTTCGACTCACTGCCCCAGCAGTTCGTATTGAAGTGCACCCACGACAGCGGCAGTGTTATCGCCTGCAGGGACAAGGACAGCTTCGATATCGAAGACGCCCGGCGCAGACTCAACCGCAGGCTCAAGCGCAATTACTATTACGGAAACCGGGAATGGCCCTATAAGGATGTCCCGCCCAGGATAATCGCCGAAGCCTATCTGTGCCGCCCTGAAGCCAGTATCTCAATACCTATGAACGGCGAAGGAATTTCTCCGGACACCATCCAGCAGCAGCTTGGCTTGCTGGACTACCGTTTCATGTGCTTTAACGGTAGGGTAAGGGCGCTCTTCCTGAACATAGGAGTTATTGACGGCAAGGGACATACCACGGAGAATTGCTACAGCAACATCTATGACAGACAGTTCAATCTGCTGCCTGTAAGAGAGACAGACCCAAACTATCCTATGCCTATACTCAAGCCTGAAAATTTTGAGACCATGGTACATCTGGCGGAGGAATTGTCCAGGGGCTTTCCTATGCTTAGAGTTGATTTGTACAATATATCCGGCAGGATAAGGTTTGGAGAGCTTACCTTTTATCACAACAGTGCTCTGGCAAATGTTTTTGACCCTCCCCAGTGGGATGAAATATTCGGCAGCTGGATAGAGCTTCCGGAACTCACGGAAAGCTCAGGCGCAACAGATGAATCCAAAAACGAAAAAGCTCCCGCCCTGTAGGGCGGGAGCTTCAGATTTGAACTTGTCTCAGGCTGCCTGAAAAGGCTTATGCCTTGCGGACAGAGTCGATGTGACGGGTCAGGTCCAGCATCTTGCAGCTGAAGCCCCACTCGTTGTCGTACCAAGCCATGAGCTTGACGAAGTTGTCGTTCAGGGACAGGCCGGCCTTGGCGTCGAAGATGGAGGTGTGAGCATCGGTGCGGAAGTCGGAGGAGACGACCTCTTCGTCAACGTACTCGATAACACCCTTCATGGGACCTTCGGAAGCGGCCTTGACGGCGGCGCAGATCTCGTCGTAGGTAGCGCCCTTGGCCAGACGGCAAGTCAGGTCAACTATGGAGACATCACCGGCGGGGATACGCATGGAGGTGCCGGTGAGCTTGCCCTTCAGCTCGGGGATGACCTTGCCGACAGCCTTGGCGGCGCCGGTGG
>ERZ827478.721-NODE-721-length-30244-cov-6.051840_pt1 | contig 30244 bp, 24 predicted proteins | sample MGYA00519705_ERZ827478 | MGnify/ENA primary metagenome ERZ827478 (study PRJEB31778, sample SAMEA3449318) | human gut metagenome | biome: human gut; feature: human-associated habitat; material: faeces | place: United Kingdom | collected 2010/2012 ... | reverse complement strand
GGTTTTCTGTGAACTTTGTTCACAAAAAACACCTCGCGGAATGTTACCAGTGAACCAATGGTATTTAGATAATGCAAACAATACTTGATGAAATTCCATGTTAAACGATGCTGTAGGCTTCAAACATAGTTGAAAGCTTGATTGCCAGTAAATAAACTATTTATTTTCAACGACAAATAAGATGATGTGATTTTATTAAAAGGAAGAGTTTCGCCGGCGGATATGAATATGGCGGTAGAGGAAGCAAGAAAGTTTACACTGGATATATGTGAACAGTTTTGGTAAGGTGAAAGATTTAATTATTTAAAGTTTTTGACTTTAAACCCTAAAAGTACTTGCGCTTAAAGGTTAATATGGGCTATACTATTATGGTATCTGTCCGGGAATCAGGCTGTTGTAGATGACGTGAGCAGCATGTATCCCGGATGTTGTGAGTATGGAAGAGGGTTTAAAGTATGATTGTTAATCTGATTGAGAAAGTATACAGCTTTTTGTGGGGAGATCTGGTGCAGATTCCACTGCCGGGCGGCAGCACTCTGGGGATTTCGCTTCTGATTATATTACTGATTCCTACAGGAATTTATTTTACGGTTCGGACGCGTTTTCTGCCGATTCGCCTGTTCCCGGATATGGTGCAGGCACTGGTTGAGAAGAAACAAGAAAAAAACAGTCTGTCTTCATTTCAGACACTGATCGTTTCGACGGCAACTCGTGTCGGTATGGGAAATCTGGTCGGTGTTGTTGCGGCAATTTCGGCAGGCGGCGCCGGTGCGGTTTTCTGGATGTGGGTGACGGCAATTATCGGTTCATCAACAGCTTTTATTGAAGCGACACTGGCACAGCTTTATAAAGAAAAAGATCCGCTGTACGGAGGTTACCGCGGCGGTCCGGCGTATTATATTCATGCATATGTAGAAGAAAAACAGAAGAAAAAGAGAAACAAAGTGGTGATTTCTGTGTTGTTTGCAATCTCCGGTCTGATCTGCTGGTGCGGTATCAGTCAGGTGATCAGTAATTCGGTTGCATCTTCTTTTGAAAATGCATTTGGGATTCCGCCAATTTTTACGACGGTGATTCTGGTAGCCGTTGCGGCAGTGATTGTACTGCGAAAAAATGCCACAGTAAAGGTGTTGGATATTCTGGTTCCAATCATGGCAGTCTGTTATTTTGTGATTACGATAGTCATTATCTTATTGAATATCCGAAGCCTTCCGGGTGTATTTGAGCGGATTATCCAGGAAGCGTTTGGAATCCGTCAGGCAGCAGCCGGAGGGTTCGGAGCAGTTCTTATGAATGGTGTAAAAAGAGGGTTATTTTCCAACGAAGCGGGTTCGGGATCAGCACCATGCGCAGCTGCGGCTGCAGAATGTGATACGCCTGTAAAAGCAGGATTTATACAGGCATTGGGTGTATTTATAGATACAATTGTGATCTGCAGCTGTACGGCGATGATCATGCTTCTTGTGCCGGAAAAGATGATAGCAGGACTGGAAGGAATGGAGCTTTTGCAGACAGCAATGAATTATCATCTCGGTAAATTTGGCGTGATCTTTATTGCGGTTACGTTGTTCCTTTTCAGCTTTTCAACGTTTCTTGGAATCCTGTTTTATGCAAGAGGAAATGTGGCATATCTTTTAGGGGATAAGTGGTGCTGGCAGACAGCATATAAAATCCTCGCACTTGTGATGCTCTTTATCGGAGGAATTGCGGCTTATCATATTGTATGGGATCTTGGTGATGTGGGAATCGGACTTATGACGATTTTTAATATTGTGACTTTGTATCCTATGGGTGGAGAGGCACTGGAGGAATTGAGGAAGTACGAAAAAAATAAACAGTAGGAGAAACTGGAGAATGTCAAAAGATGAATATTTAATTACAGATGCGCCTCTTAAAGCATTAACTGTTTTTGCAATGCCTATGATTTTAGGCAGCTTTTTTCAACAAGTTTACAATATGGCTGATTCAATCATCGTCGGTCAATTTGTAGGCTCATCTGCACTTGCAGCCGTCGGTGCCTGTGCCGCACTTACGAATGTTTTTATTTGCATAGCACTCGGTGCAGGTGTAGGCGCAGGTGTACTTGTAAGCCGTTATTTTGGTGCTCAAGATTACGGGAAAATGAAAACAATCATTTCTACTTCTTTAATAAGTTTTTTGCTTTTAAGCGTATTTCTCGGTGTTTTTGGATTTTGCACTTCTCATTGGATGATGAACATACTGAAAACGCCTGCGGATATAATGAAAGATGCGGTGCTGTACTTACGTATCTATTTTGTTGGCTTTCCGTTTTTATTTATGTATAATATTCTGTCGACCATGTTCACTTCAATCGGTGAATCAAAAATACCGTTATGGCTTTTAATATTTTCGTCTATTTTGAATATCATTATGGACCTTTGGATGGTAGGAGGTCTTAAACTCGGAGTATTCGGTGCAGCTCTTGCCACTCTTATTGCACAAGGTATTTCAGCCGTACTTTCGCTTTTGATTTTTCTTTACCGTATGCGAAAATATGCAAGTTTGTTTCATTGGTTTGACAAAAAAGAACTGCGTACAATGCTTAAAATCGCCGTTCCGTCTATCCTTCAACAATCAACAGTATCAATCGGTATGATGATTGTGCAAGCGGTTGTAAATCCTTTTGGCACGCAAGCACTCGCAGGCTATGCGGCAACAATGAGAGTAGAAAACGTTTTCTCTCTGATATTTGTATCCATCGGGAATGCTGTGTCACCCTTTGTTTCGCAAAATCTCGGAGCAGGAAAAATTGATCGTATTAAGAAAGGCTACCGTGCCGCTTTACTGTTAGATGTATGCTTTGCCGTTCTTGCATTTGTAATTATTGAAACGATGCACACTCAAATTTCTTCGCTTTTCTTAGGCAAAGACGGAACGCAATTAGCGTATCAGGTGTCCGGTGATTATATGAAATGGATTGGCTACTTTTTCATATTTATGGGCATCAAAATGGCAACAGACGGCGTTCTTCGTGGAATCGGAAATATGCAACCGTTTTTAATTGCAAATATGGTTAACCTTGCAATTCGTTTGTCCGTAGCATTGATTTTTGCGCCCCGTTTCGGTATTGCCTTTGTTTGGCTTGCCGTACCGGCAGGCTGGCTTGCAAACTTTGTCATTTCTTATGCAGCGCTAAAAAAATCTTGGCCCAAGGATACCTTAAATTAGAAATATTCAACTTATCAAACAAAACAGGTTTGTCCAAAATTTTAGGGCAAACCTGTTTTGTTATTATAAAATCGCATAATGTATACGGATTTTATCAATATTATAAGCTATCAGATAACACCTTGATTTTTTCATCACGGCTAAGAGTCTTATAGCCGCCATCCATTGTTAGTGTTAAATCGGCAATGTTTTCTATATCATCTTTGGTAACTCCCAAATCGGATATATTAGTAATAACACCGATTTCGTTCATCCAATTTTCCATTGCAAGTAATCCTTCTTTTGCAATTTGCTCATCTGTTTTTCCTTGAGGGGAAACGCTCCAAACATTGATTGCAAAACGCTTAAATTTATCAAGTCCGTAAGGCATAATATATCTGTAATATGCGAGAGAAACAGCAGAAAGCGTCATACCGTGGGTTGCATTTGTATAACCTCCGACTGCCTGACCGAGCATATGAACCTCCCAATCAGTTGTTTTGCCTTTGGCAATAAGAGTGTTAAGCGCCCAAGTAGCAGTCCACATAATATTGCTTCTTGCTTCGTAATCGTTAGGATTTTTTATCGCAACAAGGCTTGAGTGGATAACACTTTTCATAAGTGCTTCGCTGATATAATCGCTTGTATTATCATCAGTTCCTGAAAAATATTGTTCGCAAATATGATTGAAAATATCATAAATTCCTGACACCATTTGGTATTTCGGCAATGTCATTGTAAAGCGAGGATTGAGGATTGTAAATCTCGGCATAATCATTTCGTCTACAAAGACATGACCGATTTTTTCTTTGGTATTCTGATTTGTAATTACAGAGCCTGCGTTCATTTCCGAGCCTGTTCCCACCATTGTTAAAACACAGCCAATCGGTATTATTTCACAATCCGGCTCTTCAAAACGGACAAAATATTTTTCCCAAGGATCATCATTACAATTAACAGAAACAGAAAGCGCCTTTGAAAAATCACAAACAGAACCACCGCCAACTGCGAGAATAAAATCCGCATTATGATTTTTTGCTATTTCTATACCTTCATAAAGTTTTTCAACAGTCGGATTTGGCATCACGCCCTCAATTTCTGTGATGTTTTTACTACTTTCTTTTAGAATTTTGATTATATCGTCATAAATACCATTCTTTTTTATAGAACCTGTACCATATACAAGTACAACATTATCACCGTATTTTTTCAATTCATCACTTAAATTGAATAATGAATTTTCTCCAAAATAAAGTTTTGTCGGATTACAATAACTAAAATTTCCTAACATAATTTTGCTCCATTCTTTAATAATATAGAAATTTCATTACACATTTTTACCCATTTGATATGCAAGTTTCATTGCAGGGTGATTTTTAATTTCACCTTTTTCATACACACCGCCGGCAACAACAGTTCCTTTTTCAACTGCACCTTCGACACAATCGGCATAACCTCTAAAACAAGCCAATGTTGTGTCTGCTGACGATTTTTCATTGTCAGCCATAGTAGTAATATAATAAAACTCCTTGTTTTTAACCTCTAACCAACGAGCAACAGTACGGTCGATAACCGCTTTTAGCTGAGCATCTATTGAATAAAAGTAAACCGGACTCGCCAACACAAGAACATCAGCATCAATCATTTTTTGTAAAATCTCAGCCATATCGTCCTTAAATACACACGCACCGCTATTTTTACTGCAATGGTAACAAGCAATACAAGGGTGTATATTCTTTTCGGACACATGAATTTTTTCAACATTATGACCGGCTTCTGTTGCACCTTTGGCAAATTCATCACATAAAATGTCAGAGTTACCATTCTTTCGTGGACTGCCTGACAGAATTAAAACTTTTTTACTCATAATTAAGTTTTCCCTTTAAGAATTTATTGCGTTAAAATATTCCTCATCTGACACAGCTTCCAGCCATTCATTTGATGTATTTTCTCCCGGAACTTCAATAGCTAAATGAGAAAAATAACTATCAGCCGAAGCACCGTGCCAATGCTTGACATTCGCAGGAATATTTACAACATCGCCGGGCAGCATTTCTATAGCTTTCTTGCCCCATTCCTGATAATATCCTTTTCCGGCAACACAAATCAAAATTTGACCGCCACCGTTTTTTGCTTTATGAATATGCCAATTGTTTCTGCATTTTGGCTCAAAGGTTACATTGAAAATACCAACCTGGTCTTTAGAAACAGGAGCGAGAAAACTCTTTCCGCTGAAATACTGTGCAAAGTTGTCGTTAGGCTCACCAATCGGAAATATCATTGATGAAGCATGTTTTTCAATCGTATTATCTTCAGTTTCCTCGTTCTTATCATTCCACACTTCTTTTGCAATACGAAATGCAGCCCAAGCTTTGGGCCATCCTGCATAAAAAGCATTATGTGTTAAAATCTCTGTAATTTCTTCTTTTGTGATTCCATTTTTCTTAGCACTTTCCAAATGGTAACGAAAAGCGGAATCAATTAGACCTTGCGACATTAAAGAAGTAACTGTAACAAGTGAACGGTCTCTAAGCGATAACTTGTCTTCTCTGCTCCAAACCTCACCAAACAATACATCATCATTTAATTCGGCAAATTTCGGAGCAAATTCTCCTAATTCTTTTCTACCGGCTGTTTGTTTTACTGCCATAAATTTCAACCTCCTAAAAATTAAAATTTGCTATTGTATATTTTTTTAATCTCTGTTATATTGATAATAACACCTAAACCTAACTTTAAGTCAAGAGTTTTTTTATTTTTTTTGGAGGGAAAAATATGTATACAATCGGTCAAGTATCTGAAATGTTTGATTTACCGGTATCAACTTTGCGTTACTATGATAAAGAAGGGCTGTTTCCTGAATTAAATCGCACATCGGGAATTAGACAATTTAGCGAAAACGAAATTGAGGCATTGCGTGTAATTGAATGCTTGAAAAAAACAGGGTTGCAAATAAAAGACATTAAGCAATTTATGTCTTGGTGTATGGAAGGAAGTTCAACATATACCAAAAGAAAAGAGTTGTTTGAAAACCAAAAAAAGCAAGTAGAAGCAGAGATTACTAAGTTAAATAAAACGCTTGATATGTTAAATTTCAAATGTTGGTATTACGGCGAGGCTATCAAAGACGGAAATGAGGACAGACTCAAAAATATAATTCCGAACGAATTACCGAACAGTATTAAATCTGCATATATAAATTCACACAAAGAATAAAAACCGGTGTGAAAATGAAAAGACGGCATACGGAAAAGACCGTGCGCCGTAATTTTATCTATATGTGAAAAGTAAGTAAAATCGCCGTAATACAGCGTAAATAAAGGAAAAAAGCACCGAAAATTCGGTGCTTTTTTTGGCAGGGAATTTATAATCAACTCAATGCGTAAACAGTCCACCGGACTGTTTACTGTCAAAAGTGCAAGCACTTTTGAATTTCGTGGTTCAAGTCCTTCTGCTTTAAAACAAAACAAAAAAGACACCCGCAGGTGTCTTTTTGTTTTGGCAGGGGCAGAAGGACTTGAACCCTCGGCACGCGGTTTTGGAGACCGCTGCTCTACCAACTGAGCTATACCCCTAAATATATGGTGGGCCATCAGGGACTCGAACCCCGGACCAACCGGTTATGAGCCGGTGGCTCTGACCAACTGAGCTAATGGCCCACATGAAAGAGTCACAATCAAGTGACTTGAATATAATATCACTAAATCACCTGATTGTCAACACTTTTTGTTCGATAAAGCATAATAAATATTCAACTACGATTTATCAATTTTTTTATCATCTTCCTTGGTATGGGAATGTGAAATAACACCATAAAGTAACAGTACTAAACCGATTGTACCTAATACTCCACCGAAAATAAAAATATTTTTACTTTTCTTTGAGTATACCGCCTTTGGATAACTTGTATAATCAGTCGAAGTTGTAACTGCTTTTTCTTTAGGAGCAGTTGTTGCAGTTGCCGTGCTGTATTCAAATTTTGTGGTTCTCACAGAATTTGAAGCACTTCCGGAAAATTTCTTACCGGATTTACGACCTGCTTTTTTAGTTTCACTGCCATTTATTTGACTTTGAGTTGATTTTTGCTTTGGAACAAATTTTGTGGAAACTTGCCCTTTTGTTTTATTCGTTTTATTAGTAGTTTTACTGCTAACAGTTGAAACTACTGTGCGTTTTTCTTTTAATTTGCTCGTTGTGAGCTTTGTTGTTGTAACCTTTTTTGCAGTAGTTGTAGGTTCTACATACATATCTAATTTGCATTCATCGACTAAGTTACAACTTTTAGTCGATGATACTTTAAAAGTACATGAAATGAAGTTAGTTAATTTTTTGTCGCTTTTATTCTTCAGCTCAAATCCTACTAACAAACGACCATTATGCGAATCGGCATTTATATTGCTGAAGTTGATGTAAATATCAAGATTTTTTAAAACAGAATCATCTGATATTCCCGAATTTGTAACAGAAAAAGTATAATTGTTGATTGAATTATAAACATAAAACTCTAATTGAATATCATCCTCACTATATTTATCTAAAAAATCGGTATATGCAAAATAAAAATATGCACATCCGTTTTTCTCGTCCATAATATAATGAAATTGACCTTGTACAAAAGAGCAATCAATGTCAATTACTGTTCCTTTATTATACCATTTGCCAAACTTATCTACATATTCTCCGTCAAATGCATAAGCATTACCGTCAATAGCAAAGATATTGACAAAAGCAATGATAAAGAAACAAAATATTGATAATGCTTTTTTCATCTAAACAGCCTAATATTAAATATATTTTACTATTTTACTTTTTAATTCAACAATATTGGTAATATCTCCGTCTTCGTTTTTTATTGCGACATCAATATTATCAACAACAGCATTAAATGCTTTTCCTGTTCTTCTAATTACGACAACATCATCATCTTCATATAAATCTTCAGTTGAAATTAGTTCAAAATCCATGACGTCTCCTCTTCTGTTTAATAATGTCATATTTTATTCATAAGAATGAATTTAATACAAAGATAATGAAGCACATTAGTGCAAGTGAAAGATGGTGCGGACGATGGGACTTGAACCCACAAGGAAACATTATCCACAGGAGTCTGAGACCTGCGCGTCTGCCAGTTCCGCCACATCCGCATAAACTAAAAAACGCCCTCCATTTTTTTACACGACGAGGACAGCCGAGGCAGAGCTTACTTTTCAGATATAATCTTACTTTTTCAACTCAATCTGCAACACTCAAATAATTGCAATATTATAATATCACACCTTTTTCAAAATGTCAATTAAATATGTATATAAAAATAAAAAATATGTTTTCATACATACAACTTGTAAATTCATTTAATATCATTTCAACAACATCGTTAACAGTTATATCTTTTGAAATAATTTTTTCATTATCAAATTGCAACAAATCTTTTTCATTCTACCAACGCTTCATATCTTGTTCAGTATAATTTATATCTGTATAGTACAGCAATTCAATGTGATTTACAATAATGACGGGGTAACGGACTGTGTTTGCGTGGTAAAAAGTCGTGAAATGCTATAATATTTATGATATAATGTTTTAAAAACAGTGTGGAAAGGAGAATTCTTTTGATAAATATAGTTATTTGTGATGATGAAAAAAGCTATCAGGAAATACTCGAATTCAATATGGCAACAGGCAAAAACCACCATGTTTATTCAACATTAAAGGAATTTGAAAAAGAGCTGACGCCGAATTTTTTAAGTCGCCATAAAAGCTATATGGTAAATATGAACTTTATTGCGGGGTATGAGCCGTATAAATTTTTATTAAAAAACAGCGAGCAAGTCGGTATTCCTCCTAAAAAGTATGCCGAGATGATTGACAAATACAGAAATTATTTGATAAACTTATAATATTATATCATCAGGAGATTCAAATATGGGCGAAATATCTACGTATTTTCTTTTTTGACTATGACAATGTCATCTATAATTTACTTTTCGACATTAAATTATATTTTCGGATACGATTATACAAATGCGTATTCCAATTCACTTGATTTATTTACACTTATTGCTGTATCGCTATTTATGGTGATACTTTCTTTTGCGGTTGTTGTTTTAGTAAAGCTTGTACAAAAAAGTTTCACTCAGCAATTATTTGTAAAAACGCTCAATTACTTTTCAAAAAGAATAACAAGGATATTGAACTTAATATAGTTTCAAATTCAAATGATGTTTTAATCAAGAGCAAAAATGCTTTTGCATTGAACAAAAACAAAAAGAAAGATACACAAAATCACGGTTACGGCCAAAAAATCATTTCTGATATTGCTAAAAAGTACAACGGTACATACACAACTAAAGCTGAAAACGAATATTTCAGCACCGTTACCCAATTAAACAACATTGATTTAAACGAGTAATAAAAGGATTTACTAAATTGAAATTAAACGACAAATTGCAAAATAATGATTTATATCCGTTTCATATGCCGGGACATAAAAGAAATAAAAATTTTAATATCCCGGCAAGTGAAATTGACATAACGGAAATTGACGGATTTGACAATCTACACTCCCCCACCGATTTGCTTGATGATATGCAAAAAGAGATTTCAAAGCTTTTCGGTGCAAAAAAAAGCATAATAAGTGTTAACGGTTCAACCTGTTGCATATTAGCGGCAATCAGTGCAGTGGCAAAGGAAAATGCGACAATTATCATTGCGCGCAACTGCCACAAATCTGTCTACAATGCGTGCTATATCAACAAATTAAAAGTCGAATACATTGAGCCTGAATATAATACGGAATTTGGATGTTATAAAAACATAACGCAAAAGAGTATTGATACTGCAATTGCAAAACATCCAAATGCCTGTGCAGTAGTTATAACCTCGCCTACATATGAGGGCTATGTAAGCAATGTAAGCTGCAATATTCCTTTAATCATTGATTCGGCACACGGAGCGCATTTTAGCTTTGCAGATTTTTTGCCAAAGCAGGCAAAAGCAGATATTGTTATTGAATCACTACATAAAACCCTGCCTGCGTTAACGCAAAGTGCAGTAATTCATATTAACAACGAAAAGTTTTTTGGAAAAGTAAAAAAGTATATGGACATATACGAAACAAGCTCACCGAGTTATGTAATAATGGCATCAATCGAAAAATGCACAGACTTTTTAAAAAACAGCGAAAGTTACTTTAAGCAATACAAAATTTTACTTGATAATTTTTATAATAAAGTAAACAAATTAGGCAATATTCACCTATTAAAAAATGATGATATTACAAGAATAGTTTTAAAAGCGGACGGATACAGCGGTGAAGAATTAGCAAATCATTTACGAAAATTCAAAATCGAGGTTGAGGGTGCATTTCTTGAACATATCATTTTAATATCAACCGTATGCGACACTGAAGACGGATTTAACATGCTTTTGCTTGCATTAACTAATCTTGAAAAAAGAGATAAAATACATACAGGTTATGAAAAGCCTAATTTACCGATGAAAGATTGCGAAACATACGAAATAGAAGAAACTAAAGAAGAATATTTAGAAAAAGCTAAAAACAAAGTGTGCGGCGAATATGTTTACGCTTACCCGCCCGGAAGTCCGATTATTGCACCGGGAGAAATAATCAGTGATAAATTTGTTTACCAAATCAAAAAACTTTATGAAAGCGGCGTAAATATATTATCAGACAGTAATTTACTGCCACTAAAAATATTGACAAAAAAATAATATTATTGTAAAATAACATTACAAATTTAAGAAAGAGGTGTTTCTTTTGAAGAGAATCAACACTTTAAGCTCACGCAATCTTTGCGAATCAGCTAAAAAAGGCGGTTGCGGCGAATGCCAAACATCTTGCCAATCAGCAAGTAAAACTTCTTGTTCAGTTGCTAACCAGAAATGCGAACAGCTTAAGAAGTAAATAAATGAAATTTAGGTGGGCATTTGTCCCACCTTTTTCATTGAAATAAAACTATGGAGTAATTTGATGATACACGCATATAAAATGAACGGTTATAATATTATACTTGACCAAAACAGCGGATGCGTACACTCTGTTGATGAAGCCACATACGATATTATAACAATGTATGAAAGCCATACAAAAGACGAAATAAAAAAATACATATTAGAAAAATATAAGAATGACGAAGATGTAAGTGAAAATGATATTGACCTTTGCTTTGAAGATATAGAAGCACTTAAAGCAGACGGCAGACTTTTTGCAGAAGATACATTTGAGCAAACTGCAAAGCAGTTTAAAAAAAGGCAAGGTGTAGTAAAAGCCATATGCCTGCACGTTGCACACGATTGCAACCTGGCTTGCAAATACTGCTTTGCCGGTAAGGGTGAATATGACGGCCCAAAAGGTTTGATGAGCCTTGAAACAGGTAAAAGAGCACTTGATTTTTTGATTGAACAATCAGGTACAAGGCGTAACCTTGAAGTTGACTTTTTTGGCGGCGAACCGTTACTTAATTGGGAAGTTTGCAAAGAACTTGTGAAATACGGAAGAGAGCAGGAAAAGAAGTATAACAAAAATTTCAGATTTACACTTACTACAAACGGACTTTTAATCAATGATGATGTAATCAACTTTTGCAATAAAGAAATGGGAAATGTTGTACTTTCACTTGACGGAAGAAAGAGTACAAATGACCTTATGAGAGTATCGAGAAACGGTAAAGGCTCGTATGATTTGATTGTTGACAAGTTCAAGAAATTTGCCGACTCACGAAATCAAAAAGATTATTATATGCGCGGCACATATACAAGAAACAATCTTGACTTTGCAAAAGATATTATACATATGGCAGATTTAGGGTTTAAGGAACTTTCCATTGAACCTGTTGTATCGGACCCAAAAGAAGCATATGCTTTAAAAGAAGAAGATTTACCGATTTTAAAGGAACAATATCAGATTTTAGCTGATGAAATGCTAAAAAGATACAGAAACGGTAAAGGCTTTACTTTCTATCACTATATGATTGACCTTGACGCAGGGCCTTGCATTGTAAAAAGAGTATCAGGCTGTGGCGTAGGCACAGAATATATGGCTGTCACACCAAGCGGCGAACTTTACCCTTGCCACCAATTTGTAGGCGATGAAAAATTTCTGCTCGGCGATATATGGAAAGGTGTTACAAATAAAAAGGTGCTTAAACAATTTGAAGAATGCAATGTATATTCACATAAGGAATGTAAAGATTGCTTTGCAAAATTATACTGTTCAGGCGGATGTGCCGCTAACGCATACCATACAACGGGAAGTGTAAACGGTGTATACGACTTCGGCTGTGAACTTCACAGAAAGCGCATTGAATGTGCAATAATGCTGAAAGTTGCGGAAGCTGAAGAAGGTTTTAAAGTTGAATATTAAACAAAACGGAGCTGTATGTCAACAGCTCCGTTTTTTTAATCAATCAGAATATTTTTGCTTTTTAACATCAAGATGTGAAAGGCCGATATAATCAGGTAAACCGTTTCTGTAAGGTACTTGCGGCACACCTTTAACAAGAGGTGAAAGATATTCAATCATTTTATTTGTAACATCATTACCCTGCTCGTTAATCCAACTTCTCGGTACAAGCTTTTCGTTATTGGCAACCACGCTTACCTGTTCTGTATAATAATCGACAGTGTAAGGCAAATCGCTGATTCTGCGAAGAGTGGAAAATACACCGGTTTTGCCGTCAAGTGCAGCTTTTACAGCTACCACACCTAAATTATACGCTTCGGTAACATCAGTCATTGACGCTGTATGGCCGGCACTTCTTTGAAGCACGCTTGGTTCTAATGCGCGAACCTTACAACCTATTCTTTCCTCAACAACAGATTTAAGGTATGCACCCGTACCGCTAAGCATAACATGGCCGAATTTATCTACTTTATCCCCTCTTGCACTGATATACTCCCCATTTTCATCTTTGATTCCTTCGCTGACTACAACTATGACGGAATTATATTCATCAAGCTTACCCTTAACATCATAAACAAACTTATCAACTGAAAAAGGAATTTCAGGAAGATAAATAAGGTGCGGTGCAACGCTGTCACCGTCACGGGCAAGAGCAGAAGCGGCAGTAAGCCAACCGGCATTTCTGCCCATTGCTTCGATAATATGAACACTTTTTATACTGTAAATACTTGTATCGTATGCTACATTTTTCACGGCAAGCGCAATATACTTTGCGGCAGAGCCAAATCCTGGCGAATGGTCAATTCCTACAAGGTCATTATCAATTGTTTTAGGAACACCTACAATTTTAATATCAATGTTATGACTTACGGTATATTTTGAAAGTTTATCAACAGTATCCATTGAATCATTACCGCCGATATAAAGAAAATAACCAATATTATATTTTTTAAACATATCTATAATTTGTGAATATGTTTCTTCATCATCGTTAAGCTTATATCTGCAAGAGCCAAGGAACATTGCCGGTGTTAATCGAAGTCTGTTAATATCATAAGGCTTACCTTTAAAACGCTTGGTAAGGTTAATTATATTTTCTTCAAGAAAGCCCTGAATACCGTTTATCATACCGTAAACCGTTCCTATTTCTTCACAGGAAAATGCATATTCAATTGCACCTGCAAGGCTTGAATTTATTACTGAAGTGGGCCCTCCTGACTGACCGATAATCATATTTTTGCTCATAAATTATTCTCCAATTTTATTATCATATATTTTAATGTTCCTATGAACATCTTTAACCGGTTTATTGACACTTATAGGTTCAATTTTAACCGAATCTTTTTTTGAAAATATATTATTAAATATCTCAAGATTTCTGCACGGTCCGCTTTCATACCAATGATTACAATCACATGATATGTATATATCAGGCATATTTATATTCTTAAATTTATTATCAAATATTTTTGACGGCCTGTCGGTAGTGCAAAGTATTGCTCTTGTAGGAATAGCATTAAATGTGCAACCGCTGATTGTAAGTTCGGGGTTATAAGTAATATTTTCAAATACAAATTGATTAGGTCTAAGCGGCGGCAAAGCCTCTTTAAACTTCACTTTTACAGTTTTATTATCAATATCATCATCCGTACTCTCAACTGTATAAATATCTTTAAGTTCGGATAAATCAGACCTGCGGTAAATTTTAACCTCATCACCGGGAAAAAATGCTTTGTACCCACCCTGCTGATGATGTACGAATTCAAGTTCTGCGGTATTGGTATCAATAATTTTTTTAAGCCTTAAAAAAGCACCGTGAACATTTATTGCATCATCATGAGAATGCTCAAAATGTGAATTAGTAATATTCACATAACCTTTGCAACCGCAAATATGTATACAATCGGCGAAAGACGAAACATTATAGTTTTCTGCCGGAGTAAACGAAACATTATCAAAATTCAAATTTTCACACATTTGTGAAAGCCATCCAAAACCGTGCATATAATTTACAGTTATGTTTTGGCAATCAATATTTGAACACCTATCAAAAAACAAACCGCAGTTATCACGAAGCGTATTTCGTGACATTGCAACCACATCATCAAGCTTAAATCTTGGTGAAATCAAATAGGAACATTCAACTTTATCTATATCGGTTCTTTTAATCTTTTTTGCAGTTTTAGTAGGTGAAAGCAAAGTTCTGAATACACTATTTCCCCTATGAATAACATTACAGGTACATTCCTCATTAGCTTTATAGGTGTAATAATTCTTTTTGGTAAATGGGCTTTGCTCAAAAAACACAAGCTTATTATTCTCAATATAAAAAAGGCTTTTAGGCGGTATTTTATAAGTGATTTTATTAAGCGACTTTTTTATAACTTTCATTTCAAAATTGGTCGGTGAATTATACCTAACGGTAAAATTTTTCAGCTTAATATTATCACAATTAAACATTGCAAAAGCGCACATATCACCGTGGATAACAAAAGTTGAATTGCAACCGTCTATTATAATATCTTTTTTATCATCAATTTCAATCGCAAAATACTTATCAGGTGATTTAGAAGAATCCGTATTAGTCATATGGCAAACCTTATGTATGCTGAAATCTTTATAAAAATGATACTCCCCTGTCGGAAAAACAAGAGTATCACCGTTCTCAATATTTCTGAGTGCTTCAATCACACCAATTGAAGCGTTGCGGCTTGCACAATAGTCTGTAACATTTATATTCATAACAATCACCTAAAGTATTATACATATTTTCAGATAAATAATCAACAATAGTTTTTATTTTAACGCAAAGAGTCTATTATTATAATAATAAATATAAAAATAATAATATGCAATTGACAATCTTTTATAAATATTGTAACATAAATAAAAGTTATATACAATATAGCTTAATTGTTTAAAAAAACTAATTCAATTTTAATTTAAGAGGTAACAAATTGAATAATTGGAGAGAAATTTACCAAAGCAAATTAACAACAGCAAATGAAGCAATAAAATTTATTCACGACGGTGACAAGGTAGTAACCGGTTTTGGTTGCGGTGAACCTTTTGGCATTGAGCGTGCGCTTGTGGAAAACTACGAGAATTATCATGATGTTGAAATAATAAGTATGTTAACATTGGGTGATTCACCATGGTGTAGACCTGAAATGAAAGGTCATTTTAAATTAAATTGCCTTTTCGCTTCACAAAGTAACCGCAAAGCAATTTCTTTAGGCGTAAGTGAATTTACAACATCACATTTCTACGAAATACCTGATTTAATAAAAAATTACATTTGCCCAAAAGTTGCTATTGTAATGGTATCACCGCCGGATGAACACGGATATGTTTCTTTTGGTACAACGGTTGATTACACGCGTGGAACTGCCGATTACTGCGACATAATAATTGCCCAAGTAAATAAATATATGCCAAGAACATTTGGCAACAGTTTTATGCATGTTAGAGATTTCACCTGTTTTGTTGAGTGCAACGAGCCGTTACCGGAAGTAAAATCAGTTGATATATCTGAAACAGAAATGGAAATCGGAAAATACTGTGCATCACTTATTAAAGACGGCGACTGCTTACAACTTGGCATAGGCGGTATTCCCAACGCAGTATGCGCACAACTATGGGATAAAAAAGATTTAGGATTGCACAGCGAGCTTGTCGGCGACGGAGTTGTAGATTTACTTGAAGCCGGTATAATCAATAATAAAAAGAAAAACAAAAATCCATTCAGAACTATATTGGGTGCGGCATTCGGCTCGGAAAAGCTGAACAATTACATAAATAATAATCCTTCAGTTGAGCTTCACCCTATAAATTATGTTAACAATCCATCAGTCATTGCTCAAAATGATAATATGGTTTCAATAAATTCGTGCCTGCAAATTGACCTTTTAGGCCAGGTAGTTTCCGATACAGTAGGGCTTAACCAATACTCTGCTGTCGGCGGGCAAGTTGACTTTGTAAGGGGTGCTACCATGAGCAAAGGCGGGCGTTCAATAATTGCTATGCCCTCGACTGCTAAAAAAGGTTTAATATCACGAATAGTACCGCTTATCACCGAGGGTAGTGCAGTAACAACGCCGCGAAATGATGTTAACTATGTTGTTACCGAATATGGCATTGCACAATTAAAAGGCAAAACGCTGAAAGAGAGGGCCAAGGCTCTTATTAGAATAGCTCATCCAAAATTCAGGCCACATTTGATTTTGGAATACAAAAAGCGATATAATGAAGAACCTTTTACAAGTGAGGAAATGCAAACACAATTTAAAGATTATTTAAGTGAAACTAAAGAGTCGATAAAAGATGGTGTTGCATCACTCATTTCGAAAATTAAAGAATAACTAGGAGAAGCAAATGGCAAAAGTTAAAGAAGAACATTTCGGCATTGCAAGAAAAATCGTATCAAATATGACATCGGAAAGCTGGGAAACAATTCCGCACGCTACTTTGACATACGAAGCAGATGTTACAGAACTTTTTAAGGAGTGTAAAAAGTTAAATGAAGGCGTAACAGATAAGAGCAAAAAAATTACTATTAACACAGTTATGCTTAAAATTATCTGTGAAGGCTTAAAAGCTGCCCCGAAAATGAACACGCATCTTAAATTTAACAGAAAACTCGTCAGAGGTAAACTCATTTACTTTGACCATATTGATATTTCAATGCCGATGATTTTACCATCAGGTGAAATGATGACTGTAAATATGCACGATATGGGAAATAAAACCCTCACCCAAATGACAGAGGCAATCAATAACACTTCAATGAGGGCTAAAGGTTCAGATATGAACGAAGTTATGTATGAAGTATCACTTGATAACACATTAACAGGGCTCAAACAAGGTAAAGTGTTACAAACCATTCGCAGACTTATAGGTTCAAAAACAGGTAAGCATAAGGTAAAGACACTTTCAGGTCAGGCTAAAAAGGATTATTATTCAATCCCTATAACCAAGCGTTTAACAAAGCACGATATTGAGCAAGGTACAACAACAATTTCAAATCTCGGTTCAGTTTACCGTGAGCAAAAGGGCTTGTGCGCTCTTCTTGAAATCATACCTCCGCAAACAACTGCCTTTGCAATTAACGCGGCACAAAAAAAACCAATTGTTGTAACAGATGAAAACGGAAATGACAAAATTGAAATTCGACTCGTTTTACCTATTACAATTGCAATAGACCACAGGGCGCTTGACTATGGCGATGTAGTTCCGTTTATGAGAAAACTTGACGAAATATTTGATAACCCTGCAATAATTCAGAGCTGGAAATAATTAAATATAATATTAACCGGTAGACTTTACCAAAAAAGAGCTGTTTCGTTTGAAACAGCTCTTTTTTGGTGCGGGTAACAGGACTTGAACCTGCACGGTCGCCCACAAGATCCTAAATCTTGCGTGTCTGCCAATTCCACCATACCCGCGTATTTAAGTCTTGCATATAGTAACATAAAGAATAAATATTTTCAATACCTTTTTGTCGTTTTTTAATTTTTCTCATAATATATAATACGGTTGTTAAACCGAATATATGAAAGGAATTGATATTTATGAGTTGCAATAACAGAAACATCAGAAATATAGACACAAGCATATACAACCAAACAAGCAGTTGCTGCCAAGACGATTGCAATGTAAGAATCGTAGAGCGCATAGTACCTTATTATGTTTGCCCTCCTCGTCCGCAGCCTCCTTTTCCACCTGCTCCGCCATTCCCGCCTGGACCTGAAGTGCCGATAGTTGCACCAACAACATCATATGCACAATTCATCAATAATTCAGCCACCGGAGCAACATTTGCTGCCGGTGAAAACATTGCATTTCCAATCGAGCAATTAAACACCGATAAAGCTGATATAATTAACAACAACGGTGTAATCACACTTTCAGGCGGTAGAAACACAAGAGCATATCTTATCAGTTACCAAGTTACAGGTACAAATAATGCCGCTACTATCGGAATTGCCATAAACGGTTCGGTAGACACCAACACACAAAATGTATTAAACGGTGACACAGCAACTGCACAAGGAAAATATATTGTTTATGTGCCGGCAAATACAACATCAACCGTTTCTGTAAGAGTTGTTTCGGGAACCATAACAGGTGCATCTCCTACTGTCGGAACAAATCTGTCTGTTATCAGAATAGCTTGATTTTTAATAGGTATGGTTAATCCATACCTTACATAAAATCATTTGGCTTTAACAATGTGGCAGTATGCGTTATAGCTAATCGGTTGGACTGAAATATCATTATCAATGTTATAAAATTCCTTATACCTGTTTTCCCAAATATCATACCACCTAAACAATCGCGGTGTAGTTCCCTCTGTATAAGATTCAAGTTCTTTTGGAAAATGCGGAAGATATACAGTTTTATTACCACTTTCAATTTGCGAAATTATAAAACTGTTTCTTTCATCTTCAAAGTGCTTTATTTGTGTATATTTAACAGCATAAAATACGCAACTTGCACACAATGCAATAATAACTAAAACATAAAGACCTTTAATCACATTTTTGTCATGTACAAAGTTATGAATAATAAACATTAACAATTCACAGCTATATATTATCATCATAACATATGCCGAATAAAAGCATCTGCCGGTTACGGGTGTAACAATGAGCAGAGGTGTAACATTCACGCATACAGCGAATACCGGGACAAGCATTTTGAACATCTTATTTTTATCTTTAACAGCAAATAAAGGAATTAAAGCTAAATTACATACAAATAAGATTTCTATAATAAATCTTATGGCGATAACCAAAGGTAAAGAAAATATTCCTTTAGAAAATACATTAAATTCTTTTAACAAAACAAGAAGCGAAATACAAACATTAAATGTAGCTAAAGAAAAAAGCAAGCATCTTTTCTTTTTATTTTTAACATTTAAAACTATCACAAACAGCAAAAAAGAAATAATGATATTTAATATAACATTACTTTCAATAAACCTTGAACATACCGTATCAATACTTTTTAAAATCCAAGTAAAATTATCACTACTATCCCCTGCCATACTTCTATATGAGTCTTTGCCGGATGAAATAATACCGTAAGCCGAATTGGAAAACATTATTACAAAGCCAATAACATTTCCCAAAAAATTTGAAATATGAACTGCAAATACACTTTTAAACTTAATATATGAATAAATAATTATTGCTAAAGATAAAGTAATATTTAAAATGGTATTATGCTCCATAAAAAGATTTCCGCAAATGCCGATTGCAAAAGAAAAAGGAATTAAGATTTTACTGTATACAGGCTTGTCCTGCGAAAATATGTTTTTAACTATATTAAGATAAAGTAAAATAGCTATAACCGGCGGAATATAATTTGCCAAACCTGAAGCCCAAGCCATAGTTTGCCTAAACACATTTGCCGGCATAAAAAACAGCAACAGCAAAGGAAACAGAAAATATAAAAACCTATCCTTGCCAATATATTCATAAATTAACAAAACGACTGCAAACGAAATAACCGCCATTCCTATTGTTTTAATAAATGCATTTTTAGTTAAGAATAATATCAGCAGATTTCCGAGATACCGTCCGTTATATCCTGCAAAATGCGACGCAAGCCTTTCCATTCCGACACTTGTGCCCCAAGCCCAATCATCACTGCCGAAAGGGATTGTAGACATAATATATATAAAGAAAAGAAATGCGCCAAAAATGATAGTCAGTTTATAGCCTTTTTTCTTTGTCATAATATCACCTTACTTTTTCCAAGGCAAGATATTAACACGGAAAAGCTAAAAATCAAGCAGAAAAAAGTAAATAAATTATTAAATTTTAAAAAAGCAGACATTTTGGAAAAATACCAAAAGTCTGCTTTTAAATTAGTTGTTTCTATCATTTATACTTTGTGAAATAGCTGTAAAAAGTGATAAATCTTTATGGTTTAAATCATCACACGCATATCTAAACACCATTACACCGCCGATATTATAATCAATTGCAAGTGCTGTTTTATCATAAACAAGTTGAAATGAATTGAAATATACATCATTACCATCTATTTCAGTTTTATTTGAATACTTTCCGAGTACATCGGAATAATCGCTGTAATCGTACCAAAATTCGCCTTTATCAACAGGTCTGCCGTAAAACGGAATGCCCAAATCAAGCACTTTACTGTCAAACCCGGCATCAATAAACTTTTGAATACCTTTTTGTGCAGTATCAAATGATGAATGGTCACCGTTGTCATCAAATAAATCATATTCCATCATTTCAACCATATCAACACACTGTATAGCATCTTTACTTAGTCCAATATCCCAATCCGCCATTGCCAAGCCGATTTTTTTATCACCCAATTCAGAATCAAGACTTACAATAAAATCACTAAAAGCTTTCCAATACTTAGCTTTTATAGGATATTCATAGTCAAAAAATACACCGTCCAAATTATAATCTTCAAGTAAATCTGAAATTTTTGAAGTCAAAGTACTGTTTTCAAATGCCTTGGTATACTTTTGGGCTTTGTTTTCCATTTGTGATTTCCAATCATCAATACCGTCGTCGGCATTCGGGCCTAAAATATTAACATATATATTAACATCTCTGTCACCGATAACCGTCTTTAAGTTTTTAAGCGCAGTTTTAAGCATTTTTCTGCCGGAAATATCTTCACTATCATTATACTGAAGTTCGCCGTCTGTATTAAAATTAACACAAGAGAAAAGTATGACATCGGTAATCGTATCAAATGTATAAGATTTTAAATCATCAATGTTTTGAATTTCATCTGCAACAATATATGAAGTTACCCTGAAATCATCATAAGGTTCATTATCATTTTCATAAACCGATATTGATTTTACATTTGATTTGCCGCTTTCTATCTCTATACTAAGCGAAGATGTTTTTACAGGTGCAAAAGCACAATATTTATATGTACTGTTATTATTCTGCTGATAAATAAGATTATCACCGTCAAATATTTTAATCGGTGCTGACATAGGCTTTTTAAGGTTAACTACAATATTATTAACCGTATGCTCATCAAAAGATACAACAACCTTATCTTCACTGTTCCATTCGATTTCAGTATCTTCAATCAATCCGTCAATTTTTGTGGCAAGTTGATTGCTTTCCTTTGACTGTGCACTGCACGCACAAAGAAAAGTAAATAAAAGCACTAAAAGTAATGATAATATTTTTTTCATAATCTTACCTCTTTTTCTTTTCAGGTGTAATGGCAATTGTTGCACTCCACACGCCTGAGGCACCGTAAATATTCAGCATTTTTGCGCACTCATTTAAAGTCGAACCTGTTGTTTTCAAATCATCAATAAGCAGTATATTTTTGCCTTTAACAATTTCTTTATCTTTAACATCAAATGCACCGTAAACATTTACTTTTCTTTCACGGGCAGATAATGATTTTTGAGATTTTGTTTTACGCACTTTTATAAGCAAATCCTCTAATTTAATGTTAAGAATATCGGAAATTTCTTTTGCAAGCAGATACGACTGATTATAATCTCTTTTTCTAAAATCTTTTTTAGTCATAGGAATATATGTAATCATATCAAAATCAACATTATAATTTTTACTGATACATTCTGCCATATCCTTTGCATAGCGTTTTGAAAGAAAAGGCATATACGAACTTTTAAAATGATTTATTCCCCTTTTAAGATTTTCATCATAAATATAAGGCGCTACTATCTGCTTATATTCATTTTTATGCTTATCACAGGTGCAACTTTTCTTGTTTAATCCGCAGCTGATACAATACGGCGGTTCGTTTTTCTCGGCGGTTTTACAATTATCGCAAACCACTTTATCAAACTCAATCACTTCACCGCAAAGTTCACATCTCTTGGTAAAAAGCGAATTGAATATTTTATCAATTACAATTTTTAAATCTTCTGTCATACTGTTACATAAGGCTCAATTTTAGCAAAAGTTGCATCGCCGATACCTTTTATATCCTTTAATTGTGACACACTTGTGTATCCGCCAAGGTAATCACGATAATCCAATATTGCCTGCGCCCTTGTTTCACCGATACCGTCAATAGTAGTCAATTCTTCAAGCGAACATGAATTTAAGTTTATCGGATATTCCACATTAGTTGAAAAAACACTTTGCTGTGACTGTGTTTCGTTAATAACCGTAGTTTTATCAACAACTGAATTTTGCTTTTGAAAAGCAGTCGAATTATCATCGGTTGAGCTAATTGATGAAGCAGCCGATGTAACAGTCGAACTGCTGTAATCTTCTAATTCAAGGTTATTGACTTTAGGCAATTTAAATGCGTAAATAACCAGAACTATTGAAACAACAATAAGCCCGATACCGATAATTATTGACGCTTGTCTGTGTGATGAATTCATTTTCTTTTGCCCTTACCTGACATAGAATATTTTTTGCTTTTATTAAAGTTTCTGTTCTGATTTCTGCCGTTTTGATTAACTGAATGTGACGGTTTTGCAGGCTTGATTAAGCATTTATTGTCATATCCTATTAAATCATATCTTTTAGCTTTTCTTAACGCTTCTTCAACAAGCCTTTGATTTTTAGGATTAAAGTATTGAAGTAATGCCCTTTGAAGTGCTTTATCATGTTCGCTTTTTGCAACATAAACGCTTTCCATAGTATATGGGTCAAGTTCCGTATAAAACATACAGGTTGAAATTGTACCCGGAGTCGGATAAAAATCCTGCACCTGCTCCGGCCTGATATGATTTTTCTTTAAAAACAATGCAAGCTCAATTGCATCATCAAGTGTTGAACCCGGATGTGATGACATAAGATAAGGAACAAGATATTGCTCTTTATTTATTTCTCCGGTATATTCAAAATACCTGCGCGAAAACTTGATATAAGCTTCAATATGTGGCTTTCCCATCTTATCAAGTACAGATGCACTGCAATGCTCCGGCGCAACTTTCAATTGGCCTGATACATGATGTTCAACTAACTCTTTAAAAAATGTATCGTCTTTATCTTCAAGCAAATAATCATACCTGATTCCGCTTCTTATAAACACTTTTTTAACTTTTGGAAGTGAGCGAACTTGGCGCAAAATATCAAGATACTCACTGTGGTCAACACTTAAATTCTTGCAAGGTTTAGGCGCAAGGCACTTTTTGCCCTTGCAAAGCCCGTGTTTCTCCTGAAAAGTGCAAGATGGTTTTCTGAAATTTGCGGTAGGCCCGCCTACATCGTGTATGTAACCTTTAAATCCAGGCATATGAGTAAGTTTTTCAGCTTCGGCAATAATACTTTTTTTAGAGCGTGATGTAACATATCTTCCTTGGTGAAATGCAATTGAACAAAAATTACAAGCACCGAAACATCCGCGGTTATGAGTGATTGAAAACTCAACTTCCTTTATTCCCGGAACTCCGCCGAGTTTTTCATAAGACGGGTGATATGCCCTTGCATATGGCAATGAATATACTTTATCAAGTTCACTTTGCGTAAGCGGCGGCATTGGCTTATTTTGAACAAGCATAATTTTGCCGTGCTTTTGCTTAATGAGTCTGCCGCGAATATGGTCTTGCTCATCCTGCTCTATTCTGCAAGATTTAGCGTATTCTTTTTTACTGTTAACCACATTATCAAAGCTTGGCACTTCAACACCGTCATATGGTGTTTCATTATTCGGGCAAATATAGCATGTACCTAAAATATCGCGCATATCGGCAATATTTTCGCCGCTGTCAAGTCTTTTAGCAATTTCAACGGTTTGCTTTTCACCCATACCGAAAGTAAGTAAATCAGCTTTTGAATCAATAAGAATACTCGGTCTGATACTATCATCCCAATAATCATAATGAGCAAAACGGCGGAGTGACGCTTCAAGTCCGCCAATAATAACCGGGCAATCGGGATAAATCCTCTTAATAATATTTGAATAAACAATAACTGCCCTATCAGGCCTTTTGCCTGCAACACCGCCGGCAGTATAAGCATCATCGTGCCTTAATCTTTTAGCCGCAGTATAATGTGCCACCATAGAATCAATATTACCGCTTGTAACCATAAAGCCCAAACGCGGGCGGCCAAACTGTGTAAAATCACCGTCATTTTTCCAATTGGGTTGGCTTAATACCGCAACTCTGTACCCTTTATTTTCAAGAAGTCTTGTAAGAATCGCTACACCAAAAGACGGATGGTCAACATAGCTGTCACCTGTAACGAAAACAAAATCAACATCCTGCCAACCGCGTTCAAGCATTTCTTTTTTATTTATAGGTAGAAAATCGTTCATATATCTCCTCAAACATTATACATCTGTACAAATCATATTTCAAGACTACACTCAGTCTAAATCATCATAGTTTTCAGAAACAATTCCGTCATCGAGGGTATCTTCATTGTCAAATGACATCTGTTCTGTATTTTCAGCAGTAAAAGGCTGACTTGATGAATACGCCTGCATTTCAAGCCATTGCTGGCGATTGATAAGTATTTCCCTGCCCTTTGAACCGTTTGCAGGGCCGATAATACCTTTATCTTCAAGTTGGTCAATAATTTTAGCACCGCGCGCATAACCTACTGAAAGTTTACGCTGTAAAAACGAAGTTGAAGCGGTACCTGTTTCAAGTACAATATCAACTGCTTTATCAAACAGAACATCAAGTTGTTCACCGTCACCGTCATCTTCAAACGGTGATGACTTTTTATCTTGAACTGCTTTAGCTTCAATTTCCTTGGCAATTTCTTCATCATATTGGCTTTCGCCCTGATTTTTAACAAAATCACAGAGTGCTTCAACTTCTTCATCAGAAATAAAGCAACCTTGAACACGAACAGGCTTTGAAGCACCGATAGGATTATAGAGCATATCGCCGTGACCTAAAAGCTTTTCAGCACCTGAAGCGTCAAGTATTGTACGCGAGTCAATTTGCGAAGAAACAGTAAGTGCAATACGCGATGAAATATTTGCTTTAATAAGGCCTGTGATTACATCAACTGAAGGCCTTTGCGTTGCAATAACAAGGTGCATACCGACTGCACGCGCCATTTGTGCAAGACGGCATACTGAATCTTCAACTTCTTTAGGTGCTGCCATCATCAAATCGGCAAATTCATCAATAAAAATGCAGATTTTAGGCATTATTTCCATATCTTCGTGCTTTTGAACATATTTATTGTATCCTTCAATATCACGCACACCGATTTGCGAAAGCTTTTGATAACGCTGAAGCATTTCGCTTACAGCCCAGCCAAGCGCACCGGCAGCTTTCCTCGGGTCAGTTACAACAGGGACAAGAAGATGCGGAATATTTGCATATTTTGAAAATTCAACTTGCTTAGGGTCTATCATTAAAAACTTAACTTCGTCAGGCTTTGCGCGATAAAGGATAGAAGCAATAATTGAATTCATACATACAGATTTACCCGAACCTGTTGTACCTGCAACAAGTAAATGCGGCATTTTTGCAATATCACAATAAACGCAGTTACCGGCAATATCTTTACCTATACCTGCCGAAAGAAGTGAGCGCTGCTCGCTAAATTCAGGGGTGTCAATAAGTTCACGCATTGATACTGTGTTTTTAACAGTATTCGGCACTTCAATACCTACCGCAGCTTTGCCCGGAATAGGAGCTTCGATTCTAACATGGGTAGCAGCAAGATTAAGCGCAATATCATCAGCAAGATTTGTTATTTTAGAAATACGCACACCTGCTGCCGGCTTAAGCTCATATCGTGTAACGGTAGGGCCGCGTGAAATATCTGTTATAGTTGCATTTACATTAAATGAGCGAAGTGTTTCTATAAGCCTTTGAGCATTTTCTTTTAACTCGCCGCTTATATCGGCAGTTGATTTTTTAGTTGGCTGACTTAAAAGTTCAACAGAAGGAAGCTTATAATCACTTACACCTGATTCCATTGCTTCTTTAGAAACAGTAAAATCTTCGCTCTTTTCTGGATTTTTTTCTTTTGGTTTATCCTCTGAAGCGTCTTTAACTATTTCATCAATTGATTTCGGCTTTTTTTCTTCCTTTTTAGGTGTGGCGTTTTTAAGAAGTTCGATATTAGAATTTTCTCTGTTTATTTCATCAATTATCTCTTTAGGGACTTTAGTCATTTCCTCATCGTGAGAAATTTCTTTTTTCTTTTTTGATTTTGGCTTCTTTTCTTCATCCGGCGCTTCGATATCAAGCGGAACATCAATGTTTTCCTTACTCATCCTGCGCCTTTCAATTCTCTCTTCAATAACAGGAGCAACTTTATCATATGTAGCTTTAGCCGGTTTTACCGTGCCTGCTAAAAACTGAAAAATTGTAAGCCCTGTAATAAGGAGCAAATCAACAATAAACAGAACGACGCTTATAATAATTGCCGGTGCTTTGCCGAGAGTAAGAAGCAACCAGCCAAACACACCGCCAATAAAACCGCCGTTAAATTCATAACTTGCTGACTGATAGCAATTTATTACAGTTTCTTTAAATGAATCACCTGTTGTATTTTTTACAACATGAATAAATGTTGCCAAAATAAAAACCATTACAAAGGCTTCTATTATCTTGGCAGTATAGCCGTATACTTCATCACCTTTAGCTGAAAATATAACTGTAACAACAATTGTCAAAAGCGGCAATACTATACCGGCAAACATACCGAAGATACCAACATATACATTATGCATAACATTCCAAGCACCGTTGCCTGATACAATAGCAAGACAGAATAGGATGACCGATACCGCAACGCTTACAATTTCGGTAACGCGAATTGTATCGGCATAATTTGCAATACTTTTGCTGCCGGCAGAATTACGCTTGCCGGAACTTTGCTTTTTATTTGTAACTTTCTTATTAGTTTTTTTATTTGCCATAATTACCTCTATTATTTAATTACAAGTTGAAAAGCGCCTATAATCGCACTTATTACACCAATTGAAATATCATAATACGCTATATAGTTAAGCGCCTTTTTATTAACAATAAAAATAAACAGTTTAACTGCAAAAAATGAAATTGCTGCCGATACGATAATACCGATTAACGCAGAGAAAATATTTATCTTTGTTACAGCAACACACAGTTCAACAATACCCATTACAATAAGAGTCGGAACAGACATAGTAACTGCATAACGAATTGCGTATTTTTGGCTCATTCCAAGTAAAATACCAAATGCAAAAATCGCACCCATAAATGAACATCCGCCCGTCGGCAATGCAAGAAAAGCAATCATACCGAGTATAATGGCATTTGCCCAATCAGGAAGCTTGTTTCTGCTGGAATTTATAAGCGTATTTGTTACAATAAGCAAAACGCCTAAAAGAGCCATACATATTCCTTCGCCGAGTATAGTTTTGTTAAACGAAGTTCTGTGAAAGACCATATAGAAGTTTCCGTATTTTCCTGCCGGAATAGCATATATGATAAAAAACATAAATGAAAGTACGGTCATATACATAAAGTTTCTTTGCGGTGTGATATTTTTCAAATCAAGTTTTTTGTGAAAAACATCATTAAATGTGTCAAAGAAATTTTTGAATAAATTTACAAATAACTTGTAAAATGCAATAAAAAGACCTATCGCAATACCGATATGTACAACGCCTGTAAGTTGAGAACAAGCGTTTGAAAACCTACCCGAAAAATTATGAAATATTACCGAATGTCCGCTTTCAGATACGGGGAGCACCCAAGTCAGTGCCTGCCCTATTGCCTGAAAGATTGATGTTAAAATCCACATTATCAATTCCTCCAAATAGCACAGCGTTATCCAAATGATAACCTGTTTTTATATAGCTGTACGGGTCACTCGACCTTACAGCGTTATTTTCACATATAGATTTGGGAGAATAAAACACATCAGCTTCATTTATAATAGTCCAAAGCATCTTATCTCTCCTCTATCATTTTATCTAAAAAATCAAGTGCATCACTTAATCCACCGAGTTCATCGATCAAGCCGCAGTTAACAGCATCCTCCCCGTCAAGAACAGTTCCCACATCCATAACAAGTTCACCTGTTTTCATCATCAAATTTTTAAAACTATTCTTTTCAATTGACGAATTATTAACCACAAAATTAACAATTCTATCCTGCATTTTTTCAAAATATGATAATGTTTGCGGAACGCCTAATACAAGACCGTTCATCCTAACGGGATGCACAGTCATAGTGGCACTGGGTACAATAAAACTTTTTTTACAGCTTACCGCAAGCGGCACACCGATTGAATGCCCGCCGCCGAGTACCAATGATGCAGTCGGTGTTTTCATAGTTGAAAGAAGCTCAGCAATCGCCAGCCCTGCTTCAACATCACCGCCAACCGTGTTTAAAATAATAAGCAAGCCTTCAATTTCTTTGCTTTCTTCAATAGCAACAAGTTGCGGAATTACATGCTCATATTTAGTAGTTTTATTTTGGCTCGGTAGAATATAATGCCCTTCAATCTGACCTATTATAGTCAAACAATGAATAAAATGACCATCTTTTGAAACGGTTATTGAGCCGGTTTCAAAATCATTCGAACCAGACGCGGTATCATTCGTTTCTTTTTCGTCATCATTTTGTTCATTTTCACATTTAGTATTTTCAAGCAAAATCAACACCTCAAATGTATTTTGCCCGAAACATCCCAATATAATAGGATATTTTATCACAAATTTAATGTTTTTTCAATATAAAATAATTATTATAATAGTTAATATATTATTAAAAAGATTGTTACCCTTTTTTCATTGACAATGTTGTTCATTTGTAATAAAATATCTTTTGATAATTTTATTAACAATTAGGAGGACTTTTTAACAATGGGACTTACTATTGCGCAAAAGCTTATTAAGGCTCACCTTGTTGAAGGTGAAATGAAAGTCGGTACTGAAATTGGTTTAAGAATCGACCAAACCTTAACTCAGGACGCAACAGGTACAATGGCATATCTTGAGTTTGAGGCTATGGGTGTGCCAAGAGTAAAAACAGAGCGTTCTGTTGCATATATTGACCATAATACATTGCAGAATGGTTTTGAAAATGCTGATGACCATAGATTTATCGGCAGTGTCTGTAAAAAACACGGAATTTACTTCTCAAGACCCGGTAACGGTATTTGTCACCAAGTACATCTTGAGCGTTTCGGTATTCCGGGTAAAACACTTATCGGTTCGGACAGCCATACACCGACAGGCGGCGGTATAGGAATGATTGCCATAGGCGCAGGCGGTATGGACGTTGCTGTTGCAATGGGCGGAGGTACATATTACATTACTTGCCCGAAAGTCGTTAAGGTAAATCTTACAGGCAAACTTCAACCGTGGGTTGCCGCAAAAGATGTAATTTTGGAAGTTTTAAAGCGTCTTTCTGTTAAGGGCGGTGTAGGCAAAGTTATCGAATACTGCGGTGAAGGTGTTAAAACTTTATCAGTTCCCGAAAGAGCAACTATTACAAATATGGGTGCGGAACTTGGTGCAACAACATCAATATTCCCATCAGACGAAATAACACATGAATTCTTGAAAGCGCAAGGCAGAGAAGAGGCATACACACCTCTATGTGCAGACGCAGACGCTGTATATGACGAAGAAGTTAATATAGACCTTAGCAAACTTGAACCGCTTGCAGCTTGCCCTCATTCACCTGATAATGTTAAGTCGGTAAGTGAGCTTAGCGGTATGAAGATTGACCAAGTTTG
>ERZ827478.715-NODE-715-length-30411-cov-3.773982_pt1 | contig 30411 bp, 29 predicted proteins | sample MGYA00519705_ERZ827478 | MGnify/ENA primary metagenome ERZ827478 (study PRJEB31778, sample SAMEA3449318) | human gut metagenome | biome: human gut; feature: human-associated habitat; material: faeces | place: United Kingdom | collected 2010/2012 ... | reverse complement strand
ATTTTTAGAATATGAGTGTAATTTTGTCTTGACAAAGGTCACTTCATAACAGGTGTAATTTTTAATGGTATGGAAAAGGATTGTTATTTCATGGAGTATTTGGATTACATAAAAAATTTCAGGTATTCGTTTATTTAGATTATAAGGAAAGGGTATTATGTCGAAAAGTGTAAAAATAATTATTGCAACGCATAAACAATATAAAATGCCAAAAGATGAAATGTATGTTCCAGTTCATGTAGGCGCGGAAGGAAAAAACGATTTAGGATATACAAAGGACAATTCAGGAGAAAATATTTCTTCCTTAAATCCTAGTTTTTGTGAATTGACTGGTTTATATTGGGCTTGGAAAAATTTAAATGCTGATTATATTGGATTGGCACATTATCGTAGGCATTTTTCACTAAAAAAGAAGAATGATAAATGGGATAGTATTTTAACATACAAACAGATTGAGCCATATTTATCACAAATTAGAGTATTTGTACCAAACAAAAGAAAGTATTATATCGAAACACTTTATAGTCATTATGAACATACACATTATATTGAGCAATTAGATGTAACAAAAGATATTATAACAGAAAAATATCCTGATTACGTGGATGCGTATAACCAAGTGATGAATCAAAGGTATGGTTATATGTTCAATATGATGATTATGGAAAAAGAATTAGTTGATGAATATTGTACATGGTTATTTGATATATTATTCGAATTAAAGAATCGTCTTAACATGCCTGAATTATCAAGCTTTCAAGGACGTTTCTATGGCCGGGTTAGTGAACTTATTTTTAATGTTTGGTTAACTCACCAAATTCAAAATGGAAGAATTAAACAGTCTCAAATCAAAGAATTAGATTGTATTCACATGGAAAATATTAATTGGTGGAAAAAAGGTCTTGCATTTTTAAAAGCTAAATTTTTTGGAAAAAGATATGAAGGGAGTTTTTAAATATGTATCCCTTGATATCTGTGATTTTACCAGTTTATAATATAGAAACTTATTTACCAAAATGTATGGAATCTCTTTTTTGTCAAACATATAAAAATATTGAATTTATATTAGTTGATGATGGTTCAAAAAAAGAATGTGCTGATTTGTGTAATTCTTATATGCTAAAAGATAATCGAGTTGTTGTGTATCATAAGACAAATGGTGGCCTTTCTGATGCAAGAAATTTTGGTATTGAAAGAGCTAAAGGGGATTACATCACTTGTATTGACCCTGATGATTATGTAGATATAGATTATATTGAATATTTGTATAATTTGATTTCTAAATATAATGTCAAAATGTCTATTTGTCAACATCGAGTAATTTATGATAGTGGAAAGATTAAAGAAAATGGTCAAAATGGAGATCTTTTAATTGATAATAAAAATTGTATTGAAAGAATGCTTTATCATGATGTTGTAGATACTTCAGCATGGGCAAAGATGTATCACAAATCATTGTTTAATGTTGTTAAATATCCAAAAGGTAAAATTTTTGAGGATATTGGAACTACATATGCATTAATGTTACAATGTGAAAATATTGCTTTAGGGTATGAATCAAAATATAATTATATATTCCATAATAATTCTATTGTAAATAGTACATTTAAACTGAATAAATTAGATATGTTAGACATGACAGATAAAATGGCCAAAGATGTATTGAATGTTTATCCTGATTTAAAGGATGCTGTACTGAGAAGGCAAGTATATGCTAGATTTAGCACTTTAAATCAAATGTTAAATTGCACGGATTATGATGCTATAAAACAAAATTTAATACATTATATTAAGAATAATAAAAAGGCTGTGCTTTCAAATAAAAAAACTCCTAATAGAGATAAAATAGCTTTTTATTTATTGGGTTTAGGATTTCCAGTATATAAATATATTTGGACATTATATCTTAATTTTAGAGGTACAAAATGAAAGTATTAGTAGGATATTTAATTGACGGGAAGTTTAATGGTATTGATAGATATTTGATGACAATGTTGAATTATTTACAGGATACTGATGTTCAAATGGATTTCATTTCCTATTATTATAATGATGAGTTAGAACAAAATTTAAAAAAATATAATTCAAAATTATTTGTGGTCCCAAATTTAAAGCATCCAATAAAGCAATATAAGGAAATGCAAAATATATTAAAACAAAGACAATATGATATTTGTTATTTTAATATAAGTGAGGCATTTAATTGTATTGGTATTTTAGCTAGTTATAAAGCTAAGATTCGAAAAGTGGTTGTTCATTCACATAATTCACAAAGTGGAGGAAAAAATTTAATTGTTAGAAACTTAAGAAAATGTGTTCATTTAGTTTTTAAAAATAAAATTTCAAATTGTTCAACGGATCGATTGGCTTGTTCTGATATCGCTGGAGAATGGATGTTTAATAAGAATTATAAAACTATTTATAATGCAGTTGATTATAAACGCTTTAAATATAATGAAAATAAGCGAATTGAACTTCAAGATATATATAGTTTAGGTGGTTATAAAATTTTAGGACACGTTTCCAATTTTTGTTATGCAAAAAATACTACGTTTTTAATTGAAGTGATTCATTCATTACCAGATGAGTATAAATTATTGCTTATTGGTGATGGGCCAGAATACTCTAAATGTAAAGAGTTAGTTAGAGAATATAATTTAGAAGAGAAAATTATTTTTACTGGATTAGTCGATAATGTTTATGATTATTATAATGTAATGGATGTATTTTTGTTGCCATCTCATTTTGAAGGATTGCCAATAGTTGCGATTGAAGCTCAGTATAACGGATTGAATGTATTTATGAGCGAACATATCACAAAAGAAGTAAAATTATTTGACAGCACGCAATATATTCCTTTAAAAAAAGAGGCATGGATTTTGCAAATTATGCATAGTGATTTACAAAGAAATGCAGTATCAAATGAAATGGTTGAGTGTTTTAGTTTAAATACACAAAAACGACAAATTTTAAAAGTATTTGGATTAAACAATTAAATGAAAGGGTGATTAGATGAAGATAAATAGAAGTAATATTTGGAACAAATTAGAGTTAATTAGTTTAATAGGGATGTTATTAGTAGGTTTTTTGCAAATATGTTCCTTAACTTTTGGTAAAAAAATCATCTCGTATTGTTTATGGCCAACATTGATTATTGGTTTTATAGTTTGTTTGCACAATTTAATAACTATAAAGAAGTTCAAAAAAGATAAATTATTAGGCTTTTTACTGTTATTTATTCTAACATATATCATTTCAATTTTTTTAAATTTCAATTATGGTTATTATGATAATTTAAGAACTCTAGTATGGTTTACAATGTTAGTTTTTATTGCTTATTTAAATAATAGTGTGCATGATGACAAAAGTAAGAATTTATATACAATTATAATTGTTTATTTACTTGGCGTTTTTATCTTGAATGTCTTCTCTTTTTATACAATGCTTTCAGGAACTTGGAGTTTCGTTCTTCCAAAAGTATCTCAAACAGCACCAGTATATTACTTAGGTTTTGTATGGGGTAGATTATATGGAGTATACTGGGATGCAAATATTGGTGCGACAATGTGTGCTATATGCATAATATTATCGTTAGAATTTATTATTAAATCTAATAAAAAATGGATGCAACTTTTTGGAGTGATCAGCATTATTTTGTCATTTTTTTATATTGTATTTAGTGATTCACGTACTGGTTTATTAGGATTAGTTGCTGGCTTGTTCTTTTGGTTTTTATTACGCATTTTTAAATCAAAGAGTGTTATTCTTAATTTATGTAAAGTATTTTTTATAGTAGTAATAACTATTGGGGCTAATTTTGGTTTTAAATCTTTGTTTAATTATTTACAGGAACAGGGAATTACTCATATCGAAGTTCATACTGTAGAGGACAATACATTTACAAATTTTGACATTAATCAGAATCTTAATGGTGTTGCAACAGAAGATAAACAAGCAAAAAGTAATCAAACAAATGTGGAAACTAATAAAGTTACAACAGGACAGCAACCAAAGGAAAACGAAAAAAAAGATCAAGCAAATAATGTTGGTAGATCCGATGAATATAAATCAGATATTTCAAACAGACGTTTTGATATTTGGAAGAGTGCAATAGAAATTTTTAATACTAAACCACTGTTTGGGGTTACACATAATAATGTAATTAAGTATACAAAGGAGAATTTACCAAATACATATATAATAAACAATAATCATCAGGAATTTGATTCAATGCATAATACATTTCTTGATATATTAGTTAGCCAGGGATTATTTGGTGAATTGACATATCTTTCAATCGTAGGTTTCATTATTATTAAAATGATTTTGAATCGAAAAATTATTTTTGAGAATGCAAATGAATTCTGCACTCCAATTGCTCTATTCTTTTGTATGATGGCTGTAAGTTGTGTCATGACAGAAATTGTTTACGTAACTTCACCTATGGCAACGATGCTATGGTTGTATATTAGAAAGTTTATGGAGGAAATTAAAAATGCAGAAAATTCTTAGTATATCTATTGCTGCTTATAATGCTGAAAAATTTATTAATCAATGTTTGGATTCATTTACTGAAAATAGTTCAATTATTGATAAATTAGATATTATGGTTATTGATGATGGTGGGACGGACAAGACAAAAGATATTACATATGAATATATAAAAAAATATCCTGAATCTATCAGATTCATTCATAAAGAAAATCAAGGGCCAGGATCAACTGTTAATGTTGGCATAAAAAATGCAAAGGCAAAATATTTTAGAATGGTTGATGGAGATGATTGGGTAAACTCTGAAGCAATGCCAAGTTACATTTCTTATTTAGAGAATCATGATGTAGATATGATTTGTACTCACTTTTGTTGTGTAGATGATAAAACTGGGGAGCAAAAGAATCAAGTAATGAATGCAGTTAAATATAATGAGATTGTATCCTTTGATTCTGTTGCCAATAAATTAAATCTAGAAATGCATAATACTACCTTCAAAACAGATAAAGTAAAAGATATTGTTTTGGATAATGGATTTTATACAGATGTAGAATATTTACTTCTACCTACAGATAAAATTCAAACATTTGTTGCATTAGATTTAATAATTTATATGTATAGAACATCATTAGATACACAGTCGATGAATATAAATAGTTTGCAAAAAAATATTAAAATGCATGAAGATGTATTAAGTACACTTTTAAATAATTATAAAGTAATGTTAAATAAAAATATTTCGAGCGAAAAAATTGATTATTTTGAAAATAGAATTGTCAAGCTTATTGGTACACAATTGATGATATATTTATCTTATGGAAACTCAAGTATTTATAAAGATAAAACTAAGAATCTTTTTGGAAATATTAAGGAACAATATCCATCTCTATATAAAAAAGTTCTTGGCCTTAAAACAGTAAAAGTATTAGAAAACACTAATTATGTTTTATATGGTTTAGTCGCAAATATAAAGAGAAAACAATTAAATGCAAAGTAGTGTGGTTGGTATACTATGAAACAAAAATCGATTAAAGTAAATTTTATCATGAATGCCATACTTACTATGTCATCTGTGATTTTCCCTTTAATTACATTTCCTTATGTTTCTCGAGCTTTACAACCGGCAGGAATTGGAAAAGTAAATTTTGCAATATCCGTAGTTAGTTACTTCACAATGTTTGCTCAATTGGGAATTCCTACTTATGGTATCCGTGCTTGTGCACAAGTCAGAGATAATAAAAAGGAGTTGTCAAAAGTTGTACAAGAATTATTATGGATTAGTATATTTATGTGTACACTTTCATATCTTATTTTCTTTTTATCTTTATTTTTTATTCCTAAATTAAGAAAAGATTATTTATTGTTTATTATTACAGGAAGTTCAGTCTTATTAAATACAATTGGAGTTGAATGGTTATATAAAGGCTTGGAACAGTATTCGTATATAACAGTTCGATCCTTGATTTTTAAAGGGATTGGCATAGTTGCTATGATTGCACTTGTACATAGGCCAGCAGATTATATTATTTATGGTGGTATTACGGTTGTCGCTTCCTATGCATCATACATATTAAACTTTATGTATTTAAAGAAATATGTGTCCTTAAAACATTTTTGTAAATTAAATTTTAAGAGACATATGAAACCTGTCTTAGAATTTTTTGCAATGTCTTGTGCAACAACAATTTACACAAACTTAGATACAGTAATGTTGTCATTTATGGTGGGAGATAAGGCTGTTGGTTATTATAGTGCAGCAGTGAAAATAAAATGTGTATTAGTTAGTGTTGTAACATCCTTAGGAACTGTATTATTGCCTCGTGCAAGTTACTATATTGAAAATAACCAAAAAGAAGAATTTTTAATTATAGCAAAGAAAGCTATTCATTTTGTATGGATTATTGCTATACCTTTAATGCTTTATTTTGTACTCTTTGCCAAAGAAGGAATTTATTTCCTATCTGGAGTTTCTTTTGAAAATTCTATTGTGCCTATGCAAGTTATAATGCCAACGTTACTATTTATAGGTATATCGAATATTATGGGGATTCAGATGTTGATTCCTTTAGGGAACGAAAAAGTAGTGCTGTATTCTGAAATAGTTGGTGCTTTGGTAGATTTAATAATTAACATAGCACTGATTCCTAAACTAGGTGCTACTGGAGCAGCAATTGGTACAGTTGTTGCTGAGCTATTTGTTTGCATTGTTCAATATTTTGCTTTAAAAGACATGGTGTTTGATATGTATAAAAATTTACCTAATAAAAGTGTATTACTAGCAAGTGTGATTGGAGTTATAGGGTCTTTATGGATTAAATCCATAGGTATAAGCTCATTTATTACTTTGGTGATTAGTTCCGTTTTGTTTTTTGGAATATATTTTATTGTTTTAACATTTATGAAAGAAAAATTAGTACTTGAACTAGAAAAACAAGTTTTAGATAAAGTTCTAAATAGAGGAATGAAGCATGAATAGTAAAAGAATATCATTTATCACATATTTAAATGTTTACGCATCATTTGCTGTTGTGATGCTTCATAATAATGGCATTGTATGGCAACATCCAACAGGAAGAACTTGGTATAGTGCAATATTTATAGAAACTTTTTTCTATTGTGCTGTGCCACTATTCTTTATGATTACAGGATGTACTTTAATCGATTATTCTAGCAAATATTCAACTAAAGAATTTTTTATAAAAAGAATTAATAAGACACTAATACCCTTCATCGCATGGAGTTTTATAGGAATTATTTATTTATGCTTAAGTAATCAAAGTTGGATCAAATTACAATTACCTATTTCAGAAATTATATCTAATATTTTGAATACAAATTATATAGGTATTTATTGGTTTTTCATTCCGTTGTTTTCTACATATATGTGTATTCCTATTTTGGATAAAATTTCGGATAAAATGCATGTATTTAAATATATGATTATCTTGGGATTTGTTTTTATAGGAATACTTCCATTTATTTGTAATGTTGTGCATATCAATTATAATTATGAATTGGCTCCAAAAATGATAAATGGATTTGTATTATATTCAATATTAGGATATTACTTGAGTCATAAAGAATTAACGGCTAGTCATACAAAAATAGTTTATGGATTAGGGATTATAGGTTTTTTAACAAATTTTGTAGGAACTGCTATATTGACTGATTCAGAAATAGGCATTAATGAGTTGTTTCGAGGAGCTTTTAATTGGCCATGTTTATTTCAAACAGTAGCTTTTTTTGTGTTATTCCAAAATGTAAAATTTAATGAAAGAATTGAAGTATTTTTCAATTGGTTATCCACTAAAACTTTTGGAATTTATCTTATCCATATTTATTTAGTATGGGAAATTCCAAAGTTATTAAACATCAGTACGTATAGTCTGGTATGGAGAATTTTAGGTGGTTTTTTGATTTATATATTGAGTTCGTTGATTGTATCTATTTTGCAAAAAATACCAGTCATAAAAAAATTAGTACCATAAAGGAGGAGAAAGATTATGTACGATTATTTAGTTGTAGGTTCTGGTTTATATGGAGCCATTTTTGCTTGTGAAGCAAATAAAAAGGGTAAAAAAGTATTAGTTATTGATAAACGTCCAAATATTGGAGGGAATATTTATACTGAAAAAATTGAAGGGATTAATGTTCATAAATATGGTGCCCATATTTTTCATACAAACAATAAAAAGGTATGGGAATATGTTAACAAATATGCAACATTCAATCGATTTACAAATAGTCCAGTAGCTAATTATAAGGGCGAACTTTTCAGTTTACCATTTAATATGTATACATTTAATAAAATGTGGGGTGTTGTAACACCAGAAGAAGCTATGGCTAAGATTGAAGAACAACGTAAAGAAATTAAGGGGGAGCCTACTAACTTAGAAGAGCAGGCAATTTCTTTAGTTGGTCGTGACATTTATGAAAAATTAATCAAGGGCTATACTGAAAAACAGTGGGGTAGAGATTGCAAGGATCTTCCATCATTCATAATTAAAAGATTACCTGTAAGATTGACGTTTGACAACAATTATTTCAATGCATTATATCAAGGTATTCCAGTTGGTGGATATACTAAAATGATTGAAAATATGTTAGATGGTATTGAAGTTAGATTGAATATTGATTATTTAGAAAATAAAGAAGAATTAGATAAATTAGCAGAAAAAGTAGTTTATACTGGTCCAATTGATGCTTACTTCGATTATAACCTCGGATATTTAGAATATCGATCAGTTCGTTTTGAAAATGAATTATTAGACAAACCAAATTTCCAAGGGAATGCTGCTGTAAACTATACAGATAGAGAGACTCCATGGACGCGTATCATTGAACATAAGTGGTTTGAATTCGGAAAAGATGAAAAAGGTAATGATTTACCTAAGACATATATTAGTCGTGAATATAGTTCTGAATGGAAACCAGGTGATGAACCATATTATCCAGTAAATGATGAAAAGAATTCAAATTTGTATGCCGAATATAAAGAATTAGCTGAAAAAGAAGAAAAAGTGATTTTTGGTGGTCGTTTAGGCGAATACAAATACTATGATATGGATGCCACGGTAGCTAGTGTATTGGATAAATGTGATGAGGTTTTATAATTGTGGCAATTTTACAACTTAATTCATTTCGTAAACTAATTAAAGACATATTTATCATGGTGTTTATTTTATTAGCAATTCAATTGATTACTAGAATATTTAAAGTTGAATTAATTTTTTTGTTAAAAATATTAAAAATATTTTTTCTAATTTATGGATTTCTAGACTTAGCCATTTTAAAATATGAATTAAAATATAATGAATATAATGATAGTCCAAATTTGACAGAATCTCCTATTATCACAATCTTCATAGTATTATTAATTGGATATCTTTGCAAATTAGTAATACAAGTAGTATATCAAACATTTGAAGCTTATGTCATACCTTTATTTGAAGTTATTTCATCATTGGATGCTGTAATAATTGTCGCAATATTAACAGGTTTTTTGACAATGGTTACACAATTAGTTGCAAAATATCTTGATGGAAAAAATATACGCAAACAATATTTATCAGAAAAAAGAGTTTATTCATATTCAAAAATGGTCGATATGGTTTATAAAATGCAGAATAAAGAATATAAACAAGAAGAAATGATTAAAGACCTTACTGAGTTTTCTAAAGAAATTACATTATGGGGGTCAAAAGCATTAGTTACAAAATGGAGTAAATTTAGAATTAGTGCAATTAATAAACCAAGAGATTATCAGAATATATATATATTAGAAGATGTATTGAACCAACTAAGGAAAGATATGGGTGTAGGTAGATCTAAGAAAAAAGAATTACTGGCATTCTTTATTAATGACATTGAGAATTTAAAATAACGGTAATCCACAATTAGATAGGGTCGACTAAAAAATTTCCTTTAAAAGATGTAGGGTTGAAAACCCTACATCTTTTAAAGGATTAACTAGTGGAGAAGAGATGATTAGTTCAATACTCTTTTTTGTCATGTGCAATTGACGGCTAATTCGGTGCGCCACTAGCGGTCATACCGGTTTCGAATGACGTTTGAATCGGTGCAACATGACGGACAACCGGTGTAATAGGGCCTCCTTAATGCTATAGTTTGACTGTAGTGAAAGGAGGTCTTTTTGTATGCAGAAAAGCACTACAATTATTGGTGTTCTTGAAATGTTAGGAGACGGCTTCTCTTATAACGACATTCGTACAAGATATGCGATTGGTAATAGCACTATCACTGACATCAAGAAAAAGTTTAAGACAATGGATGTAACTCTTAAGCAACTTCGTTCTATGACACCAAAAATGGTTGAACAAATGTTCTATCCAAACGCACATCCTAGAAAGGAAGCTCCGTTACTGGATTTTGAGAAAGTCTATAAAAAGCTTACAGATAAAAATTCCAGAGCGAATCTCTATTTTATTTGGATTGATTATAAGAAGTTATATCCAGATGGCTACCAGTACACGCAGTTTAAACATTACTTTAAACTATGGCTTGATGAAAATCATTTGGAAAGCAATCTTAGAATGGCGATCAACAGAGTTCCTGGTGAAATCATGTATATAGACTGGGCTGGCGACACCTTAGATCTTGTATATACTGATGTTCCTGGTGAACTTCAGACAGCTCATTTTTTTCAACAACATTAGGTGTAAGTAGTTACTGCTTCGTTATGGCGTTTCCAAATGAACAGACACCAAACTTTCTTCAGGGTACGATAGAAGCTTTAAACTTCTATGGTGGTGTTCCTAAAATTCTGAAGCCAGACAATACAATGGCTGCTTCTATCAAAAACACAAAAGATGTATTGATTTTAAACAAGGTCTATGAAGACTTGCAGGATTACTATAATACTGTAATTGTTCCAGCTCCTCCGTTAAAGCCGCGGGCAAAATCTTCGGTTGAAAATAATGTCAGATGGATAGAAACACATCTTTTGGAAAAATTGAAAGGACGTCGTTTTTCCAGCTTTTCAGAACTGAATACTGAAATATCCATAATCACAGATGAGTTGAACAATCGAGAATTTTCTAAAGGAAAAGGAAACAGAAAAGAAGTGTTTGATAAATATGACAAGCCTGCTTTAAAGCCACTACCACATGAATCTTTAAAGCCATATACATATGTAATCAAAAAAGTTCCTAATAATTATCACATTTAATGCGAAGCTTTACATTAAATATGAAATGGAAAGTCAGACAAAATGTAAAGTCATAGACTAATATTAAGTTGCCATACAAATTAATACGTCAATAACTTTACATTTTATTCTTTTATATTATAGTGATTGAAGCCATTCCAATAGAGTACTATCAGAATGCCATAGAGGTACATCTGCTTTAGTTATTTCAGGGCAGACAGCTTCGATTGCTTTTCTTTTTTGTTCACTATCACATCTTGCATAAATTTCTGTTGTAGAAATTTCAGAATGTCCAAGAAAATCTCGGATATATCAACGGTACTCCTGCTTGCAGCATGTGCATGCTTTTGCTGTGACGTAGTCCATGTGGCGATACGTTTTTTGGTATCAAAGATGGTTGTTTTTGCTTCGCAAGATTGACATATTTGCTAAGTATGTAAGAAATACCTGCTCTAGTAAGTTTATCCCCATTTCGGTTATAAAATAAAGGTACTCCCTGCACACCTTTGTGATTTGGATGGAAAATGTTAATGTATTTTGTTAAAAGTTCTGCTGTATTATTCATTAATGGTATAATTCGCGTTTTTTGCCCTTTTCCTGTTAGTCGAAGTGTTGAAGGTTTTTCTGCTCGAAAATCATTAATACATAAATCTGCTATTTCTTGTACACGTGCAGCACTATCATACATAAGACTTAATAATGCAAGATCTCTTATTCCTTGTTTGGTTGAGGTATCGACAGCGTCAAGAATTGACTTTATACCATCCACTGTAAGATATTCTATATTATGGTCTGGTTCTTTCTTTCTAGGTATAGATAATATTTGTTGACATTGATATATATAGTCAGGTGTCTGCATTTGTATATACGAAAACAGGGATTTTATTGCAGCTAACCGTATATTTCTCGTAGAAACACTAGATTTACGTTCAGTCTCAATCCACTCTAGAAAATCAGAAATCAATTCGCTACTAAGTTGTGGAATATCAACGACATCAGGACTTAGATTCTTACATTCCTTTAAATATTTTAAGAGAAGCATATATGTATCACGTTTAGAAGCAACCGTATTATAGCTAACGCCTTTTACTCCAGGCAAAAATTCGATAAGGTACCTACTCATATACCTAGCAAAATTTGTTGGTTTCATAACTGCACCTCTGGTATTACTTGAGAGCATAACTTTTCTACTGTACGAATAATATCTGGATAAATTTCAGCTGTCATTTTTAAATACTGACTAGTTGCAGCCACAGATTCATGTCCCATATATACTGATAGAGCGGGAAGCACATTTGTAAGGTCTGTTTTATTATAAGAAGCAGCCTGTAAAACATGGCAACAATGCGTATGTCGGATATCGTGAATTCTTGGACCATACCCTCGTCCGGCATGTTTAATTCCAGCTGTCACCAAGATTTCACGAAAACGTAAATATATATTATGATGCGAGCAAGGTTCTCTTGTTATACCTACAAACAGATAATCTTCAGGCAAATACATTGGATGCATTACTGCACAGTATTGTACCAAAATCTCTCGCATACTTTTTGAAATAGGTATTAAGCGGTCTTTATTAAATTTGGCACTTTCAATAAATAATGTTCCATCAACAAGATTTACATTTTTCAGTTGGAGCTTTAATGTTTCCATCACTCGCATGCCAGTGCAATAGAGAAGTCTGATCAAAACTGGCATAACTAAATGCATAGTTGACCGTCTATTTGGATAAACCCGATTACTGGCATCAAAAATTCGATCCATTTCTTCATGGGAAAATATATATGCTGAATACTTTGATTTTCTTTGTTGGATATATTCGAGATTTACAGGTATATATGCTTCATAACCTGACGATATCAGATAAAATGCAAATTGTCTGATACAACTAACACGTTTTATATGACTGCTTCGTTCGGATTCATGTGGTTTTTTTGTACACCAGATATCTGATAATTCTTTTGTGATTACTGGTGCTTCGATATTTAGTGAACAACATAGAGAATCAAATTCCTTCAAAATTGCTACCTCAGATTCATATTTGTATCCTGCAACTCTTTTATAATCAATGAAGTCTTGTATAAGTTCTGAAAATATACTGTTATATTTAACGTTTTTCATATACGCACACCTCCCATCCAGACTCCGGTGAGATCTGGAACTTCAAGAGCCAACTTGCGAAGATGATGCATATCAATCTTTAAATATATTTTTGTAGTATCTGTATTGGAATGTGACAAAGTTTCAGAAATCACAGGAAGTGGAACTTCATTCTCTAACATTGCAGTTGCTAGACTTGCGCGCAATGCATGGGGACCGTGTCTCTTACCAGAAGCAACTACGACATTTGCATCTCTAAATGCCTTTGTCACCATATAGTGAAGGGATACTGAACTGAGCTTGGTATAAGGCGCCTGCATTTTCAGAAAAACATGTTCATCTTTTACGTTAGGACGTATTTCTTTAAGATATTTTATAATGGCGTTGCCTACGTCTGCAGTTAAAGGAAGTATAGTGAATTCACCTGTTTTTTTGGTTATGAATTCAATTGTGTTTTTTTCCCAATGAATATTTTTTAGTTCGAGTCCACATATATCAGAAGAACGCATTCCAAGTCTCACTGCTATTAATACCATAGCGTAGTTACGTGTACCAACAGCACTTGCCCTATTAAAGGAATTAAGCATAGCCTCTATTTCATCTTTTCCATATACAGAAGGAACAGTCTTTCTACATTTAACTGTTGGGACTGCAGATGAATAGTCACCCGGAAGAATTTCCTTTCTGTATAAAAATCTTAATAATTGCCTCATAGTAGATGTGGCACTCTTTAATGTTGGAAGATTTTTACTTATTGAAAGCCATTTCATAAATCCTTGTACCACTTTTGGGAATATATTCGCAAGATCTGATATACTTGAAAGCTGAAGATATTCTGAAAAATGATTTAGCGTGTATATGTCTCGATTTATTGTAGCAAGCGCTAAATTACATGATTTTCTTTCATCAATAAAATCAGAAAATATGGTTTCGTATGATTCACTAAAATTGAATGTCCAATATGTTTTCTTTCTGTATAAACTAAGACCATCTGCACAATTAACTAGGATACAAATAGCACGCTTACGACGTTTATCTATCGCTCGCAGATTAGCATAATTTTGTTTAGAAGATATGCCATACATTTCTTCTAAAAATATTGTACAGTTTTCCTTATTAAAAGGAAGGTTGTGTGTAGCTAGATATCTTTCCAAAGAATTCCACGTACAAGAAAGTTGTTTGATATACTCTACAGTAATACCATCAGCTTTTAGAGACTGAGACGTGTCTCTATTAATTCAGTCAATGTTAGTTGTTGATCCATAATTTTTTCCTCCTTTAGGTTGATTCTACAACTCTAATTTTAGAGGATAAAATGTAAAGTCGCCATGAACATCGTACTCATAAATCAAGCATAATTGAAGTTCACTTTACATTTTGTCTGACTTTCCATTTCATATTGAATATGATCACCATTACTATTCTGTTCCCCATACTTATTATAAACAGGAAGTTACATTAAAAGCTTCATATTTCGATATTATTATCTGTGATTCTATGAACCATCTGATCTGCACTCATAAGCGTGCTTATAAACCATATCCAAAATATATAACGAAAGAAGAACATATGCCTGAAAGTCATCGTTATTATTATCTGGAAAATAAAATGAATGCAGAATCATACAAAAGTTGGGCAAAGAGTTATGGTCCAAATGTTTACAAATTTATTTGTAAGGTTATCGGCACATTCCGCTATGAAGAACAATCTTATAAGAGCTGTAATGGAATCCTTCATATGTGTAAAAATAAACCAAAAGCATTTTCAGACGTAGCTGCCAAAATCTGTCTGGAATCTCATATCTATAGCTATACAGATTTTAAAAAGATGCTTACTAAATTAATCAATGAAAAGAAAACAAACCGTTCGGAAACTCTTCCAGAACATAAGAATATTAGGGGTAAATCACATTATGAATAAAACAGAAATCAAAGAAGAACAAACAATCTATATGGATCTATATGAGAAATTAAAATCCATGAAATTTTCTGGCATGGCAGAAGAACTTCGCCTTCAATTAGAAAATCCAAACAGCGATATAGAATTTTTTCAGGAGCGTTTTGAAAAGTTGGTTACAGCCGAATGGAATCGAAGATACAACAAGAAATTTGAGCGTTATTTGAAAAAAGCTAAACTGAAAATACCTGGAGCAGCATTTGATGAAAAACTCTATGATCCGGATAGACAATTGGATATACCAACAATCGAAAAGCTGAATACTTGTACATGGATAGATGAAGGAAGAAATCTTGTAGTTACAGGAATGACAGGAACAGGAAAAACATATTACGTGAATGCCTTAGCTGTTGCAGCTTTAAAACAATTCAAAGAAGTAAGATATTATTCTGCTTCCAAACTCTTATTGGAACTTAGTGCTCATGAACAAGTGGATGATTCACTTAAATTTTTAGGTATTATGGAAAATATAGCACAAGTAGACCTACTGATTATAGATGATTTTGGACTTATGAATCTAGATGTTGAAAAATGTAGACATCTATTTGAAATTCTCGATTCAAGAGAAAGAAGAAAATCGACAGTGTTGGTTTCACAAATCCCAGTAAAAGAATGGTACGATTTATTTAAGGATTGTACATACGCTGACGCGTGTTTAGATCGAGTTCTATGTAAAGCATATCGATTAGAATTCAAAGGTGAATCCCTAAGAAATTAAAAAATTTGATATACCGATTGACCGCTACAGATACACCGATGGTGCGCTACACGCGCACCATTTTTCCGTCATATGCAGTCATGCAAAGAGAAACACAAGGAATGGATAATACAGAAAAGCTACAGTACGTATTACTTAGATTGAAAAACATCTATAAGATCACTCGTTAAAAGGATTTGAAGAACGAATGGTTATTCGTGTAAGTGATAAAAAGCAGAATTATTGCAATATCACCAAATTGCTAGTTAAGCCTTAATATATGTAGATGCTTATCTGTTATAATTTAACGGTAATTTTTTCAAAATACTAAAAAATTAAGAAATCGGTGGCTTCTGTAGGCACCATTGGAGAATTTATTAACTTTCTTTTTTTCCACACATTTATTCCCAAATAAACAAATATGCGATTATATAGAAAATAGAACAAAAAAACTGTTCTAAAAGCTTTTTACTTGTTATAATATGGGTGATGAAAGAAGGTGTATTTCATGAAGTTATTAAGAATTCGTGCAACAGATTATAAAAATTGTGGTGATGACTTTACAATTGATTTAGTGGCAAAGTCTAAGAAGTCAAGTGAAGATAAGGAATACGAATTACAGGAAATTGCAGAAGATTTGTATGTGTTTAATACTGTAGCTTTTATTGGTAAAAATGCATCGGGTAAAACTTCTGCGATAGAGCTGTTGGAATGTTGTTATTCTATTCTTAGTGAATTTCGTTTGGAAGATAAATACTATGCATTAGATCATGTAAAGTTAGAAATTATTTTCTATCATGAGGGTTTTATTTATAAATATAATACGGTTTTAAAAACAAATCCTAATCTAGGAAGAAATGTGAATTTTACTGAGCAGTATATTTATCAAAAGAAGTATTATAAATCAAAAGTTAAAGATATTTATTTGGATGATGGATTTAATGTGATTACTAATTTAACTGAGCTTCCACAAGATACATCGATTGTATTCTTTGTTTTAAAGAAAAATGTAAATCGTGCTATATATTTTAATAGTGATGGAATGGGTGCTGATACGTATAGAATGATGTTTAGAGCTATAAAGACTTATAAAATTTCAAATGAAGTTTTAATGAAGATTATTAAGATTTTTGATGATAAAATCCAAAATTTAGAAATGTTGGATGAAAAACGTTACAAATTGATTTATCAAGGTCTTGAAAAACAACTTACAGATTCAGAATTATTCTATATGCTTTCGAGTGGTACGACAAAGGGTATTTTGCAATATGTCTTTGTGGTAGCGGCACTGGAAAATGGCTTTGATCTTTTAATAGATGAAGTAGAAAATCATTTTCATAAAACGTTGGTAGAGAATATGATTAGCTTATTTAAAGATAAAACTGTAAATAAAAAATCAGCGACTTTGATATTTACTACACATTATTGTGAAGTTTTAGATTTGTTTAATCGCCAAGATAATATTTGGATTGCAAAATCAAAGGATAAGATTCAATTGGATAATATGTATGAAACTTATAATATCCGACCTGAACTTTTAAAAAGTCGTCAATTTTATAATAATGCGTTTGATACATCTGTGAATTATAATGACCTAATGGCATTGAAAAAGGAATTGATGAAATGAAATATCTAATTATGTGCGAAGGTCCAAATGAACTTGAAATTATTCGAATGCTATTGGAACATGATAAACTGATTTTTACTGAAGATGACTTACTAAACTTAGTACCTTATCATGCTAGGCAAATTGAAAGCAACCCTACTGTAAAGGCCGCGCTGAATCTGTATCCAGGAGAAGTCCAGGTATTGAGAATTGGCGATAAATTAAATGATGAATTAAAAATTTCAAAAGTTTATAAAAAGAAGATTACATGTATAAAAAAATATTGTACCAAGCCTGAATTAGAGATGCTGTTGATTATTTCAGAAGAATTAAATTCCAAATTTGAAAAAGAAAAATCTAAAAAAAGTCCAAAATCTTTTTGTAAAGAAAATGTGATTTATAATAAGAATCGCTATAATAATAGCACTACTTTTTTTCGGGACTATTATGAAGATAGAATGGATTTACTTGTAAATGCGATACAAAAATATAAAAAACTCAAAGGTAAACATAAAAAAGATGAACTTTATTTAGCAGATTTGTTGAAAGAGAGGTAAAGTTATGGATTGTAGAAGTGAAGAAAAAAGACGTGAGATTGTTAAAGCATATAATGTAAAACCGGTTGCTCATCTTCAATTGTTATCTGGACAGAAAAAGCATAGTGATGCGGGGCAAATAATTAAAAATGATTATTATATTTTTGAAGCTGTGCATAAAATAACATGTAAAAAAGAAATTATTCAATGTGGTATGGGAGCAGCACGTGATTTTCTTAGATTGTTAAATAGTGAGGGGCTTCCCCTATTTAATCCTTTATGTAATGAAGAAAAATGTACCACTAACGAAAAAGGAGAAACAAAGTCTAAAAAAGATACTAAGAATATACAAACTGTTTGGAATCCTAAGGCCAAACAATTATACAATGCAATAATGTGGGTTATTGTAATTATTGATGCTAAACCAAATACTGCAATCTTTGATTTAAAAGAAAAAGTATATCGTTATAAAGATAAAGAGCCGTTTCCAAAGTATATTAGAGCTGTAAATACAATAATTAAAAATTCTATACGGGATTCGACTTTAACAGAAAAGATAAACAAACTTAAAGAAACTAATAAAATAAAAGATGATGTTTGCAAGTTTGACTTATTGATTCAGTCATTTGAACATATGGAAGATAAAGAAGGAAATCCAATAGTAATAGAACCTTTATTTTAAAATGCGAGTACCCTCATGACGCCCCCATTCAATAAATTAGCATTAAGAACGTTAATAAATAGTTAGTAAATCAGGTAAATATGCTATAGCTAGGCAGTAGGAAAATGCCTTGGGGTTATCAGATGGGTGCTCACATAATAATATTTCGTCACTTCTAGATTTTAACGATTTTAATGATTCGGTCATCAGTGGATTCATTAAACGATATTCCATATCATTCTCATAAATCTTTAAAATGTTCTAATCCTGATTTAACTTATTACCAATCTTATTCTAGAAGTTTCATTGTGTATAAAGATAATACTGTTACGGCTCATTCTCTATCCATTCCTGTTTTTGCTGTGAAAACTGTAATCATTATCATGCACTTTTATCTGCACCTTTTTTATTCCACATGAACAGGCATCAATTGGTTTTTGAAAATCACAGATATTATGTTGGTTCAAACGGTGTTAATGTACCAGAGAGTTGGTAATAATAATACATTGAATATTGATGGAGTAAGTTATACTTTCAATGTAGTTGCCATGGTATTTTGTTGAAGGACAATCATACATAATATTAAATAAAATGATGAAATATTCCTTTAATAAAGAATAATAGCTTAATTATTTAACAAATATACAAAATAAGTGGTAACAAGTTATATTCTTTGATATAGTGGATGTAGAGGTTCACCTATAGAAAGGAATATTTTATATGAAACGGTTATTAGGTGTTGTATTGGTATTATTTATGGCATGTTTTCCATTGAATATACATGCCAAGGAGGTTGATTTATCTTTTGAGTATAGTGCTCAAAAGGTAGAAATTGAAAATGCAATCAAGTATTACACAATTGAAGGAGAATTACTAGATGAAGCTCCAATAGATTGTGGTACATATATCGCATTGACGAGTGATGAAGAAGCAATTCTATTTGAAATTAATCCTAAGAAAGTACCAGTAAAGGTTACTTACAACAAGGATTGGAGAGAAAGTGATCCTGAAGAAGAAAAATATTTGTGTGAATATGATGGTGATTATGAGTTTAAGTTAAGAATTGATACGGATGGTAATATTAACTCATTGGACAATTATCAAGGAAATTATGATTTTCAGTTTGAGCCAAATAATGTTAAGGACATTGAAGTTTTGAAGACTAAGGTTACACATCCAGATGTTGAATATATTTATTCTGAGGATGGAATTAAGATTTATAGTGATATAAATCAAGTGGAACCAATTCTATTAAAGGATGTTGGTGAATATACAGTAGCGTTTGATTTGGATGAACGTTATTATGAATCAGTTCCATTCAAAGTAACAATTCTTCCTAAAACTATTGAATTAAAACCAAATAAACAATTTAAATACTTTGGTGAAGAAGATCCGATCTTCGAATATGATGATTATATTTTAACAAGAGAACCAGGGGAAGATATTGGTGATTATAAACTTACTGTTCAAAGTAAGTCAAAGAATTATAAGTATGAAATTGTCGAGAATGATGTATTTAGTATCTTAGGAAGGGATGTAATAGATAGAAATGAAACTAAGGGACCTTCTTTTAAGATTGATAAAGAAGTTGAAAAAACAAATCATAAAGAAACTCCTGTTTTGAATAAAAGTCAATCAAAGATTACTACTGGTATTCAGACTAAAACATTTCCATATTCTATAGCTTTAATGTTTAGTTTGTTTGTTATATTCATTTTCATCTTTAAATTTATTTAAATTCAAGATATCGCTTACAATTTATAATAAGTTATATTGTTGAATGGTTATAAAATTTATGTATCAATTCAGTTTTAATTTGTAAATAATTTTTTACATGTATTTAACAATTTATTTACATTTACTATATTATTAAAATCTACTTAAAGTATCGTATATAAAGGAATATGATTAACATTTTATCAATTTAGGTGTACTTGACAATGACTCTTATGAGGGTTAATATTCAATAGAAACTTTTTGGTAAAAAGTGTTAGTTATAACTGAAATATAGCTTTTATAAGTTATAGGAAGATACATTTAGGTAAGATTTTTAGTAGCTGGTTTTCCGCACTTAGATTGAGCTGATCATCTATTCGTAATATATCGGTAGGGGAAACTGTATCTAAGTTATAATGTTTGGGTTGAATATAGACTCGTATATTACGAGTCTTTTTTAATGAAATGAGGATCTACATGAGTAAAAATTTAAAAAAGAGTAATACGCGCTGGCCTTTGGTTGTTTATGATGTCATTGTTTATATTATTGCTTCGATATTATTACTATGGATATATGGAGGTAATGGTAATTTAACAAACGCAGGTTCGTTACAGTTATCTATAATAGGATTTGTTTGTATATTTATTTGTCGAATGATAGGTAATATATACGGACAGATTTGGCGTTATGGCGGCATTCAAGGCTATATTCGCTTGATTTTCTCGGATGCAATAGCGTTTATTGTGTTAATTATTTTACAAACTACATTACAAGTTGAAAGAATAACATTTGATCGAGCATTAAGTTTAGTTTGTGTTAATTTGTTAGGTGCAATTAGTATTCGTATGATTTACCGTTATGCATATTTATATAGTAATAATGAAACATCAAAGGGTAAATTTTTAAGTAAGTTATTATATAGTTTTTCTGGATTAACTACGGGATCCGATAAAGAAGTTCAAAAAATTAAGATTGCGATTATCGGTGCTGGACGAGTAGGTGCTAGCTTTGCCGAAGAATTATTAAATGATGAAAAAGCAGTATATGTACCTCGCTGTTTTATTGATATAGATAAAACAAAAGCGGGAAGAGAAGTGAATGGAATTCCTGTGTGGAGTGCAGATGAAACAACATTGGATAAGTTAAAGACTTACGAGGTACAAGAAATCGTATTCGCAATTCCTAATATGGATGTCAATAAAAAGAAATGTTTATATGATCATTATAAAAATGCAGGATATAAAGTAAAAGTATATGACTATCCAACATTATATACAGCAGGAAGTAAACGTAATTTAAGAGAATTTGATATTGAAGAATTATTATTCAGAAAACCATTAGCTGTTACAAATGAACAAACGTATGCATATTATAAAGATAAAGTTATCTTAATTACCGGTGGTGGAGGATCTATTGGATCTGAATTATGTAGACAATTAGCTAAGATGAGTCCTAAACAAATCATCATCTTAGATATCTATGAAAATGGTGCTTATGATGTACAACAAGAATTAAAGATTGCATATGGTAATGCAATCAATCTTCAAATTGAAATTTGTTCAATCACTCGTAAAAAAGCATTGGAAAAAGTATTTAAACAATACCATCCTCAAATCATAATTAATGCAGCCGCACATAAACATGTACCTTTAATGGAAAATAATTGTGTAGAAGCAATCTATAATAATGTCTTTGGAACAAAAAACTTAATTGAACTATGTGAAAAATACAATGCACAACGCTTTATGATGGTATCTACAGATAAAGCAGTGAACCCAACCAATGTAATGGGTGCTACTAAGCGTATGTGTGAAATGATGGTACAGTCTGCAAGTATGTATGGACATGTGAAATACAGTGCAACACGCTTTGGAAATGTTTTAGGAAGTGCAGGAAGTGTTATTCCATTATTTAAAAGACAAATTGCCAAAGGTGGTCCTGTAACACTAACAGATAAACGAATCATTCGTTATTTCATGACTATACCAGAAGCTAGTCAATTAGTTCTACAATCAGGAGCTATGGCCAATAATGGAGAACTATTTGTATTAGACATGGGACAACCAGTAAAGATTCTAGACTTAGCCGAAAACATGATTAAACTATCTGGAGCACATGATATTGAAATTATTGAAACAGGATTGCGTCCTGGAGAAAAATTATATGAAGAACTATTAATTAAGAGTGATACACTAACAAAAACAGAAAATGATCTGATCTTCATTGAAAAGGATACACCACTAAAAAAAGAAGAAATCGACGAAAAACTTGAAGTATTAAGAAACGCAATTGAATCTGAAGATGACAATGACGCTAGAGAAGCATTAAGAAGTGTTGTACCAACATTCAGAAGACCAGAAGAAATAAATCAAGGGGTGAAATAGTATGTTTAATAAGGATAATCAATTTAAGACATTTGAATCAAAGGTTTGGCTTTCAAGCCCAACTATGCATGGTGATGAATTAAAGTATATGACACAAGCTTATGAAACAAATTGGATGTCTACTGTAGGGGAAAATATTAATCAAGTAGAAGCAATGACTTGTGAAAAGATTGGTTGTAAATATGCAGTTGGTTTATCTTGTGGTACTGCATCTTTACATTTATCTATGAAGCTAGCTGGTATTGAAGCTTATGGTATGCCAAAAGTAGGACATGGTGCTTTAGAAGGTAAAAAAGTATTCTGTTCAGACATGACATTTGATGCGACAGTCAATCCTATTGTTTATGAAGGTGGAGAACCAGTATTCATTGAAACAGAGGCAGAAACTTGGAATATGGATGCAAAGGCATTAGAAAAAGCTTTTGAAATCTATCCAGACGTAAGAGTTGTTGTATTAGCACATCTATATGGAACTCCTGGTAAGATGGATGAAATCATGGAAGTGATCAAAAAACATAATGCCATTCTTGTAGAGGATGCAGCCGAATCTATGGGAGCTACTTATAAAGGTATTGAAACAGGTACATTTGGAAAATATAACACAGTATCTTTTAATGGTAATAAAATCGTTACAGGATCTAGTGGAGGATGTTTCTTAACAAATGATCTAGAAGCCGCTAATAAAGTAAGAAAATGGTCAACTCAATCAAGAGAAAATGCAGCTTGGTATCAACATGAAGAATTAGGTTATAACTACAGAATGAGTAATGTTGTTGCAGGTGTAGTAAGAGGTCAATTACCTTATCTTGATGAACATATTCAACAAAAGAAAGCAATTTACTATAGATACAAAGAAGGATTAAAGGGATTACCAGTACAAATGAATCCAATTCCAGAAGATTGTGAACCAAACTACTGGTTATCATGTTTGATTATTGATAAAGATGCAATGACTAAACAAGTTCGTTCTGAACAAGATGTTCTTTATACAAAAGAACAAGGGAAATCTTGTCCAACAGAAATCTTAGAAGCGATTGCGTCAATCAATGCAGAAGGAAGACCCATCTGGAAACCAATGCATATGCAACCGATTTATAGATTAAATCCATTTATTAATAAAGATGGAATCAATAGAGCTAAGACAAATGCATATATTAAAGGTGAAACACAAGATATAGGTATGGATATCTTTAATAGAGGATTATGTTTACCTAGTGATAACAAAATGACAGTAGAACAACAAAATCGAATTATTGAAGTAATTAAAGCTTGTTTTGAGTAATGGGAGAGAGTTGTGTCTAAAAAGAAAGTATTAGGTTGTTTACTTACTGGAGCTGTTGTAACTACTGCAGTAACGGCAACAGTAATGAAGAATAAGGCAAAGAAAACAACGTATAAAGCAGAATCGATTGATCCTATTTCACCTCGTGAAATGGGATTCTATGAGAAGTATGTAAAAAGAGCTATTGATGTTACGTGTGCTACAGGTGCAATTGTTGTATTTAGTCCTATTTATTTAGGTGTAGCAGTTCTTGTTCGTACTAAACTAGGTTCTCCTGTTTTATTTACACAGGATAGGCCAGGATTAGTTGGTCCAGATGGCAAAGAAACAGTATTTAAAATGTATAAATTCCGTTCCATGACTGACGAAAGAGATGAAAATGGAGATTTACTTCCAGATGAAGTAAGACTTACTAAATTTGGTAAATGGTTAAGAAATACAAGTCTTGATGAACTTCCAGAAGCATTTAACATCTTAAATGGTACAATGTCTGTTATTGGTCCAAGACCACAGCTTGTAAGAGACATGGTCTTTATGAGTAAAGAACAAAGAATGAGACATACAGCTAAACCTGGACTAAGTGGTTTAGCACAAGTGAATGGTCGTAATGCGATTTCTTGGGAAGACAAGATGAATTGGGATCTTAAATATATTGAGAAGGTTACTTTTAAAGAAGATTTAACAATTATTCTAGATACAGTTAAGAAAGCATTCATCAAACAAGAAGGTATCACTCAAGATGATATGGCTACAGCAGAAGATCTTGGTGATTATTTATTGAGAACTGAAAAAGTGGATTCTAATGAATATGAAATGAAACAAAAAGAGGCAAAAGATATATTGAATTGTACAATTGAAAAAAAAAATGATGAAAAGCGAATAGAACTTGTAAAGGAATCAGCAGAACAAAAAAAATATTCAGTATTAATGTCTCTTTATAAAAAAGAGAATCCAGAATATTTAAGAATTGCTATTGATTCAATGTTAAATCAGACAGTTGCTCCTGATGAAATTGTTTTAGTTGAAGATGGGCCATTAACTGATGAATTATATGCAGTATTAGATGAGTATCCTATGCTTCACAGAGTAAAAAATGAAACAAATTTAGGATTAGGTCTAGCATTAAATGTTGGATTAAAAGAATGTAGAAATGAACTGGTTGCACGTATGGACACAGATGATTGTTCTAAACCTGATCGATGTGAAAAGCAACTAGATTACTTATATAATCATCTCAATATTTCTATCGTTGGTGGACAAATTGAGGAATTTACAGAAAATATTAATGATATTGTGGGAAAAAGAATAGTGCCTTTAGATGATTGTAATTTGAAAAAATATTTGAAAAACAGATGTCCTTTTAATCATATGACTGTAATGTTTGTTAAATCTGATATATTAGAAGTTGGTAATTATCAGGATTGGTTTTGGAATGAAGATTATTATTTATGGATAAGATTAGCATTAGCCAATAAAAAATTTGCAAATCTATCGGAATCTTTAGTTTTTGTTCGAGTTGGAGAAGAAATGTATCAAAGAAGAGGCGGAATAAAATATTTTAAAAGTGAATGTGGCATTCAAAATTATATGTTACAAAACGATTTAATTACATTTAAAAGATATTATATAAATTTACTTGAAAGATTAATTTTACAAGTTTTAATGCCAAACTGGTTAAGAGGTATAATCTTCAAAAAATTTGCAAGGGAGCAATAACTTTTATGGGAAAACGTTATTTACTATTTAAATTAAATAGAGATGATAAGCTTAATTTAAAATTTACGGAAACGCATGACGTGAGAATATTTAATATAAAACCATGGCGTCTTTCTATTTCAGGGGGGTGCAAGCAGGAAAATTTTCATGAAAAATTTTTTAGATTTTATATATCTATTTTAACATTTGGAAAAGCAAAAGTATATTATGTAGAAAATGAAAAAGGTGAAATTATTCATAGTTCATATTTAATACCGCAAAATTTTAAATACCCCTTTTTAAAAAAAGGTGAAGCAGTAATTGGCCCTTGTCAAACAAATATCAAATACAGAGGACAGGGAATTTATCCACATGTATTGAATTTTATTGGGAAATGTAATCCATCATTGAATATATACATGATTATTCGACCTGATAATAAAGCATCTATTAATGGTGTAAAGAAATCTGGTTTTGAACTTTGTGATGATACTATTTCAACTACAAATATTCTAAAAAGATTCTATTTAATGTAATTAATATAAAGGTGATGTTTATGAAATATATGAGAAATGATTTAAATGATGATTATGGCATTATTGATTTACAAGAAAAGTTATTAGAAATTATGGTTGATATTGATTTGTTTTGTAACAGATATGATATTGATTATTGTTTGATGGCTGGATCGGCTTTGGGTGCAGAAAGACATAAAGGCTTTATACCCTGGGATGATGATATAGATATATACATGACAGAAAAGGATTTTAATAAATTCAGATGTAAATTCGAAAAATATGGAGATAAAGAAAAGTATTATTTACAAGAATGGGGAAAAAACTATTCCAAGGATAAATCATTTGTTACAATGGCGAAAGTTCGTTTAAATAACTCTCGGATTATTGAAAATTCTTATATAAACTGGAAAATGCATCAAGGTTTATTTGTAGATATTTTTATATTGCATAACTGCCCAAGTAATAGATTTTTACAATTTAAGCAATATATATGGTCTGAACTGGTAGTATTAAAAGGCTTACAAGCACGTGGATATAAATCGAAAGGAATAAAAGATTTAGTGATGTTAAATATAATTAAATTTCTACCTATGAAATTGATATTAAATAAGGGGTTGAAAGAAACTTATAAGTATCAGGATAGTGATACAAAATTTACACATGGTTTTATAGATACAAGACAGTTTTCAAGAGCATTATTTTCAAAGGATATAATGATACCGGGCAGATATGTAGAATTTGAAAATGTTAAGTTAAAAGTTCCTAATGATAATAAAAAATATTTACGAATTCAATTTGGGAATGATTATATGATTCCTCCAACGGAAGATAAGAAGCCAATAAATAAGCATACTCAAGATTGGAAAATAAGTAGTAGTATTATTTACAATGATTTTTCTGACGAATCTAAATTAATATAAAAAATATTGCGAGGAGGTAATTATTTTGAGTGATTATATATTTTTGTTTGATTTAGATTCTACAATAACTAAATCTGAAATTTTACCGACAATTTCTGAGGAAATTGGAAAAAGTGCAGAAATGAGAGAACTAACTGAAGCTACGATGAGAGGGGAAATTCCATTTAAGACCAGTTTTTTAAAAAGAGTGGATATATTAAGTAATATTGAAGTATCAAAGGTAAGAAATATTGTTAACGATATACCTTTAAATCAGAATATAGTTGAATTTATAAAAACCAATTCGCATCGTTGTTATGTTATTACAGGCAATTTAGATGTGTGGATATCAGAATTAATGGAAAAAATTTGTATGAAAGATCATTTATTCTGTTCAAAAGCAAATGTACAAGATAATTATATTACTAATGTAGTTAGTGTAGCTGATAAAGAGTTAATTGCAAAACAATTTGTTCAACCAATGGTTGTAATTGGTGATGGTGATAATGACTCTGGAATGGCTAGACTTGCTGATATCTCAATTGGTTTTGGAGGTGTAAGGCCTATTGCACCTTCATTGCTTAGAAATATTGATTATGCTTTTTATGATGAAAAAAAGTGTTCAGAGTTTTTAACTAAACTATTGTAGAGGGTGGATTGATTATGGATAATGATAAAATCACGGTTATTATTTGTTGTGCAGGTATGGGGACTCGACTTGGTATAGGTTCAACAAAAGCTTTAATAACTATTGATGGAGTGCCATTAATAATTCAAATTTTGAAATTGTTAAAAGATTATACCGATATACGAATCGTTGTTGGATATCAAGCTGATAAAGTGATTGAAGTTGTAAATGAGTATCGAAAAGATATTATGTTTGTGTTTAATTACAACTTTACGAATAGTGGAATTGTTGAAAGTTTTAATAAAGCATTACCATATGGACGGGAATATATTGTTGAGATTGATGGTGATTTACTAATTAATCCAGAGGATTTCAAAAAATTTATGGAATTTCCTGATGAGTGTTTAGGCATTAATGAAATCAATTCAGACAATCCTGTCTTTGTTAATATGATGAATCAAAAAATTATTAATTTTGATAATAAAAAAGGAAATTATGAATGGACTGGATTATTGAAAGTAAAATCCAATAATCTTGGAAAAGAAGGAGATTATTTGTATGAAATTCTAAGTACAGCTTTACCTTTAAAATGTTTGAAAGTTAGAGCAAAAGATATTGATACTTTTAATGATTATGAAAAAGCTATAGATTGGTATAATAATGGTATGAAAGAGTGAGGTTTATATGAAAAAAATATTAACTTTTGGTGTTTTTGACTATTTACATCTTGGACATTTAAGATTGTTTAAACAATGTAAAAAATATGCAGATTATTTAATAGTTGCTGTACAAGATGAAAAATTTATATTAAAATTCAAACCAAATGCGAAAATCATGTATTCAAATGAAGAGCGTATAGAAATGGTAGAAGCTTTAAAAATAGTTGATAAAGTAATTATGTACGATGTTTTAGATGAGAAAATGTTAGAAAAAATTGATTTTGATATTTTAGCTTTAGGTGAAGATCATACCGGAGAAAGATTTAAAAAAGCTGAACAATGGTGTTGTGATAATGGAAAAGATATTGTACATTTAAAGAGGACACCCGGAATTTGTTCATCGGATATAAAAAAAAGTTGTTAAGTTTTATTTATAATTTTCAAATTTTTTTATAAATATGAAATAATTATATATATAAAAGGAATGGTATATAAATGAATAGTGTTACAGTTTTGTTATCGACGTATAATGGAGAAAAATATTTAAGAGAACAATTAGATAGTGTTTTGAATCAAAAAAAAGTAGATGTTAGAATTTTAGTTAGAGATGATGGCTCTAATGATAAGACACATGAAATTTTGGATGAATATGATAATAAGTTTAAAAATTTTGAATATTACAAAAATGGTAATTTAGGCCCTGCTAAATCTTTTTTAAATCTAGTTTGCTGTGCGCCAGAGTCAGATTTTTATGCTTTTTGTGATCAAGATGATGTATGGGATGATGATAAATTGTCTTGCGCAATTGAAAAATTAAAAAGCTTAAGTGCAAATACACCTAATCTATATTATTCTAATTTGAGAATTGTTGACCAAAATTTAAAATTTTATAGATTATCACATAATAGAGTTCTATTTAACAATAACAAATACTCCGCATTAACTGAAAATTTATGTACTGGATGTACTGCAGTTTTTAATAGATGTGCACTAAATATTTTAAAGGAAAATATTCCAGATTATTGCACAATGCATGATACATGGGTATATATGTTGTGTAAATTATTAGGCAATACAATATATGATGAAACTGCACATATTTCATATCGACAACATGGAAATAATGTTGTCGGGACTTATTTAGAACAGAATAAATTTAAAGTTTTTAAAGAACGAGTAAAAAGATTATTTAATAAAAGCTTGCAACCTCGATATTTAAATGCTACAAACTTTAATAATTGTTTTTCGAAATATATGGATTTTGAAACAAGAAATAAAGTTTTAGAAATTGTTAATTATAAAAATAGTTTAAATAATAGAATGAAGTTATTTTTTGACAAAGATATTAGTGCGAGTACATTTTATGGAAATTTACGCTTTAGGCTTCATATTATATGGGGAACAGTGTAAGGTTATAAGGTTTAGATAGATAGTTATGTTATTATATATTATTGGATTGATTCTAATTATTTTATCTTTATTTGAGAATAAATCAAAGTTTTGTTGCATATTATTACTACTTTATATGATTATGTTAATGGCATATAGCTATGGTAATGCAGACTATTCTACATATGAACTTTATTATACATTATATGGTAATAATATTAGTTTTTCTACATTATTTTCTAATAATGGATTATTTAAAACAATGTGTTACATTTTTACAAAGTTTGGTTTGTCTTATAAAGAGTTATTGATTTTTATGACCTTACTTGGATTTTACAATTTATTTTCAGCAGCAAATAAATTTTTAATAAACAAGAATATTTTATTTGTGTTATATTTTTTATACCCATATTTAATGGATATAACTCAAATTAGGAACTTTTTAGCAATGACTTTTCTAATTAAAGGATGTTCATTTTTAATAAAAGATGGAAACAAAGTGAAATCATGTTTATTGTTTTGTATA
>ERZ827478.714-NODE-714-length-30412-cov-8.360839_pt1 | contig 30412 bp, 26 predicted proteins | sample MGYA00519705_ERZ827478 | MGnify/ENA primary metagenome ERZ827478 (study PRJEB31778, sample SAMEA3449318) | human gut metagenome | biome: human gut; feature: human-associated habitat; material: faeces | place: United Kingdom | collected 2010/2012 ... | reverse complement strand
CAGCCGCCGGAGCGGTGCTTGAGCCGTTAGGCGGGAATTGTGCGGTATTGCCTTAACCTTCTGCGGGTACATTTCCTGCACGGCGGGCAGCTCCCCCAGGCCGCGCAGGGTACGCGCGGGCAAACAGGCAGTCCGGCGCGGCCTACCGCTTGTGCCGGGTATCTTCAAAAATTTTATTCCACTCGCCGCAAATAGTCAAGGCTTGGGGCCGGGTATCAAAATTCATAGTTCCGCCTCTTAAATTTTTCAAAAACATTTTATTTGTCTGCTCAAATCCGCATTTTCCGCTCGTTATATTCAATAAGCAGGCAAAACGCCTGCCGATGTGTGTGATAAAAAGGAGGTAGCACCGTGCTGTTTACCATGTTTGTATTGTTTTTGTTTGGCTGGCTGTTTTTCCATTCCATCGGGCTGGCACTGCACCTGACCTGGTGCGCAGCCAAAGTGATTGCCGCGCTGCTGTTTGCGGTAGCGCTGCCGGTGCTGCCGGTGCTGCTGGTCTGCCTGTTTGTGGCGGGCGGCCTATTGCTGCTGGTCCCGCTGGGGCTGATCGGCGCTGCTTTCGGCATTTTGAAATTCTGCGCTTAACCTGTTATCTCTCCTCTTAGCTGTCCTCAACAGGGCAGCTATAATTTTTATAACGCGATGTCTTATCTATGAAAACAAAAAAAGTTTTGGACGCAGGCTTGTGCGGAGCAAACTATCCAGGGTGTATGTTGTGTGCTGCAAACTTGCGATATCTTTTTCCATTTTTAAAGACCTCCTGGTATTTTATTTGTGCAGTTGGCCGACCGCACTTTCATTATACCAGAAGATCTTTTCACTATATAATCTTTTTTACTTTCCCCAACAGAGCTGGGGGTTGTCGCTCCGCTAAAGCCACCCAAAGCATCCGCCGTAAAATCTTTCGATTCTACGTCTGATATAGTGCAGATGATGGGAGTTCCCGCGCCCTTGCAACAGCCTACAGGATTCTTGCAGCCCGGCGGGGCGCAAAGCGCCGGGCAGGGGCTGTTCGAATCCCACCTTGCAAAGCTTGCTATAAAAACAGAAAACAGCACCCCGCAAGGTGCTGCTTTTGGCGCAGATGGTGGGAGTCGAACCCACGCGACATTGCTGTCAAATTGATTTCGAGTCAAGTACATCAAGGTATTCGTCTTATATCTCTTTATTCCGCTTTGCGTTGAAACGTCTGTTTTCTGTTCTTACGCTTGTTTTTGATATTTTGACTTATTTCGTTTTATATGTTGCCCGTGGCTGTTTGGGCAACATTTGGGCAACAATCGTTTTTCGGGCAACACTTTTGGCACAACACAGGGGAAATCGAAAATTTGTACAGAATTTGAAGATTTGGCTATATTTCAGTCCAAATCTTTTTTCTTTGTATGGAGATTTTACCGTGAAAAACACAAATTCTGCTGCTGAAAGTGGTGCTTTTGTCCGTAAAACGCGCGGATACTCTGTTGTGCAGAACGAGGCACTGTTCAACGATAGCTTATCCATGAGCGCTAAAGGGTTGTATGCCTTGATTGCTGCCCGTATTGATTATACCGCAGTACCGCTGACAAAGCAATGGCTGATGAACCACTGCACCGAGGGCGAACGCGCCTTTAATCGTGCATGGGATATGTTGAAAAATAATGGCTATTTGGTTGCGCACGTTCGTCCGGCAAATCGTGGACGATTCTGCTATGAGTATGAACTGCGCGATTCCAATAACGGTTGGAACGGTGTGTATTTAATCTATTACGATGCACAGGGAAACATCAGCAATACCAATCTGACGAAAGCCAACCACACCCTACAAAATGTACCTACTGGTATGACCACTACCCACAAAACCGCACCAGTGGTAACCACACCTGTGGTAAGCGCAGTGGCGGTAATGTAGGCAGTATTATAATTACTATAATTAAATACTCTTAGTAATTACTATATCAAATACTATAAATAAGCCATCTGAAAAAGAAAAAGGACAGTGCAGAAAATTTGCCGCACAACAGTCTCTCTTTTCAGAAGGCTTGCAGAATGAAAGGGTTACACAATGAAAATGGAATATGTGAATGTAAACGGCTATCTGATTCCAAAGTTGGAAAATGGTCCAATCACAGACAACACCATTGGAAAATACGGCATGATGCGAGCGCGATACCTTGATGAGCATCGACCAATGGAGCGCGACCAGATGTTGTTGGATGGAACGCTGGCACAGCACCTCACGAACATTGACTGCGAGGCACATCGTCAAGTTGAAAGTCTTACCAAAGTATTGGCAGCGGAAGCCAAAATCAATGAAGAAATGAAACGTTGTAACCCGCTGGAATGGGCAGCAGCTATGCAAGGCTTGCAAGCACAGGCCGAAGAAATTGTGTGTGCTGAACTGATTTACGCAGAGGAAAACACGAACGATTCACTCTCTTTACCGGGAAAGTGATAGCGTTCCCGGACAGTGCGGCAAGCACGTCATTATGCTGTCATGCCAGCATAACGACCGTTTGTTAGGGGCAAGCCCCTAAGACCCCAATAGGAGAAAGCAAATGTTAAAACGCCAAAAACAAGTAACGGTACGTTTTACCGAAGAAGAATACCATCAACTGAAAAATAAATGCGATGCAGCCGGTATGAAGATGGAGCCATTTCTCCGAGCGTTGGTTAGTGGCTGTACAATACGCGAACGCCCGCCGGATAGCTATAAAGCCTTGGCAGCACAGGTAGCCGCAGTCGGCAACAATTTGAACCAGCTTACCCGGCTGGCTAACAGTACAGGCAAGATTGAAAATGCTCAACTTGCCGAGGCGAGCCGCATCATGCAGCGCATCTGGCAGTTTATGCAGGAGAAAAGTTAATGGCTATTACAAAGATTTTGCCCGTTCGTGGGCAACTAAAAGGCTGCTTAGACTATGCTGCCAATCCGCAAAAGACAGAATATTTCAGTACGGCAGATATGCAGCGGTTAATCGGCTACACACAGAACAAGGATAAAACCGAACACCAGCTTTATGTTTCGGGCTTTAATTGTATGCCGCAAAATGCTTATTGCATTATGCAGGCAACGAAACAACGATGGGGCAAGCCTTTGAACGGTGGCAATGTGGGCTATCACATTATTCAAAGTTTTAAGCCCGGAGAAGCAACGCCGGATCAAGTGCATGAAATTGGCTGCGAATTCGCACGGCGATTCTTAGCAGATTGGTTTGAATGTACCGTCAGCACCCATTTAGACAAAGGCCACTTGCATAACCATATTGTTGTAAACTCGGTTTCGTTTATGGATGGTCGAATGTTTCGTAATGATTTTACTACTTACTACAAGGGTATTCGAGCTATTTCCGACGAACTGTGCCGCGAAAACCGCTTGTCGGTTGTAGAAACAGACGGACACGGGAAATCTTACGGCGAGTGGAAACATGAAAAAGAGGGCACACCTACGCTACGCGGTATGGTAAAAGCCGATGTGGAAATGGCGATGGCTTCCGCAGACAGCTTTGCCGGATTTATTGCAGAGTTGCAGCAAATGGGTTATAAGGTGAAATACGGACCGAAGGTTACACATATGGCTGTGCGCCACAAAGATGCACAGAGAAATATTCGATTGGATAAGATTAGTCCACGCTTCAGCGAGGACGCCTTGCGGAGTTACTTCCAAGAGTTGCGTAAACTTCCGCCCGCAATACAGCAAGAATACAAGCAGCAAACAGCACCTCATCCACCACGCTGGCAGCCGAAAGAGCTGCCTATGCCTGTTCGCCGCCGCGCACGGTGTCGCAGCAAGCTGAGCCATAATTGCCGCAAAATTACCGGCTTTATGGCTTGCTATTATCGCTACTGCGCATTGCTGAGAAAAGCATATAAAGGCAAAGTTGGCAAGCGGTGCTATTACCTGCTGCGCGATGATTTTCTGCGGTACAACCGCTATCGGAAGCAATGCGACTTTCTATGGGAACAGCGAATCACAACGCTTGATAACCTTTTGACTTGTAAAGAAAATCTGCAAGCTGAATATAATGCCCTTACAGCGCAGCGTAAGGTGCTCTACCGTAGTAAGGGCAAAGTCGCCAGTATTAACCGTTCAGAACAAATACAGGCGCTTACAGCCCGTATTAGAGCATTGCGGCGAGATATTGCAACCTGCGTGGATATTGAGATGGATTGCGAAGCAGTGCGGAATAAGGTGCAGCGGGCAGCACCGCTACGGAATGAAAAATGCCAAGAAAATATATATCGCAGCCGCTTCTAAACTTAGTAATCACGCTGCCACCGCATTTGCGTTCACACGCTCTATTGCCTGACGAATCCCCATCCATACAGACAAATCGGTAAAAACTTCCACAATGCTGCCGTGGTCGGTAAACGGAGCCTCCTGCAAGACGGACAAATCTTTCATCATGCCGTTGTGGACAATGTACTCTACGATCTGGTTCACAAAGTAAATCTGTCTGCTGTCAAGGCTGGCATCGTTCAGATACTGCGCAAAAGCCTCTTTTGCGGCGTTCATGTCAAGGCCGACAATCTCCCTCACAAACTCGCCCAAAGGCTTTTGACCGTACTCGGCTTCGTAGTCCTGCTTTGTGCCGACTTCGTTCCACAGAATTTCTTCCAGTGCCTTTACATCATCGCTATTCAGCGGAATGTTGCCTTTCAGTTTGGCAATAACGGCGTTATCCGTATGCTGCCGCACATAAAATTCTGCCTTGGCCTTGTAATTTTTCAAGTCATCGTTTTCCAACTCGGACTCGTTCCAATCTTCGGACAGAATTGCGTCATCGAAATTGGTATCATAGCGAACTTTTACGATAGGAATATACTTGATAAGGTCGCGTAGGTTTTCGCGGATATGCTCAAATTCGTTAATCCCGGCTGTTTCCAAATAATCCGTGTGCAAAATCTTATTGAGAAGATCAGATTGTGCCATGATTTCCGGAATGTTTGCAACAGATGCAACGGCAGCAACCTTTTTCATCAAGTCGCTACGTGCCTTGCCATACTTTTTTCCTGCAAGGTAGGCAAGCTCTATGCCGTACATCAGGGCATCAAAGCGCATCGCCTTGGGGTCATCTTCTTCTGGGGTAATCAGCGGCGCTAACTCCTGCCCCATCAGCAAGGTGTCCTCATAGGTCAGAGCGGCGTAGTTGTCCGCGTTGGCATACAATTCCACATATTTCAAGTGCTGGCGCACAGCAAAGTTGTCTTTATTCAACTCCTGTACTTTGCGCACCATATCATCCACAAGTGCCTTGCGGAACGCAATCAAATCAGTGGTCTGATATGCCAAATCTTGCAACTTAAAAGCAATCTGCGCTTTCAAGTGGAAAATTGCCCCTTGCAGCGCAATCATGTTAGCAGTGGGTTTTCCCTTGCTCATGCGGAAAAACTCAAAGTTCCCGCAGAAGTCAAAGATATAAAATTTGTCTTTATCCTTGCCGTCCAACAGAGCAGGGCAAAGGCGCGTACCGCGACCAATCATCTGCCAGAACTTTGCCTTGCTCATAACTTTTTTGAAAAACACAAGGTTCAGCACTTCTGGCACATCGATACCTGTGTCCAGCATATCTACGGAAATTGCAATCTGGGGCAACTTTTTCGGGTCAGAGAATTCATCAATCGCGCTTTGGGCATAGGTCATATAGTTGTCGATGACCTTGGCAAAGCCGGGCAAATGGGGGTATTCTTTATTGAATACCTCCAATATTTTTTCCGCGTGGTCATGGTTCTTTGCAAAGATTATTGTCTTGCCCAGCTTGTTGCCGTAATCGATTTTGATACCTTTTGTCATCAGGGTATTCAGAACCTTGGAAATTGTATCCTCGTTAAAGACCCATTCGTTCAGTTTCGACGAATCGATTCTTTCAGGCAGCTCTCCGTTTTCGTCCTCAAATGTGCTCTCGTAAATCTGTTTTTCTTCATCCGAAAGTGCATCGTAAACAATGCCTTCCTCAATAAACTTCAACTTTGTTTCAACGGACAAAAAATCTACGAGATATCCGTCCTTAACGGCTTGCGCCAGCTCGTAGCCATAGGTGGGAACACCGTTTTCCAATTCAAAAATTTCATAGGTGTTCTTGTCGATTTCATCCTTGGGCGTTGCGGTCAAGCCGACCAATGGCGCGTCAAAGTAGTTGAAGATGTCCTTGTACTTGTTGTAAACCGAGCGATGTGCCTCATCGCAGATGACCAAGTCAAAGTGTCCGCAGGTAAACAGCTTGCCGTTCTCATCCTGTACGCTGTCAATGACATTGTACATGGTTTGATAGGTGGAAAACACACAATGCGCCGTATAGTTGTCTTTTTCTTCGCAGAGGTTTGTAACGGACAAGTCCGGCAGCAGGTTCACAAAGCTGCGCTTTGCCTGCGTGACAAGGCTGTTGCGGTCCGCCAGAAACAGGATGTTTTTCACCCAGCCGTGTTGCAGCAGCACATTGCACAGGGCAATCACCGTGCGTGTTTTGCCGGAGCCGGTAGCCATGACCAGAAGCGCCTTGCGGCGGTTGCGGGTAAAGGCATCACAGGTCGCTTTGATAGCGCCCTCTTGGTAATAGCGTCCGGCAATACTGCGGTCTACCATCACATTCCGCAGGCTGGTACGCATGGATTGCAGGTTAAACAGCTTTTCCAAATCGCGTTTGGAATAAATGGCAGCGCATTTGCGTTCGGGGTAAATGTTGTCAGTAATGCGTGTTTCAAAGCCGTTGGTCAAAAAGATGACCGGGCGGCGGTGATACTTCTTTTCCAGCAGATCGGCATACAATTTTGCCTGTTGGAGACCTTTTGCCACATCTACACAGGTGCGCTTGGCTTCTACCACAGCCAAAGGACGACCATCGTCGCCGTAAAGCACATAATCGGCATAGCCCACCTCGGATTTGTTGGGCATACCGGGCAGTTCCACCTCATTCTGCCAGTCTTTGCCTTCGGTCCAGCCTGCATCGGTGAGCATGGTATCAATGTACAGCTTGCGGGTCTTATACTCGGACAGATCAAGCGGTTTGGGGACATAGGTCTGCTGCTGCTCGGCACGGCGCGCAGTGAGTTCCTCTTTCAGTGCGGCGTTTTCTGCGATGAGGGCAGCAAGGTCAATGTCCTTTTCTTCGTCAGGCTGCGCTGCGGGGGCTTCGGCGGGCTGCTCCAGCAGGGCGCGGTCAAAGTGTCCGGCAGTATAGTTTTCCCCATAGCAATACGCCACAAAATCAAGGAAAATGTACAGGTTTTCAAGGCATAATCCGGCCTGTTCTTCGGTGACTTTTTTGCCGCTGTGGGCGGCATTGTTCCCCATGCGGCGGATAAAATCCATGCGCCGCCAGATGTCCGTGCCGACAATATCCCGGAAATCCTCGGCGTTCATCAGGCTGACCAGCGTGTCCTGATAGGGCATGACCAACGCCTTATCCACCGAGTACATCCATTTTACGGCAAACTCCATCGCCCTGCGGCAGTTGAGGACACAGGCGGACGGGTCGATAGAAAATATCCTTTCCGCTGCAATTGCTGCATCGGCAAAAGAATCAAATGTCCGTTTCGATTTCAAAAAATCAAAGTTTGTCATAATATCACTCCTTGGAGGATGAGACAATCGAGTTTATCACATCAAATATTTTTTGAAACTCGTCAAACGAAAATCCCTTAAAGGAATCCTTTTCTTCACAGATTGCATTGACAAATGCTGATTTCGAAATGCTGTAATCTCCCGTCCCGTCAGCATTCATCACATAGTTATTGCTTTCATGCTCAATGATTTTAATTGTGTCTGCAACTCTCGCTCCACTTTTATAATATAAGGATGGATTGCTCTTGCATACACCTGTTTTATAGAATTCGTTTCCAATAAAGAGTCTTTTACCTTCAAGTTCGGTTTTTATCTCTTCATCTGTAAAATAGTGTTCAATAGATATTTGGTTGCTTTCCGCGCGAGCGTGTGGCACAGGAATAGAAAAAGCAAAAATGTTTTTTCCTATTTTCACAAATTTCTCATTACGTATGTCTACTCTTGAACCATTTATTTCTGTAAGTAAAGGCGTGTCTCTATCAAACATACCAATAATCACTTGATTGGATTGCACATTATCTCGAAGGCTATGTAAGAATTTCAGAAGTACTGTATTATTACTTGTTCCGTCAGAAATTATAGGCTGAATGTCATATGCTTGGAACTCCGCCAGACCCAGTTTGAAAGCGGCTTGTTTTAGTAATTGAGCATCCGTTTTCCCCTCGGTAAGTATCATTGGCTTTGATAGGGTTTGAATTGTGCTCCGTAGATCGGAAATCTCTTTTTCTTTGGATTCGCTAATGTCCTGCATTGCTTTTAATTTTTCAAGAAAGCCTCTATACAACGCTATATAACCCAGTTCCTCATCGATAGGCGTATTTTCGTCCATCAAAATCGTCTTTCCATCTTTATTTCCAACCAGAACAATTTTCTTGTTATCTCGTTCCTCAAAGAAAGCCGGAGAATGGGTGGTTATGAATACCTGACAATTTTGACAGTAGACCTCGTCAAACTCTTTCGCAACCTGCATACATCTACAATATTCATAGGAGTTTTCAGGCTCTTCAAATCCCCAAATAAAGATATTTTTTGAATGTTTCGCAACATAATTCAAAATTTTGGGGATATAGTGCGCCTTAATACCATCACCACGCTTATCAATGCTGATTAAACCATTGCTCGTTTGCGTATTTACTTGAAGAAGCCCATGTGTGTAATTTAATGTATTGGGCAATTCCACAAAATTCTTTATTCCGGTAGCATCTTCAAAATCTTTTTGCAATTCACCAATAACATTTTGAACCGCATGATTGGCTTCATTAATAGGTGTATCTAATATTTTCTTGTTCTTTGACGAAAATAAGCTTTCTTGCAATAGATTTAGAGTTTCTTTAAAAACCTGTTCGTCTTTTATCGCCGGAACATAAATATAGCGAATTCTGTTCAGAAAAGTGCTAAGAGAGGTATTTGTAGTCTTTTCTGAGAACTTTTTCCCTTGCTTTTTTGAAAACTGTTCCATTCGTGCTAGAACATCCGAAGTCATTTTACATTCCGAGGAATGCATGTCCCATCGTTTGGTAACAGAAAAGCTGGGCGGAAGCGAGTTTTCCATTCTATTCCCGCGCAAAAATCGAATCGATATAGAGATAAACTGTTGACCTCGAATTGTATCCTTCTTCACTTCATCTCTGCGAATATTGGAATAGTCCTCAACAAAATCAAAATTATGAAGATAGTCGGATTGTTGACAAAAAAATAAGTTCAGTGCTTTTAATATGTTTGATTTTCCAACATCATTTCTTCCAGAAACAATTGTTATATCTTCGCATTGTCCGATGTTTAATGTATAGACTGATCGGAAGTATCGAATGGTAATGCTATCTATTATTTTCATTTTTTCTCCTAAAAATTGTTTTTCCTAGAATATATTTAATTGTTAAGATTCTCAAAGTTTTATGCAACAACTTTTGATTTGTCGACTTGATTAGTGAATGCAGAAAAATCTTTTGCAGATTCAATATCAGGTATAGCTAGCTTCACATTATCAAGCATTCGCCCAGTTATTTGGTTAATCGTAGTTGTGGCACCTGTTGTGATTTGAGACCTAAAAGCTGGCAACTGAAAATATGTCATTAAAAAAGGATAGTATGCACTTCTAATTATCATCATAAAGGCACCAAAACTCATTGGCTCCGAAAGCTCTTTAATTAGCGCGACTTTTCCAACTAATTTTGCGCTACCATTTCTTGAACACATAAGGATATCATTATCTTGTACATACTTTTTTGTGCCAATCTTGCAGTTAACCCTTACGGTATCTGCAAAATCCAATGATGCATTTTGAATATTACTTGAACGTAATACTATCGTTCCCTCATTTGCAACATCATCGGGCTTGTATGTCAAACCATTCCAATACTCAGCAATTTCTGACAGATATTTTTCTTGGTAGCCTTTTGGATTAGTCAGTGGGTCTCCAAACAATTCGACAAATCGAGCTTTGATAAGCTCGTCCAGTTTTTGAAGTTGATTTTTGCGCAATCGAATAATTTCCGATACACGTTCTAAAGCATCAACAGCAGCCAACTGTTGACTAATTTCTGGCACATTGATTTCGATGTCGGATACAATCTTTTTAGATATTTCTTTGAAAGTCGCACCACGACCAAGTGAATTGAGATATGCGGTGTTCCCTTTTAGAAACCAATATAAATATCGATTGTTTATCCTGTCCGAACAGATAAGATTTTTGAATCCTTGATTACAATACATCTCACAACCCGCAATAGCAACTTTTCCAATTGGCGCTCTCGATGAAAGGATAACAGTTCCAGAGGGGAAAGATGAAAGACCTGTTTTCTTGACTCCAAGCTTAGTTAATTTTCGTGCGCTATCAGTGATAATATATGATTCATCATCTATTTCGGCCGGGGTAATCCATTTCAAATTTCCATCCCAGTATTCTGCAATACCCGTCTTGGGAGTGCTACCTGATACGATTTCACATATCTCGCCAAGTTTGTATTTAGCCATTGTTTTTCTCCCACAAATCCGAAGTTGTATCAGGCGATAAACTTCTGGTGGGAGGCTTTGACGTTGGTTTGGTTGACCATAGCATACTGCATAGTGGTATCAATTTGCGAATGACCGAGGATTTTTTGTACCTGTTCAATCGGCATACCTTTATCTATGGCGCGGGTTGCCATCGTGCGGCGGAATTTATGCGGGTGGATTTTTACCAAATTGACGCTGCGCCCCAGTTCCCGCAGACGAACCTCCACGCCGCTGATTTTTAGGCGGTCATGCGGTGCGTCCAAAGTAACAAACAGGGCGGGGTTGCGGTCCGTACGGTGCTTTAGATAATTTTGTAGGTGCAATTTTGCCTTTGCATCGAAATATACGCGGCGTTCTTTATCGCCCTTGCCAAATACCACACACTCGCGGGCTTCAAAATTCATATCGTCAATGTTCAGATTTACCAATTCACCAACACGGATGCCTGTGGAATACAGCAGGTCAATCATCGCCAAATCACGCGCACAGGCGCAATGGTCGCGCAGTTGCTCAATGGCTTCGTCCGAAATCGTTTCTTTAACCTGTTGTTTTGTCTTGATTTTGTGGATTCGCCGCATAGGGCTTTTGAGGATATAATCCTCTTCTTCCAGCCATGAGAAAAAGCTGGAAATGTTACGGCGAATATTATCCACAGTCACCTTGCCACAGCCGTTGATTTGCTGATACCCCGAAAGATAACTGCGAATTTCTTCCGTGCATATTTTTCGGATGGGCGTGGTAATACTTTGCAGCATTCGCTCCACCGTAACACGGTAATATTGCAGCGTTCTTTCAGAGCAGCCCTCGATTTTCTTGGCATCCAGAAACATTTGCAGATATTCTGCGTTGGAAATTTCCGCTTTTTGCGGTTCGTTTTCTGCCAGATTTTTCAGCAGCACTTCTTGCAGCTTTTTCATCTGGGCAATGCTCAAATATTCCGCCATTTCGTTGAGAATGATGACGAGTTTTTCTTCCATAATGGTACACTCCTTTTCTGTGTACCATCGTCCTGCTCCGGCATAAGCCCGTATTTACTTATTTTAGCCGAAATATTGCTGCATCAAGCTGTCAAACAAAAGCTGCGCTTCGTCCAAGGACTTCTGTACGGCAACTTTTGATTTGTCGACTTGATTTACAAACATAACAAACTGCTCTTGCTTCTCCATCGGAGGAACGAGAACACAAAGTTTTCTAATATCACCCAAAGAAATGAATTTCTGCGTTCCACCTCTTACTTTACTTAAAACGGCATCTTCAAAATAATCTGACATAAGTAAGGCGCGAACATAAGCGTTCAATACTCTCGAAGAATCTTTGAACTTGATAAGCGCAACATTCTTGATTGAAAAGTTTGGTTCAATATCAACGATTACAGGTTTACCAATTGTGCCAATCATAGGCATGATGATATCCCCTGTATCAACCTTGGACCTTTCGTTGATTTTCTTGAAATCAGATTCACATATCAGAGAACAATCAGTCAGGTTGATTTTTCCACTGCTAACATTCTTAGATGTTACTAAAGGATATCCGGTTTCATAGTAACTCGGAGAATCATGTGTACCATCACGAACATCGCAAACTGTGCTAAGTAATGCCTTTTCCCATCCAAATGGATTAAGAACAGTATCTCCAAACAATTCGACAAATCGAGCTTTGATAAGCTCGTCCAGTTTTTGAAGTTGATTTTTGCGCAATCGAATAATTTCCGATACACGTTCTAAAGCATCAACAGCAGCCAACTGTTGACTAATTTCTGGCACATTGATTTCGATGTCGGATACAATCTTTTTAGATATTTCTTTGAAAGTCGCACCACGACCAAGTGAATTGAGATATGCGGTGTTCCCTTTTAGAAACCAATATAAATATCGATTGTTTATCCTGTCCGAACAGATAAGATTTTTGAATCCTTGATTACAATACATCTCACAACCCGCAATAGCAACTTTTCCAATTGGCGCTCTCGATGAAAGGATAACAGTTCCAGAGGGGAAAGATGAAAGACCTGTTTTCTTGACTCCAAGCTTAGTTAATTTTCGTGCGCTATCAGTGATAATATATGATTCATCATCTATTTCGGCCGGGGTAATCCATTTCAAATTTCCATCCCAGTATTCTGCAATACCCGTCTTGGGAGTGCTACCTGATACGATTTCACATATCTCGCCAAGTTTGTATTTAGCCATTGTTTTTCTCCCACAAATCCGAAGTTGTATCCGCCATCACAGCAGAGTTATTCTTTATCATCTTCATCTTTCACAACGCCCTCAATCATCCCGGCAACAGCCTGCCCCAGCAGCATTGTGCTTGCGTTTTCTGCCGTAACCACCGGGCGACCGGTCTGCGCTTCAATTTCTTTTCGGGCGTTGCCGGCTACCGTGCCGCCCTGCTTTGCCACAGTGCGGTTTTCTTCCAGCCCTTGCGGATTCTGAGCCTTGGTGAGTTCTGTTGTGGTGGCTTCCGCCAACATATTCAGCGCTAGCTCCAACGTACTCATATTGTCGCGCAGGTTTTCCTTTTTCAGCCCTTTCAGGTTCTTGTACTGCCGCGTGTTCAGCCCGGACCACGCCTTTGTGACTTCGTCCGTCAAAATGGCGTACTCCTGCCCCTTTTGCACCCCGTGCGCGCTCCACGCATCGGTCAGCTCCTTGCGGGCGCGGATGGTTTGCAGGCGCTGGTTGATCCACTCCGGCGGGTAGCCTTTCTGTGCATAGGTGTCCAGCGCGCGCTCAATGGTAAGCTCCGGGTCGATAATTTCCTCAATGCGCTCACGCCCAACCATAGCCAGCCACATTTTGAACGGCTCGGCCTTTTTGGACGGGATGGACTGGATGATGCGCAGCAACTGCTCGGTATTCGCTACATCCGTAAGGCGGCGCTTGCCATCGGCGGCTTTCATTTTCAACTGGTGACAATTTGTCACCAGTTCATTCCCTTCTTCTTTCAAGCGTTGCTTCAGCTTGTTCCAGTATTTTCTGCCGGTCTTGTAGTCGGGGCTTTCTGTCAATGCAACCACGACATCCACCACCGAAAAATACCATTCTTCCTTTTCCTCATCCCAAGCGGTGCGGATGGTCTGATCTTCAAATACTTGCAGCTTGTCGTTTTCCGTCATGGTGCGCTCCTTATTTCAGCATCTGCTCCAGTTCGTCCATTGCCGTGTTGACCTCTTTCTCCAAGCGGCGCAGCTCTGCCATAATCTCACTCGTCGGCGGGTACTCCACAGGCTTGTACTCGGTCTTTTTGTATTTGTTGATAGACAGGTCGTAGCCGTTATCCACAATTTCCTGCTTGGGAACAAAGAACGATTTTTCCGTGCGGGCGCGGTTTTTCTCGGCGTCCAGATTTTTGAAGCGCGCAATAATGTCGGGAATGTCGTTTTCCTGCACAGGGCTGCGCTTGTCGTCCAGCGAAAGACCGTCGGCCTGCATATCGTAGAACCACACGTTATCCGTGCCGCCATGACCTGTCTTGGTGAAAATCAAAATGGCGGTGGAAACACCGGCATAGGGCTTGAACACGCCGGACGGCATCGAGATAACTGCCTCCAGACGGTTGCCGTCTACCAGTTCTTTACGGATTGCCTTGTGCGCGGTGGACGAGCCGAACAGCACACCATCGGGAACAATGCAGGCACAGCGCCCGCCGATTTTCAGCATACGCAGGAACAGCGCAAGGAAAAGCAGTTCCGTTTTCTTGGTCTTGCAGACTTTCAGCAAATCGGCGGACACGGTGTCCGCGTCCAGACTGCCCTTGAACGGCGGATTGGCAAGAATCAGCGAGTATTTTTCTTTGTCCGGGTTCTGGTCGCTCAGGCTGTCGCGGTACTCGATATAAGGGTTGTCGATGCCGTGGGTCATCATGTTCATGGCGCCGATGCGCAGCATAGTGCGGTCCATATCGTAGCCGAAGAACATATGATTCATGTAGTGGTCTTTTTTCTGGCGGTCAAAGAAGATTTCTTCCTTGCGGCGCTCTTTCAGGTACTCGCCCGCTGCGACGAGGAAGCCGGACGTGCCGCAGGCGGGGTCGCAGATGACTTCGTCCGCCTTGGGGTCCATCAGCTCGACCATCATACGGATGATATGGCGCGGCGTGCGGAACTGACCGTTCAAGCCGGACTGCGCGATTTTGGACAGCAGATATTCATAGGTGTCGCCGCGCACATCCACCGCCTGCGACTCATTCATCAGGCGGTAGATTTCGTCCAGCGCGTCCACCACTTTGGACAGCAGCAGCGGCGTGGGCAGCTTGAAAATGGCGTCGTCCATGTATTTGGAGTAGGCACTGTTCTTGTCGCCGTGCAGATTTTTGATGAACGGGAACACCCATTCCTGCATGGTGGCGTACATTTTCTGCGCCGGAAAGTCGTGGAACACGCTCCATTTGAGCTGCTGACCGTCGATGGTGCGCTCGCCGAGCTGCACCTCGTCCGCAAAAATGCTCTGGTACGGCAACCCCAGCATGGCGGCTTCCTTGGCGCGCAGATTGTCGGAATCGTCCAAGTCGTGAATGAACATTAAATAAGTGATTTGTTCAATGACATCCAGCGGATTTACAAGACCGCCCGCCGCAAAAATATCCCAAAGGCTGTCGATTTTGTTTTTGAGTTCTCCTGTAATCATGTTAGTTTTCTCCATTCCAAATGTAAGAAGTGTATCGACCACCGCCGATTTTTGTGATTTGCTTGTTATTTAGCAGGTCTGCCAGTGCCCGCTGGACAGTGATTTGGCTGATGTCCGGACACTGCTTTAGGATTTCGCTTTTGGTGATTTCACCTTGGTGCAATTTAATGATTTCGCGCACGCGGTCAGGCTTTGACAGACCCTTGGCGGTTAGCTGTGTGGCAATCTCGTCAAAGTTTTTGTATGCCGTAACAAGAGTGCTCAGCAGGTAGGCGGTAAAAGGTGCGTAGTCATTTGTGCTGGCAGCCCAGTTATGGGAACTGCGTTGCAGCGATGTATCATAGGACACTTTTGTGTTAAGAAGAATTGCGTCTATGCTGCTGTATTGCTCTACTTCATAGCCGGAACGGTACAGGAGCAGTGCCAGCAGCAGGCGGCTCATTCGTTCGGTGCCGTTATCGAAGGGGGCGATGTTCAAAAAGTCCACTATGAACATCGAAATCAGCAGCAGCGGGTCAAGGACTGGGTCTTGCAGGGCTTGTTCAAAGGCATTGCATAGGGAAGCAAGGTTTTCGGCGCATGGTTCACCGGCGGTATCTTTATAATTGCCACCCACAGTTTTACCGCTGAATTTGTATAAATCCCGATGCAACTGTAAAATAGTGGATGGTGCCGGTGGCAGGAAGTCATAATTGGCACTTATGGAGGTTAGCACATCCCGATAACCTGCCACTTTTTTCTCATCATCGGTTTGCGGATTGGTTTTATTCAGGATAAGCTTTTTCAGCCGATCCTCGGCAACGGTGATGCCTTCCATGCGATTCGATGCGGCAACAGTTTGCAGTGCCGCGGTCTCTTTGATTTCGGATAAGGCGGCAGCATCTGTTTCAAGGAGTCTGTTCAGCCGGCCTTTGTATTCATGGAGTTGCGTCAGACGGAACACGATCTCTGGTGTCAGCAGCTGAGAATATACTGCTTTGAAGTTAAATGTTTTCATTGTAGAACCTTTATTTTTATTTACATCAAATTTATTAAAATGATGTAAATATATTGTATTCTGTTATTGCAAAAAAGTCAATAGAAAGTACATCTTTTTGTAAAATATGATGAAGTTAAATATTCGATTTGGTATATATGACAAAAGCACCCTATCAAAAGAAGCCAATCCACTTCTTTTGATAGGGCGCTTTTACGATAAAATATGCTCTCGTCAAAAATCTGTTTCGACATCATGCAGGATACTATTCCGCGTGAAAGTCTCCGCTTCTGCTTTTAGCGAGAACATAGTTTTGTACCAACCGCTTTCATTTTCCTGCTTTGTCGTTGGAGTTATGCCGCGCATATCAGCCAGTACAGCCATCATCACGCTGGTTTCATGGCGATATTGTTTGTCTTTATCTGCGATAAATGGATGATAGTCCGGGCGTTTCAGCATTTTTCTGTATAGGCGCGGGTCTCGCTCAGCAACAGCAAACTCGTATTCCTGCCCATAATAGCCGAATTTCAATAGTGCGTAGTCGGATTCTATTAGTGCAACTAGTTTTTCTTGTTCTGCGGTCAATTTACTGTCCATTTATTGTTACTCCTGTATGCAGAAACGATTTTAAGTTGAGGTATCTTCTTCACGGCTGGTATCGGACCAAATCCCAAGTTCTTCGGTGTCATGCAGAAACCTTGACTGCTGATTGTACCACTTTATTTCTTCAGCAAGTGTCACACCAGTATCAGGTTGAATTTCGTCTGCGTTCATGGCAACGGGAGCTTCTTCGTCTGAACCGAATAGCGGCTGTTCCATAAATTTCTTGATTGAGTGCAATGCATATCTGGCGGGCTCGGCTTGTAGTGTATTGGGCAAACGGATAGAAGTTGTACCGTTTTCTTCGATAATTTCTATGCCGTGGTAACTGGAGTGCATTTCGTAGATGATGGCGAGCAGCCCCTCGATTGTATCCACATCCAACGGGCGCAGCATAGCAGGCGCTACGCCAAGCGCCAATGCGATTTTGTTTAACTGATCTTCCTTGGGATGGCGCGTACCATATTCGTACTGTTGAAGAAGCGTTGAGGTAATGCCGGAGCGCTTAGAAAGTTGAGATTGCGAGATTCCCTTTTTCAAACGCAGACGTTTAATGCGTCTCCCAGTTGTATCCATAAAGAACCTCCCACAGAAAATAAGGTGCAATAAAAAGTAAAAATATATATTGACAAGCAAAACGCTTGTGGTATAATGAGCTTGCAGGCATCACAAGCATTTTGAATGTGGTGCTAATGAACCTTGAAAACTGAATATACCAAATCTTCAAGCCTTACAAATGATCGTGTTCCTGTGCTGTGCACAAGTACCACAAACAATTTGTTTTATAAATTATACCGCAGGAGGGATAGTTATGGCAAGATATGCAAAGCAAAAAACACCGCAAGCTGTGCGAAATCCGTTTGAACCGATGCTGAAAACTGTGGAACAAATGGCAGTTGTTTCCGGCATCGGAGAAAATCGACTGCGCCAGTTAATGGACAACGGCGAGTTGGAGTTCATCCAGAACGGCAACCGTCGCCTGATTTCCGAACAGGCGATTTGGGATTATTACAACCGTGCCAAGACCCCGGCAAGGTCTGTAAGTGGTGGGTGCTGATATGGCGATCCGCGAGAGAAAAGTCAAAAACAAGCGAAACAGCCAAGGAATTTTAACAGGCAGATCGGGCATCGTCTACGATGTCAATGTGAAAGTCTACGAGAACGGCAGGCAGAAAAGCATTGCTAAACGTGGTTTTGCAACGCGCAGGGAAGCAGAATTGTATGAGGCACAGATCAAGCTGGAGTTACAGACTGGCAGCGCCGCTATGGTCGGCTATGGACCAGAGAGCAAACAAAAGCTAAAAGAGTATCTGCCCAAGTGGTACGAAAGCTACCACCATAACCTTGCAAAAAGTACACGATACAGCTATTGGAGCGGCATAAGCATACATCTAATTCCCATGCTGGGCGAAGTACCTCTGAATAAACTGACACCCCAAATGATTGACGATATGATTGCGCAACTGCGTGAGAAGGGACTGGCGGAGAATTCAGTGCGTTATTGCCATCGGATTTTAAGCTCTGCGCTGTCCTCGGCGGTAAAGTATGGCTACATTCCAAACAACCCAGCCAAGAACATTATGACACGGTTTAGTAAGAACGCCGGGCGCAAATATGAAAAGTACACCGTGGAACAGGTGCAGCAGCTTTTGGCGTTTGTACATGGTAATGTACTTGAGACCGTGGTGCTGCTCGCTGTTCTGTTTGGGCTGCGACTCAGCGAAGCACTGGGGTTACGCTGGCGTGATGTTGATTTGACGCACAGGCAAATTACCTTGCGAGGTCAAATCCCCTGTGACCTGCCAAAAGATGCTAAAATTGTGCCACACCTGGAACCCTTGAAGGACCGTGACGAGGGCGAAACACGCTCATTTCCCATTACAGAAGAAGCGATGCCTATCTTTTTGCGGCTCAAACAGGAACAAGCCGACCAGCGGCGGTTGTGCAAGCTCGGCGGGGTCAAGTATTACGATAACGATCTTGTTGTGTGCAAGCCGGACGGTTCGCCATACTTACAAAAGCGTATTTCGGTCAAGTTTAACGGATTCATGCGTAGCACTGGGATGCCGAAAATCCGATTTCACGATCTACGCGGCACAGCGGGCACCAATATGTACAATTTGACAGGTGATTTTTATGCAGTTAGCCAAATTCTCGGACATTCAGTGGACGATTTTTCCCAGCAAATGGGCGTAAATCTGAAAATCAACACCGTCACGACCCGCTATGTACAAGTACAGGAGCAGCGCAAGCTCAGTGTGCTGACGGCATACCACCAAGCAGTATTCGCAACACCGAAAAACGCTGCAGGTGGAGATAACTCTTTATAAGTTATTATCCCTTCTCGCAGGAAACCATGAACTGTGGGCAACAATTCGGGCAACAAATGGCTTTTTGCAACAGATTATTGTTGCAAGTGGATTTTGGCTTGTAATAGTCATTGCGTAAACTTACAGCATCACATTTCAAAGCCGTAAACAAAAATATTCGCCGTAAAATCTTTCGATTTTACGGCGAATATGGCGCAGATGGTGGGAGTCGAACCCACGCGACAGTCTCCTGTCCTAAAGCATTTCGAGTGCTCCCTCTTACGACCACTTGAGTACATCTGCATATTGAATTTTGTTGCAAGGAACTTCCCGCAGGGTGTGATTTCGAGTGCTCCCTCTTACGACCTCTTAGGGAATGCTCCATGTTCTGGGTTCCTGCCGGATACTAAATTAGTATAGCAAAAATGCCGTCCCGCGTCAAGATGCGGGGCGGCATAATTCCTGTATACTGGGGGATATCTCATGTACATCAGAACAAATGCTGTTTCTGCACCGGGCCGGGGGCAAAGGGGGTATCCTCGTGGTGGCGCACCACAGTCACCTCGCGGGTCTTTTCCTCCACATGGCCGTTGGCTTTGGGCACACTGTAAAAGCTGCGGGTAATGTTATAATAGCCGCGCATGTGCTGCACCAGGTATTCGGCCACAGCGGGCAGGCAGTCGGTATCCTCAATGTTTTCATAGTTATAGTCTGCGTACAAAAATGCCGTGTGCTCCCCCTTGCAGACCAGCGTGATTCCAGCTTCGTCCAGATGCAGTTCATCCACAGCGCACTGCTTCAGGCCGCTCAGGCCGCTTTCGCTGGCAAGTTGGGTGGCGCGGCGGCGCATAGCCAATGGAACGGACTGCGGGTCCAGCGCTTCGTTGCCGCGCTGGCCGATCTCCAGCAGGATGTCCCGCATCATGCGGCTTTCCAGCAGCGGGCGGATCTTTTCCTTCGCGCGGGCTTCCTCGGTTTTTGCCTGAATTTTTTGCAGCAGTCCCATTCTTTTTCCTCACTAAACACATATCATTGCCCTGCGCACATCCGCATCAGCATCAGGGGCATCTTACTTTTTCATCGTGCAACTAATATTATATTATAGCATACCTTTTCATCCTGTGCCAGCGCGGAAGATAACTTTTACACCAAATTCATTCTGGTAAATCTTTTTAGCTGTGTGCTTTTTTGTATTCAGCTTTCATCCTTTTTTCTCCGTCAAAAGCACAAATTCAATCCCCGTTTTTTGTCTATTTTGTTCTTTGCCTCATGCCATTCATTCTTATTTTTCTTTTCTCCGCTCTTTCCCGTTGCACCCTGCCAGTTTCTGCATTATACTGATAAAAAAGTGCGCCGGCAAGTTTTCCCCCGCCGGCAGCCGGACAGGAGTGCGGCCTATGAACATTACCGCGTTTGCCCAATATGCCGGGGTATCCAAGGCAGCGGTCAGCCGCTATTTTAATGGTGGGTACTTAAGCGCCGAAAAGCGCGCCCAGATTGCCGCTGCGGTGGAAGCCACCGGCTACCGCCCCAGTATGCAGGCCCAGATGCTGCGCACCCGCCGCACGCGGCAGATTGGGGTGATCATGCCGCGGCTGAGCAGCGAAAGCTGCGCCCGCATGGTGGAGGGCATCAGCCGGGTACTGGACGACCAGAACTACCAGCTGCTGCTGATCAACACCGCCAACGACAACACCCGCGAAGTGCGCGCGCTGGATACCCTGCGGCATGATACGGTGGACGGCATTATCCTGATTGCCACCATGTTTACCCCGGAACACCACGCGGTGCTGCAAAGCCTGCATGTGCCGGTGGTAATCGTGGGGCAGCAGTATCCCGGGTTCAGCTGTGTGTTCCACGATGATTTCGGCGCGGCGCAGGCAACCACCGCCCACATGCTGCAAAAGGGGCGGCGCAAGCCGGGCTACCTGGGCGTGACCCTGCTGGACAAAGCCGTCGGCCTTGCCCGGCGCGAAGGCTTTGACAGTGCGCTGCGGGATGCAGGTCTCGTGCCCCAGCCGCAGCGAATGAGCATTGCCAAGTTCAACATGGAATCCGGCTACCACCAGGCGGAGCAGCTGTTTGGCCGTGCGCCGGGGCTGGACTGCCTGTTCTGCGCGACCGACTCCATCGCGCTGGGTGCGCTGCAATACTGCCGCAGCCACAGTCTGCGGGTTCCGGAGGACATCATGATTGCCGCTGTGGGCGACAATCGCATTGGCCGCGTTGCCTATGTGCCGCTGACCAGCGCCCATCTGCATTACCGCACCGCCGGGGACAAAGCCGCCCGCCTGCTGCTGGACATGCTGGCGGACCCCCATGCCGAGCCGCAGATGATCAAGCTGAATTATGAGTTAAAATGCCGGGCCTCCACCGGGGATGACAACTCGGATGAAAATGTCTGGTCGCTATAACAGGCATCCTTTGCGCCACACTTCCCTGCATCACTGCGGGGAAGTTTTTGTTTTGTGCACCCTTTCCATACAGTCCCCTGTTTTTTGTGCATTTTACCAAAGAACGGTGTGAAACTGTGTGAAATCGATAACAGAATCTTTGCAAGTTGGGTCGTTTGGTCAATAGAAAAAGCACTCACCTTCGTATATAATAAAGCTGTCAAATGAAACAGGCCCCGGAACCTCCTACCGGGCCAACAGATAAAAGAAGGAGCGTGCAACATGGATTACAAGAAAGCAGCCCAGCAGGTACTGGACAACATCGGCGGTGCTTCCAACATTGTATCGGCCGCACACTGCGCAACCCGCCTGCGCCTGGTGATTGCGGATAATTCCAAGGTGAACAAAAAAGAGCTCGAAAATGCTGAGGGCGCCAAGGGCGTATTTGAAGCCCAGGGCCAGCTGCAGATCATCTTCGGCACCGGCATTGTGAACAAGGTGTATGACGAGTTCACCGCCCTGGCCGGAATCACCGGTGCCAGCAAGGAGGAAGTCAAACAGGCTGCCGTTTCCAAAGCACCATGGTACCAGCGGGCCATCAAGACGCTGGGCGATATCTTTGTTCCCATCATCCCGGCCATCGTGGCTTCCGGCTTTTTGATGGGCATTATGGAAGCGCTGAACTTTATGGTCAACAACGGCTTCCTGAACATTGATACCAGCGGTTCCATCTATGTGTTTGCCCAGCTGTTCTCCAACACGGCGTACACCTTCCTGCCTATCCTGATTGCCTTCTCCGCCGCAAAGGTGTTTGGTGGCAACCAGTTCCTGGGTGCTGTCATCGGCATGATCATGATTCACCCCAACCTGCAGAACGCCTGGACCGTTGCTTCTGAGGGCGTGCAGACCTACCAGTCGGTGTTTGGCGGGCTGTACAAAATTCCGCTGGTCGGCTACCAGGGCCACGTTATCCCCGTTATCATTGCCGTGTGGCTGATGTGCCAGATTGAAAAGCGGCTGCACAAAGTTGTGCCCGCCATGATCGACCTGTTTGTTACCCCGCTGGTCTCCGTTTTCGTTACCGGTTATCTCACCCTCGCTGTCATCGGCCCAATCTTCACCACGCTGGAGGACGGCATCATCAACGGCGTTCAGGCTTTAATTCAGCTGCCGTTCGGCATCGGTTCCTTCATCATGGGCGGTTTGTACGCCGTCACCGTTGTGGCCGGTATCCACCATATGTATACCCTGATCGACCTTGGCCAGCTGGCCAAGTTTGGCTTCACCTACTGGCTGCCCCTGGCCAGTGCCGCCAACGTTGCCCAGGGCGGTGCCGCTTTTGCCGTTGCCCTCAAGAGCAAGAACGCCAAAGTTAAGTCTATGGCCCTGCCCTCCGCCCTTTCTGCCTGCATGGGCATTACCGAGCCCGCCATCTTCGGCGTTAACCTGCGCTACTTTAAGCCCTTTATCGGCGGTCTGGTCGGCGGCGCCTGCGGCGCTTTGTATGCCAGCGTGACCGGCCTTGGTGCCACCGGCACCGGCGTGACCGGCATCTTCGGCATCCTGCTGCATCTGCACATGCCGCTGCAGTACCTCATCATGATGGCAATTTCCTTCGGCGTTTCCTTCGCTGTGACCTGGGTGATCTGGACCCCCGAAGCCGAGGAAGCCAAAGCCTGATGTTTTCCCCTCTCAATCAATAAGGAGCTACCTGTTATGAATGCCTTGCAGCGTGATTTGAAGCGTCTTGTCCCCATGGTGGAAGCCGCCGGGGCCGCCCGCGCGGCGGCGGATCCCCACCGGCAAAAGCTGCATGTTCAGCCCCCTGTGGGCTGGCTGAACGACCCCAACGGGCTGTGCCAGATCGGCGATGAATACCATGTGTTTTATCAGTACGGCCCGTTTGACCCCACGGGAGGGGTCAAGCACTGGGGGCACGTGCGCAGCCGCGATTTGTTCCACTGGGAACGCCTGCCCGTAATGCTGTACCCGGACGAACCGTTTGACTGCCACGGCGTTTATTCCGGCTCCGCTCTGGTGGAGGACGGCATGCTGTACCTGTACTATACCGGCAATGTCAAGCACCCCGGCGAATATGACTACATCAAGCAGGGGCGCGGGCACAATGTCTGCCTTGCCACCAGCCGCGATGCCATCCATCTGGACAACAAACGCTGCCTGATGTACAACCAGGATTATCCCGCCGGGCTGACCTGCCATGTGCGCGATCCCAAAGTGTTTGCACTGGATGGGCGCTACTATATGGTGCTGGGTGCCCGAACACTGGACGACCATGGCGAAGTGCTGGTGTTTGAAAGCGCCGACAAGCTGCACTGGAACCACATCAACACCATCACTACCCCCAAAGCCTTTGGCTACATGTGGGAATGCCCCGACCTGTTTGAGCTGGACGGCCAGTGGTTTTTGGCGGTATCGCCCCAGGGCATTGCCTGCCAGAACGTGTACGGCTGCGGTTACTTTGCCCTGCAGGGTGACTGGCGCACCGATTGCACATTGAGCGAATTCCACGCCCTGGACGATGGCTTTGACTATTACGCGCCCCAAAGCTTTGCCGCCGCGGATGGCCGCCGCATCCAGTTTGGCTGGATGGGCATGCCGGATGCCGATTACACCAACCCCACCGTGGAGTATGGCTGGCAACACTGCCTGACCCTGCCCCGCGTGTTGACCCAGGACGGCAATGGCTGCCTGCTGCAAGCCCCCGCCGCCGAGCTGAACGCCCTGCGCGGCGAAGCCCGCCAGCCGGCAGACGGCGAAACGGTTGAAACGGACCCCTGCTTTGACCTGACCGCCTCCCCCTCCGGGGATTTTGTCCTGACCATTGCCAACGGCCTGACCCTGACTTACACCGAAGCGGACCGCACCTGTACCCTGCGCTTTACCGATGCAGCGATTGCCGCCGGGCGCACCGAGCGCAAGGCTGTGCTGGATGCCCCCTGCCGCAGCCTGCGCGTTGTGGGGGATGCTTCCTCGCTGGAAATATTCCTGAACGATGGTGCCGCGGTGCTTTCCACCCGGTATTACCCGGCAGCGGGCAAGGTTGCCGTGCAGCTTTGCGGCGCAGGCAGCACCCTGTATTCCCTTTCGATTTAACGGAGGACATTCCATGGCACATGATACCTTGTATGCGATCGGCGAAGCGCTGATCGATATGATTCCGTCCAAAACCGGCTGTTCCTTTGCCGAGGTTCCCTCCTTCAGCCCCCGTGTGGGCGGCGCGCCCGCCAACGTGTGCGGTGCTTATGCCCGCCTGGGTGGGGATTCTGCCCTGCTGACCCAGCTGGGGGATGACCCGTTCGGCCACAAGATCATTGATGAACTGGCCGCCTGCGGTATTGATACCAGCCACATCTGTTTGACGGACAAAGCCAACACCGCCCTGGCCTTTGTTTCGCTGGAAGCGGACGGCAACCGGACGTTCAGTTTTTACCGCAAGCCCTCAGCCGATTTGCTGTACGCCCCGGAGCAGGTGGATACCAGCCTGTTTGCCAACGCCTATGCCCTGCATTTTTGCAGCGTTGCCCTGGTGGAAAGCCCCATGCGGGAAGCCCACAAAATTGCCATTGCCGCAGCCCGCAGCGCCGGGACTATCATTGACTTTGACCCCAACTTGCGCTTTCCGCTGTGGCCGGACCGTGATGCTTTGCGCCGCACGGTGCTGGAGTTCCTGCCGCTGGCCGATGTGGTCAAAATCTCGGACGAAGAGCTGGAATTTCTGACCGGCACCAGTGATATTGAAGCCGCCCTGCCCAGCCTGTTTGTGGGCCATGTACAGCTGGTGCTCTACACCTGCGGCAGCGCCGGTGCCCACGCTTACACCCGCACCGCCCACGGCTTTTCCGCCAGCAAGCCGGTAAAGGCCGTGGATACCACCGGCGCCGGGGACGGGTTCATCGGCTCGTTCTTGTGGCAGCTGCACAAAAACGGGGTGGACCTCGCCGCCCTGCCCGCTCTGCAGGCGGACCAGCTGAACCAATGGCTGGATTTTTCCAACCGGTTCTGCGGTTACAGTGTGCAGCGCTACGGTGCCATTGACAGCTACCCCACCATCGACCAGCTGTAACTTTCTGCCATTCTCTGCTATTTCATCATAAAGCAGCCGCCCGGTACAGGATTTGTACCGGGCGGTTGCTTTACGGTATAGATTTTTCTTTTCTATATTCGCTTTATACAAGTCTTAGGATTATAAATTTCAACGTTGCTTCATACGCAACATTTATTCATCAATTTTAGATTCCAAGCTCTTAAGTGTATGTCCATCAGCATCCTTCCAGCTTGTCAGTCCATTCGCACTCTTGCCAATCACAAACTTTGCAGCATAGGAAGGACTGGTAAACAGCAAATTCTCTATCAGTTTCCCGTCAGCATCAAGAGTAGTCTTCTTTCTTTTTTCTTTGATAACTTCCGGAATCGTATCATCGTCCGATGGAGAGATGTGGCTTCCCGCCAAAACCACAAAGCCTTCTGCAGTCTGCATTCCAACGGCTTCGACCGTACCGATTGTTTTAATGGTTCTTTTCAGATACAACTTCCCGATATCATCCGCCTGTTTTTCTTCAACTTCCGTTTTTACTTCAACTGGCTTGGTAATAGGTTCAAACAGCTTATGTCCCAAGGTTCCCATGATTACTTTTGCATAATCAATGAACTCCTCCAGTTCGCATTCTTTTTCTTCTGTAATATTACCCGGCGTAGGATCATTTCCATTTTTGACCTCATAGCGATTCGCTTTCAGTGCCAAATTACAGAAACGGTTTTCAAGATAGCTTATCTCAGTGGGTCCAAATGAATTATTGGATGTGGTAAATACGATGGCTTCTGTCCAGTAATCTTTTTCTGGATTTCTCTTATGTTCCTGCAGGCGATTCAGAATACCTTCACCGTTTTTCCTTGCTCCAGCCTGTCCAATATAAACAACACCTTTTCCAGTGGTGTCTGAAGTACCAAAGAGGAAATAAACACCACTCTGTTTTAAATCCTCTCGTTCCTTGCAGCGGTCAAGCTCTGTCCGAGGAATTTTATATGCAATACCTGTCCAATTCGCCAGTGTACATTTTATTCTGCCACCGGCCTCACCATCCATCAGAAACAGATTTATACTTTTGCCTCGCATCACTGTATCCTCCTCGCCTTATATTTCCCTTTTCACATAGGTCAGTTCTACATCATAACCAAGCTTTTCTAACATCTGCAAAAATGTGTTATTTACAATTCCGTCTTTCTTCTTTATCAGGCGATTTACATAGGACGGCGTGGTTCCAACTTCTTCAGCCAGCTTTGCCTGCGTGGTCGCAGCTTCTATACATTTTACCTTTACATCGACCTCTATATTATTTTTCAGCATACTTCCACCTCATATGTTTGAAATATATTTCACTGTAAGTGTAATTTATTATATCGCAAGAATTGAGCTTTTTCAATCGCTTAGAGTTATTCCGTCTATTCATATTATTACAAAGTTATTTCCAAAAACAATAAATAAATTACAACCAAAATAAGTTCCCCTCAAATATATCAGAATACCCCCTCTATAATTCAACCGTTTCATTTATCTTAGCAACAAAATGAGGCGTATCCATATATCGTGGATACGCCTCATTTTGTTTATTCTATTATCTTTATACGTTTTACAGATGCAGCACGCGGTCCTTGATTTCGGCGGTGCGGCCCTGGTTCCAGAACTGGGTACCGATGTAGCCGCAGGTGCGGCGGGCAACATTCAGCTTGCTCTGGTCACGGTTATGGCAGTGCGGGCACTCCCACACCAGCTTGCCGTCGTCCTCCACGATCTTGATCTCGCCGTCATAGCCGCACACCTGGCAGTAGTCGCTCTTGGTGTTCAGCTCTGCGTACATGATGTTATCATAGATGAACTGCATCACTTTGATGACAGCTTCCAGGTTATCCTGCATATTGGGCACTTCCACATAGCTGATGGCGCCGCCCGGAGACAGGCGCTGGAACTCGCTTTCAAACTTCAGCTTGGTGAACGCATCGATCTGCTCGGTCACATGCACATGGTAGCTGTTGGTGATATAGTTGCGGTCCGTAATGCCCGGCACAATGCCAAACCGCTTTTGCAGGCACTTGGCAAACTTGTAGGTGGTGGATTCCAGCGGGGTGCCGTACAGCGAGTAATCAATATTTTCAGCGTTTTTCCACTCGTTGCACTTATCGTTCATGTGCTGCATCACACTCAGGGCAAAGGGCTTTGCGGCGGGATCGGTATGGCTCTTGCCGGTCATATATTTGCAGCATTCATACAGGCCCGCATAGCCCAGGCTGATGGTGGAGTAGCCGCCGTACAGCAGCTTATCAATGGGCTCGCCCTTTTTCAGGCGGGCCAGAGCGCCGTACTGCCACAGAATGGGTGCCGCATCGGACAGGGTACCCTTAAGGCGGTTATGGCGGTACTGCAAGGCGCGGTGGCACAGTTCCAGGCGCTCATCAAAAATTTTCCAGAATTTATCCGGCTCACCGCCGGAGGACAGGGCCACATCCGGCAGGTTGATGGTAACAACACCCTGATTGAAGCGGCCATAGTACTTCGGCTTGCCCGGCACATAGTTCTGGGCGTTGGCCACGTTGTTCCAGCCAGTGCCGGAACGGTCGGGGGTCAAAAAGCTGCGGCAGCCCATGCAGGTAAATACATCGCCGTTGCCCTCGGTCTCACCCTTAGACAGCTTGTATTCCTTCATCTTCTTTTCGCTGATATAGTCCGGCACCATGCGCTTTGCGGTGCATTTGGCGGCCAGCTTGGTCAGGTAGAAATAGGGGGTGCCTTCGCGGATATTATCGTCTTCCAGCACATAGATCAGCTTGGGGAACGCGGGGGTGATCCAGACGCCCTTTTCATTCTTAACACCCTGGTAGCGCTGGCGGAGCATTTCTTCCACGATAATGGCAAGGTCAGATTTCAGGCGCTGGTTTTCGCCCGCTTCGTTCAGGTACATGAATACCGTGATGAACGGTGCCTGGCCGTTGGTGGTCATCAGGGTAACGACCTGGTACTGGATGGTCTGCACACCGCGCTTGATTTCCTCGCGCAGACGGGCTTCAACGATCTGGGAGAGCTTTTCTTCACCGGGATCAATGCCCAGTTCCTTCATCTCCGCTTCGGTATCGCGGCGGATCTTTTTGCGGCTGATATCCACAAACGGTGCCAGGTGGGTCAGGCTGATGCTCTGGCCGCCGTACTGGTTGGATGCCACCTGCGCAATGATTTGGGTGGCAATGTTGCAGGCCGTGGAGAAAGAATGCGGTTTTTCGATGAGGGTACCAGAAATAACCGTGCCGTTCTGCAGCATGTCGTCCAGGTTGACCAGGTCGCAGTTGTGCATATGTTGGGCGTAATAGTCAGCATCATGGAAATGAATGATGCCATCCTCATGTGCCTTTACAATCTCGGCAGGCAGCAACATACGCATGGTCAGGTCCTTGCTGACCTCGCCGGCCATATAATCGCGCTGAACGCTGTTGACGGTCGGGTTTTTATTGGCGTTTTCCTGCTTGACTTCCTCATTGTTGCACTCGATGAGGGACAGAATGCGGTCGTCGGTGGTGTTATGGGTACGGCGCAGGCTCTGCACATAGCGGTAGGTGATATATTTGCGGGCCACCTCATACGCTTTGGTCTGCATGATGGCGTCTTCCACCAGATCCTGGATCTCCTCCACGTTCATGGCGTGGTTGCGGCTCTGGCATTCCTGCGCCACATCGTCGGCAATGGCCGTGATCTGTTCCTTGGTCAAGCGCTGGTTGGAGGCAACAACGTTGTTGGCTTTGGTCACCGCTGCAATAATTTTGGATATATCGAAAACGGCCTCGCTGCCGTTGCGCTTGATGATCTTCATGAACTGTTATCTCCTTACCACAATAAAAGCTGCCGGGTTGATACCCCACACCAAAACCGCTCCATGATTTTGGCGAGCGTATTTATCTTACCGCATCGACCCGGCAAAGTCAAGCCAATGTACCACAATATATTGTATGTAATTTGATAATAGCACCCATATATGCAATATAGCGCGATGGGACGTTCAAAAAGATTGCAAAACAAAACGCCGAAAAAAGCGCTGGCTTTTTGGGTAAAATAGGCACTTTTTTCAAAGCTGCGATGATATGTTATTTTATTCTTCCCTGGCCGCTTGCTTTTGCCCGGCACGGCTGGTATACTGGTGCAAGGCACCTGCCTATTGTGATGATTTGCCGCAGCACTATACAAGATATAGTGTTGCATGTTATAAGGAGGCTCCCCGCGTGAACTACGCAACCATAAAGTACTGTGATATTGCCAACGGCACGGGCGTGCGTACCAGTCTGTTTGTTTCCGGCTGCCGCCGCCACTGCCCGGAATGTTTTAACGCCGTTGCCTGGGATTTTGGTTATGGCCTGCCCTTTGATAAAGCCGTGCGCAATGAAATTTTGGGCAGCCTTGCCCCGGATTATATTGATGGGCTTTCCCTTTTGGGCGGCGAACCCTTTGAGCCGGAAAACCAGCGTGCGCTGGTGCCGTTCCTGCACGAAGTACGGGTGTTGTACCCCCACAAAACCATCTGGTGCTACACCGGCAATGTATACGAAACCGAACTTTTGCAGCCCAGCCACGCCCGCTGCGAAGTGACGGACGAGATGCTGAGCCTGATCGATGTGCTGGTGGACGGCGAATTCATCCCCGCGCAGCACGATATTTCGCTGCGGTTCCGCGGCTCCGGCAACCAGCGCATCATTGACTTGAACGCCACCCGCGCCGCCGGGCACACCGTACTATGGCAGGATGACCCGCTGTTTGCTGACCACAAGATGTAAGGCAGCGAGTTCGCGTTTTTTGATTTTGTGTAACTTTTAACAAATTTGACTTGTATTTCTGCCCCGCAGGGTGTTATACTGACACTAATTTAAGGCAACACCGCACAATTCCCGCCTTGCGGCTTAAGCACCGCTCCGGCAGC
>ERZ827478.705-NODE-705-length-30857-cov-9.332089_pt1 | contig 30857 bp, 30 predicted proteins | sample MGYA00519705_ERZ827478 | MGnify/ENA primary metagenome ERZ827478 (study PRJEB31778, sample SAMEA3449318) | human gut metagenome | biome: human gut; feature: human-associated habitat; material: faeces | place: United Kingdom | collected 2010/2012 ... | reverse complement strand
GACGCGCCAGCGTTTTCTTTTGGAGAAGCAAAAGAAAATGCTGTGCCGCAGTCGCTGATTTGCTGCAGCGTATCAGCCTTACGGTAAGCCCATGCCACAGAGATGCTATCTCTGCCCTCAGCTCTCTTTTGGCGCTGCCGGGCCGGGGGTTTGGGCGCGGCGGAGGGCTTCGAGGCCGAGGAGCAGGCAGATGCCGAGGATGAAGCCGAGCCAGTCAAAGCTCTGCAGGCTGACGGGCGGCTGCGGGGCGTCCAGCCCGGCTGGGCCCATGACGATGGCGTAGAGCGAGCCTGCCATCAGCCCCAGGATCAGCCAGTCCATCTGGCTGCGGTATTTTCTGAGCGCGGCGCGGATGGCGTGGATGGAAAGTCCGATCCCGGCGATCACGCCGAGCCCCAGCGCGATCAGCCCGGGCATGACCGAGAGGTCCAGCCCCAGAAACGCCTTGATCGCCCCGATGGCGGGCAGGTACACGCCCGCGATGAGCAGGAGCGTCGAGCCGGAGATGCCCGGCAGCACCATCGCGGTGATGGCGACGGCGCCGGAGACGAAAATGTAGCCCAGCATCCAGACCGGCGCGCCGGCAAAGCGGATGGCGACGCCCGCGGCGTTCGTCCGCAGCAGAGTCAGAAGCACGACGAGCAGCAGGCCGAACAGGGCGAAGGGGCAGCTGCGGACCTGTCCGTGCAGCACGCGCCGCTCCGCCCGGATGACGAACGGGAACGAGGCCAGCGTCAGCCCCAGAAACAGGCTGCTCATAAAATAGACCTGCGACGCAAACAGCTCCGCGAGCGCGGCCACGCTCGCGACCATCCCCACGACCCAGCCGAGGCCGAGCTGCAGAAGATAGCGGACGGCGGCTCTGCGCGCGTCCTTGTCCGTCCCGAACAGCTGATGCAGCGCGTCAAGAAACTGGTCGTAAAAGCCCAGAATAAATGCGATCGTTCCGCCGGATACGCCGGGGACGCTGTCGGCCAGCGCCATACAGAACCCATGAAATGCTGTCAGAACCATAAAGGCTGCTCCTTCCCGGCGGTCCGGCCGCCGTGTGATCGATCTTATGGATCAAGGATAGACCACACATTTAAAAAGCAGATAAAGGATTTTCAAACAGAGTTTAAACTGCGTCCGTGCGCAGCCGGTAGCCGACGCCCCAGACAGTCTGCAGGAGCTTCGGGCTGGCCGGGTCGTCCTCGAGCTTTTCGCGGATGCGGCCGATGTGGACGGCGACGGTGATGTTGTCGCCCATTGACTCGAGACCCCAGATCATCTCATACAGATCCTCCCGGCTGAACACCTGCCCCGGGTGGCGCATGAGAAACAGCAAAAGCTCGTATTCCCGGTTCTTGAGCGGGAGCTCCACGCCGTTTTTGAAGATCTGCCGCGCGTCGAGCTTTGCCGTGAGCGGGCCCACGGTGAGTACGGCCGGCTCGGCCGGCGACGGCTGCAGCCGCTCCACCTGCGCCAGATGCGTCTTCACGCGTGCGACGAGCACGCTCGGGGAAAACGGCTTTTCGATATAGTCGTCCGCGCCGCTTCATCCTTCGCCACGCCGTCGAGCAGCCCCTCCGTGTAGGCGCGGATGGAGGTCAGCGGGCTTTTGAGGTCGTGCGACATGCCCGCGATCAGCTCCTGCCGCTGCTGCTGCTGGCGGCTCTGCGCGTCGAGCGAGGCTTTGAGCCGCGCGGCCATGGCGTCCACCGCGTCGCACGCGGGATTGAATTCATCCTCGGCCGTATAGCCGATGGGGCTTTCCAGATCGCCGCCGCGGATGCGTTCGACGCCGGCCACCAGCGTCTGCAGCGGCGCGGAGATGTGCCGGAACAGGCTGCGCGTCAGGTAGAAGTTCGTAAACGCGACCGCGGCCAGCAGCGCCAGGATCACCGTCCCGGCGTAGATGGCGGCGAGGGCCTTCGCCCCGGCGAACGCTGTCTCCAGCTGCTCGCCGGTCTCATGCAGGGCCGCGAACGACAGCCCCAGCCGGGGCAGCCACACCCGCTCGAGAAGCAAAAGCGCAAGCCCGCCGCCGAGCAGCAGCAAGACCGCCGCGATCGCGACAGGGATCAGGATCATCACAAGATTCGAGCGCGCAAGGCGCCTGCGGATCGTCATAAAAACGCACCTCCGGCCATTTGCTGCGACCAGTATAGCATATCCCGGGCCGAAAGTTAAAACTGTTTTGAAACAATCCGTGCCGGGCGGGAAAACTGCCGGTTTTTCCGCAAAGAGACACCGGAAAACCGGCGATTCGACGTATTGACAATTTTTCTGCCCGTGTTATAATGTGGCTGTCTGAAAAAAATATAAAATTGTAGCGTCTGGGTGTCCGCCGAGAGGCGGGTGAAAAGGGAATCCGGTGTGAATCCGGAGCGATGCAGTCACTGTGTACGGGAGCTGGCCTGTAAAAACCACTGAGAGACCGGGAAGGGCAGGGCGGCGATGATCAAAGTCAGGAGACCTGCCCAGACGTGGAATTTCAATTCCGCTGTCTACGGATTGACCTTCCTGCAAGTTTGTAAGCATTTTCGCCCTTTTTCCGGGGCGGAGCGCGGACATACGATACGGTTAGGGAGAACGGCTGCGGAGACGCAGCCGTTTTTTAGCGTCAGCTGACAAGAGCCCACATGGTTTTCCCGGGCCTGAACAGCAGCTGGCGTCGTTATCCTCGTTGATGGGCGTCAGCCCATCTGCCTCGTCTGCCTTGCCATCTGCCGTCCATGCTCCGGGAAAACCCGAAGACCCACCGGGCGCTCCGGCGCGTTTTTTGTAAGGCAGAGAATGCGATCTTGCTGATGCAAGTTAAGGGCGATAACGTAACGAAAGGCGGGCCGGAACGTCCGGTGGGCATGTGTGCTCTTGCCAACTGACGCTATATTTCTTTCAGAACATTTTTGAAAAGAGGTAGATCCCCATGAAAAAGACCATCGCACTCTTGCTCGCAGCCGTGATGCTGCTGAGCCTGCTTGCTGCCTGCAGCAAGACCGAAGCCCCCGCAGAGGAGCCTGCCCAGGAAGAGCAGACCACCGAAGCACCCGCACAGGAAGAGACCCCCGCCGAAGAGCCCGAGCAGCCCGCCGAGGAGCAGCCCTCGCAGGAAGAACTCGATCAGGAAGCCGCCGACAACGTCGCCGCGCTCATCGACGCCATCTACGTGCAGGAGCGCACCGATGACACCGACGCGCAGTGCGAAGCGGCCAAGGCCGCGTGGGACGCGCTGACCGACGCGCAGAAGGAGCTCGTCGAGGGCGAGGAAGCCAGCCCCGAGTACTTCGGCCGCGACACCGGCGACGCCTCGCTGGATGACGCCCGCAACCAGGACGAGATCGGCGAAAACGAGCTGCTGGTCGTCTCCTTCGGCACGTCTTTCAACGACAGCCGCGTGGCCGACATCAAGGGCATCGAAGACGCCCTGCAGGCCGCGTACCCCGACTGGTCCGTCCGCCGCGCCTTCACCGCGCAGATCATCATCAACCATATCCAGGCCCGTGACGGCGAGAAGATCGACAACATGACCCAGGCGCTCGACCGTGCGGTCGCCAACGGCGTCAAGAACCTTGTCGTCCAGCCGACGCACCTGATGCACGGTGCGGAGTATGACGAGATGTGCGAAGCCATCGAGGCATACAAGGATCAGTTTGAATCCGTCTCCATCGCAGAGCCGATGCTCGGCGAGGTCGGCTCCGACGCCACCGTCATCAACGCCGACAAGGAAGCTGTCGCCAAGGCCATCACCGCCGCTGCCGTCTCCGAGGCCGGCTTTGAGAGCCTCGAGGCTGCCAAGGACGCCGGTACCGCCTTCGTCTTCATGGGCCACGGCACCGCGCACGTCGCCAAGGTCACCTACAGCCAGATGCAGACCCAGATGCAGAACCTCGGCTATGAGAACGTCTTCATCGGCACCGTCGAGGGCGAGCCGGAGGAGACCTCCGCAGAGGCCGTCATCGAGGCTGTCAAGGCTGTCGGTTACACCAACGTCGTCCTGCGCCCGCTGATGGTCGTTGCCGGCGATCACGCCAACAACGATATGGCCGGTTCCGACGATGATTCCTGGAAGACCGTGTTTGAGGCTGCCGGCTTCACCGTCGACTGCCAGATCCACGGCCTCGGCGAGATCGCCGATGTCCAGGCGCTCTACGTTGCCCACACCAAGGCTGCGATCGACGCGCTGAACGCATAAATATCCTGATCACCCGGCTCCGGGGCGGCAGCGGCCGCCCCGGAGCGAACTGCGCTCTATGGAGGAGATCCCAATGAAAAAGCTGATCGCACTTGCCCTGTCTGCGCTGCTGCTGTTTGCCCTGCTGACCGGCTGCGCACAAAAAGAGGCCGAGCCTGCCGCCGCAGAGCCGGCGCAGCCCGCCGCCGAAGCCCCGGCAGAAGCCCCGGCGGACGAAGAAGCTTCTGCAGCCGAGTCTGCCGAGGAGCCCGCGGAAGAACCGGCTCCCGCCGAGCCCGCCCTGCCCGACGGCGTCTATACCGCTGAATTCAACACCGACAGCAGCATGTTCCACGCGAACGAAGCCTGTGACGGCAAGGGCACGCTGACCGTCAAGGACGGCAGCATGACCATCCACGTCAGCCTCGCGTCCAAGAGCATCGTCAACCTGTTCTATGGTCTGGCCGAGGATGCGCAGAAGGACGGCGCGGAGCTCCTGCAGCCCACGACCGACACCGTCACCTATTCCGACGGCCTGTCCGACGAGGTCTACGGCTTCGACATCCCCGTCCCCGCGCTGGATACGGAGTTTGACGTCGCCCTCATCGGCAAAAAGGGCGTCTGGTACGACCATAAGGTCTCCGTCACCGACCCCGTTCCCGCTGCGGAAGCCGGGAAGACCGTTCAGGACCTCGGCCTGGCCGACGGCGTCTACACGGCCGAGCTCACATTCGCGGGCGGCTCCGGCAAGGCGCAGGTCCTTTCGCCCTGCACCCTGACCGTGCAGGACGGCGCGGCCACCGCCGCGATCGTCTGGAGCAGCAGCAAGTATGACTATATGCTGGTAAACGGCGAACGCTATGACGTGTTGTCGACGGAGCCCGGCTCGACGTTCGAGATCCCCGTCGAGGCCTTTGACACCGACCTGACCGTCATCGGCGACACCACCGCCATGAGCACGCCCCACGAGATCGAATACACCCTGAACTTCGCGTCTGCCAGCCTGCAGGCGGCGGGCGAATGAAGCCGCGGATCCTTGCGCTGCTGCTGGCGCTTTTGCTGCTGTGCGGCTGCGCCGCCCCGCAGAAGGCCCCGGCCGAGCAGCCCGCACCGGAGCAGCCCGCAGCCGCAGCCGCGTGGGACAGCCTGACGTTTGACCGCGCGCTGCCCCTCTCCTACGCCGAGCAGTTCACGGTTTCCTACGCGGGCGAGGACTACACGCGCATCACCATCGGCGAGGATCAGACGTTTCTGCTCGTGGCCGAGGGTGCGCCGGTCCCGGCGGGCGTGCCGGAGGACGTGACCGTCCTGCAGCAGCCGCTGGACCATATCTATCTCGTCGCCACGGCGGCGATGGACTTTTTCCGGGCGCTTGACGCCGTGGACCGCATCGCGCTCAGCGGCCAGAAGGAGTCGGACTGGTATATTGATGAGGCGAAAGCCGCCATGCAGGCCGGGACCATGGTCTACGCCGGAAAATATTCCGCGCCCGACTATGAGACCATCCTTGCAAACGGCTGCGATCTTGCGATCGAAAACACCATGATCTATCACACGCCGGAGGTCGTCGAGCAGCTGGAGTCGGTCGGCGTGCCTGTGCTCATCGAGCGCTCGAGCTACGAATCGGACCCCCTCGGCCGCATAGAATGGCTGAAGCTCTACGGCGCGCTGGTCGGCAAGGAAGATGCGGCCTGCGCGGCCTATGACGCGCTGCTGCAGGATCTGCAGCCCGTGCTCGCGCAGGAGCCGGCGGGCAAGACCGTCGCCTTCTTCTACATCACCACGAGCGGCGCGGTCAACGTGCGCAAATCCGGCGATTATATCGCCAAGGCCATCCGGATGGCGGGCGGCGACTATGTCTCGTTTGACGAGAGCGGCGAGGAAAACGCCCTCTCGACCATGACCATCCAGATGGAATCGTTCTACGACGCCGCGGCGGACGCGGACGTGCTCATCTACAACAGCACCATCGATGGCGAGCTGGACTCGCTGGACGCTCTGCTGGCCAAAAGCCCGCTGCTCGCGGACTTCCGGGCCGTGCAGACCGGTAATGTCTGGTGCATCACCAAAAACTTTTATCAGGAATCGCTCGCGCTCGGCGATCTGATCCTCGACGTCCACGCCGTTCTGAACGACAAGGACGCGGGCGATCTGCGGTTCCTGCGGAAACTATCATAATACAGGAGGAGCAGTATGGAAAAGACCCGGAGACTACGGACATGGGGCGGTTTTCTGCTGCTCCTTCTGCTGCTTTTGATTTTTTTGATCTGGAACATCCTCGCGGGGAGCGTCCGGCTCCCCGCGTCAGAAATATGGACGATCCTGCAAGGCGGGGGAGAGCTCTCGCAGCGCAGGATCCTGCTGCAGATCCGCCTGCCGCGGCTGCTGGCGGCGCTGATCCTCGGCGGGGCTTTGTCGGTCTCGGGGTATCTGCTGCAGACGTTTTTTCATAACCCCATCGCCGGCCCCTTCGTCCTCGGCATCTCGTCCGGCGCGAAGCTGACGGTGTCGGTCACCATGGTCGCGCTGCTCAGCCGGGGGCTGGTGTCCACGTCGGCAGTGCTGATCGCGGCGGCGTTCGCGGGCGCGATGCTCTCGATGGGCTTCGTGCTGGCGATCTCCAGGAAGGTCCGGCGCATGAGCCTGCTCGTGGTCTGCGGCGTCATGATCGGCTATATCTGCACGGCGCTGACCGACTTTATCGTCACCTTCGCCGACGATTCCAACATCGTGAACCTGCACAACTGGTCGCTCGGCTCGTTCTCCGGCATGAGCTGGGAGAACGTGCGGACCATGGCGCTGGTCTGCGGCGCGGCGCTGGTGCTGGCCTTTTTCCTCTCGAAGCCCATCCGGGCCTACCAGCTGGGCGAGGTGTACGCGCAGAACATGGGCGTCCACCTGCGCGCGTTCCGCACGGCGCTGATCTTGCTCTCGAGCGTCCTGTCCGCCTGCGTGACGGCGTTCGCCGGGCCCATTTCCTTTGTCGGCATCGCCGTGCCGCACCTCATGAAATCCCTGTTCGGGACGGCCGAGCCGCTCATCCTCATCCCGGCGTCCTTCCTCGGCGGCGGCGCATTCTGCCTGCTCTGCGATCTGATCGCCCGCACGGCCTTCGCGCCGACCGAGGTCAGCATCAGCTCCGTGACGGCCGTGTTCGGCGCGCCCATCGTCATCTACATGATGATCCACAGAAAGGCGGGATAACATGGAAGCCTATCTGCAGACAGAAGACCTTGCCGTCGGCTATCAGGGCAGGACCCTGATCGGCGAAATTTCACTTGCCGTGCAGCGCGGGAGGATCGTCACGCTCATCGGCCCGAACGGCTCCGGCAAGTCGACCATCCTCAAGACCATCGCCGGGCAGCTGCCGCGCATCGGCGGCGCCGCGTATTTGGACGGCGAGGAGCTGCGCGCGTGCAGCCGCAACGCCATCGCCCGCCGCATGGCCATCCTCATGACCGCCCGCATGGACCCGGAGCTCATGACCTGCCGCGACGTGGTCAGCAGCGGCCGCTATCCCTATACGGGAAAGCTCGGCATCCTGACCGCGGAAGACAGAAAGATTGTGGACGAGAGCCTGCGCCGCACCGACGCGGAGGCCTTTGCCGACCGGCCCTTCCAGGCCGTCAGCGACGGGCAGCGGCAGCGCATCCTGCTCGCCCGCGCGCTCTGCCAGCAGCCGGAGCTCATCGTGCTCGACGAGCCGACGAGCTATCTCGATATCCGCTATAAGCTGGAGCTGCTGACCATCCTCAAGCGCATGGTGCGCGAGGAGGATCTGGCTGTGCTCATGTCGCTGCACGAGCTGGATCTGGCGCGGCGCGTGTCCGACACCGTCGTGTGCGTCGCGGGCGACCACATCGACCGCGTCGGCCCGCCGGAGGAGATCTTCACGCGCGACTACATCGCAAAGCTCTACCACATGGAGCCGGGGCGGTACGACCCCTGCTTCTCCACGCTGGATCTCGTACCGTAGGGAGGACCATGGAACAGAAGCTACCCCGGCTCGTGATCGCCGGGACGAACAGCGGCTGCGGGAAGACGACCGTGACCTGCGCCGTTCTGCAGGCGCTGGTAAACCGGGGGCTGAGCGTCGCCGCGGCCAAATGCGGCCCGGATTACATCGACCCCATGTTCCACAGCCGCATCATCGGCGCGAAAAGCGCGAATCTCGACCCCTTTTTCTTTGACGAGCCGACGCTCCGGTATCTGCTCGCGCAGAACGCCGCGGGCTGCGCCGTCACCATCATCGAGGGCGTCATGGGCTACTATGACGGCCTCGGCCTCACCACCACGCGCGCGAGCACCTGGGAGACTGCGCAGAAGACCGCCAGCCCCACGATATTGGTCGTGAACGCGCGCGGCGCGGCGCTGTCCGTGCTGGCCGCGGTGCAGGGCTTTCTGCAGTTCCAGCCGCACAGCGGGATCCGCGGCGTCATCCTCAACGGCTGCACGGCCATGAGCTACGCGCCGCTGGCCAAAGAGCTCGAAGCGCGTTTCGGCATCAAAGCCTGCGGCTATCTGCCGCGCCTGCCGGCATGCACGCTCGAAAGCCGCCACCTCGGCCTCGTCACGGCTGCGGAGGTGGCGGACCTGCGCGAAAAGCTGCAGCGCCTCGCCGCCCAGGCGGAAATGAGCATCGATCTGGACCTGCTTCTGCGTCTGGCAAATGAAGCGCCGCCCCTTGCCGTCTGCCCGCCGCCGCTGCCGGAAGCGGGCGAGCCCGTCCGCATCGGCGTGGCGCGCGACCGGGCGTTCTGCTTTTACTATGAAGACAGCCTCGCGCTGTTATCGTCGCTCGGCGCGGAGCTCGTGCCCTTCAGCCCGCTGGAGGACCCGGTGCTGCCGGAGGGGCTGCACGGGCTGTACCTCGGCGGCGGCTATCCGGAGCTTTCCGCCGCGCAGCTGAGCGAAAACGCCTCCATGCGCGAAAGCGTCCGCGCCGCCGTGCAGAAAGGCGTGCCCTGCATCGCCGAGTGCGGCGGGTTCATGTACCTGCTGGACGCCATCGGCGATCATCCGATGGCCGGCGCGATCCCCGGCCGCAGTTTTGACGCCGGGAAGCTCACGCGCTTCGGCTACCTGACGCTGACCGCGCAGCGGGACAATCTTCTTTGCCGCGCGGGCGAGTCGATCGCCGCGCACGAATTTCACCGCTGGGACGCGGACGACCCCGGCGGGGCCTTCCTGGCCGAAAAGCCCTCCGGCCGCCGCTGGCCCTGTGTCCACGCGACCGGGACGCTCTATGCGGGCTACCCGCATTTCCACTTTTACGCGAATCCGGCCTTCGCCGCGAATTTTCTCGCCGCCTGCCGAAAGGAGAAGCACCGCCATGCTTGAGACCTGCAGACCCATGGACATCGAAGCGCGCAGCTTCGAGATCATCACCGAGCTTCTGGGCGACCGGAAGCTCGACCCGGAAAACGCGCCTGTCATCAAGCGCGCCATCCACACCACCGCGGACTTTGACTACGCCGACAACCTCGTCTTCTCGCCCCACGCCGTGCAGGCAGGGCTCGAAGCCCTGCGGTCCGGCTGCGATATCGTCACCGATACCCAGATGGCGAAGGCCGGGATCAACAAGAGCATTCTCGCCTCCCTCGGCGGCGAGGTCCACTGCTTCATGTCCGACCCCGACGTCGCGGCCGAGGCAAAGTCACGCGGCGTGACCCGCGCCTGGGTCTCGATGGAGAAGGCCGCGCAGCTCAAAAAGCCCTGTATCTTCGCCATCGGCAACGCGCCGACGGCGCTGGTATCGCTCGACGCGCTCATGGCGGCGGAGCTGCTCCGGCCCGCGCTGCTCATCGGCGTGCCGGTCGGCTTTGTGAACGTGGTCGAGAGCAAGGAGCTGATCATCGAGGGCGGCCGCGCGCCCTATATCGTCGCCCGCGGGCGCAAGGGCGGCAGCAACGTCGCCGCCGCCATCTGCAACGCCCTGCTCTACCAGATCCGGCGATAACATGGAGGAATACATCGTCAAGGACGGAAAAAAGCTCCGTCTCGGCTATACGACCGGCTCCTGCGCCGCCGCGGCGGCAAAGGCCGCGGCCTATATGCTGCTGACCGGCCGGGAGGCCCCGACGGTCGACCTGCTGACGCCCAAGGGCATCGCCCTGACGCTGCCGGTTTTGCAGACGGCCCGCGGCGCGGACTTCGTCTCCTGCGCCATCCGCAAGGACAGCGGCGACGACCCCGACGTGACGCGCGATGCGCTGATCTTTGCCCGCGTGCAGAAGACCGACGCGCCCGGCGTCACGATCGACGGCGGCGCGGGCGTCGGCCGCGTCACAAAGCGCGGGCTCGACCAGCCGGTGGGCGCGGCGGCCATCAATTCCGTGCCCCGCCGCATGATCGAAGAGAACGTGCGGGCGATCATGCGCCTGTGCGAGTTTCCCGGCGGATTGTCGGTCGTCATTTCCGTGCCGGAGGGCGAGGCACTGGCCCAGAAGACCTTCAATCCCCGCCTCGGCATCACCGGCGGCATCTCCATCCTCGGCACGACCGGCATCGTCGAGCCCATGAGCGAGCAGGCGCTCGTCGACACCATCCGCGTCGAGCTGCGCCAGCGGCGGGCGGACGGGGCCGACTATATCCTGCTGACCCCCGGCAACTACGGCGCGGACTACATCCGCGGCGCCATCGGCCTCGACCCGAAGACGGCCGTCCTGACCAGCAACTTCATCGGCGACGCGCTGGAAAGCTGCCGGGAGCTGGGCTTCCGGGGTGCGCTGCTCGTCGGGCATATCGGCAAGCTCGTGAAGCTCGCGGGCGGAATGTGGAATACGCACTCCCGCTTCGGCGACTGCCGCATGGAGCTGCTCGCCGCCCACGCCGCGGCGCTGGGGCTGCGGCAGGAGAAGACGCAGGAGCTGTTGTCCTGCGTCATGTGCGACGACGCGCTTCGCATTTTGCAGGAAGAGGGGCTGTATGCGCCGCTTCTTTCCCGGCTGGCAGAGCGCATCGAGGTCCAGCTGCAGCACAAATGCGGGCCGATGGCCGCCGGCGCGATCGTTTTTTCAAAGGAATACGGCCGCCTGTGCCAGACCGCACAGGCGCAGGCTCTGTTGGAGAAAATAAAGGAGAACTGAAATGGTACATTTTGTCGGCGCCGGGAGCGGCGCGGCCGATCTCATCACCGTGCGCGGGGCAAGGCTCCTCGGCGAGGCGGACGTGGTCATCTACGCGGGCTCGCTGGTGAACCCGGCGCTTTTGTCCTACACGAAGCCGGGCTGCGAGATCCACAACAGCGCGAAAATGACCCTCGAGGAGGTCATCGCCGTCATCCGCGCCGCCGAAGCGGCGGGGAAGACGACCGTCCGTCTGCACACCGGCGACTCCAGCATCTACGGCGCGGTGCGCGAGCAGTTTGACGAGCTGGAAGCGCTCGGCATCGCCTATGACGTCTGCCCGGGTGTAAGTGCCTTCTGCGGCGCGGCCGCGGCATTAAAAGCAGAATACACCTTGCCGGATGTCAGCCAAACGGTTATTATAACAAGAGCGGCGGGCCGCACGCCTGTCCCGGCGCGCGAGTCCATCCGCGCCCTGGCCGCCCACCGGGCGACGATGGTGCTCTTCCTCAGCACCTCGCTTACCGAAAAGCTGCAGGAGGACCTGCTCGCGGGCGGCTATGAAGCGCAGACCCCGGCCGCCGTCGTGTACAAGGCGACGTGGCCGGAGGAGAAGATCTTCCGCTGCACCGTCGGCACGCTCCACAAGACCGTGACGGAAAACGGCCTGACCAAGACGTCTTTGATCGTCGTGGGCGGGTGTCTGGGAGACACCTATCTGCGGTCGCTCCTGTACCACCCGGGCTTCACGACCGAATTCCGGGAGGCGACGCAATGAAGCTCGCCGTCTTTGCCTACACCCGCGCGGGCTGCCGGACGGCTGGGCGCGTCTGCCGGGCTCTGCCGGAGGCGGAGCGCTGCTGCTATGCGCCGTCCCGGCTCGAAGCGCCGGGCTTTGCCGCGCTGGACGCGGGCGTCTATGGCGAGGCCTTTGCCAATATGGACGCGCTGATCTTTGTCGGCGCCTGCGGCGTCGCGGTGCGGAGCATCGCGCCCTTCGTCCGCGATAAAAAAACGGACCCGGCCGTTTTGTGCCTCGACGAGCGTGCAAGCTTCGTCATTCCGCTCCTCTCCGGCCACATCGGCGGCGCGAACGCGCTGGCCGCGCGTCTGGCCGGCGCCCTCGGCGCGGCGGCCGTCATCACCACCGCGACGGACGTGAACGGAAAATTCGCCGTTGACGCCTGGGCCGCGCAGAACGGCTGCGCGATCGAAGACTTTGCGCTTGCCAAACGCTTCGCGGCTGAAATTTTGGAGCACGATCTGCCGCTTTGCAGCGAGTTTCCGGTCTGCCCGCCCCTGCCCGGCGGCGTGGTTGCCGCGGCGGAGGGTCCGTTCGGCGTCTACATCGGCTGCCGGACCGAATCGCCGTTCGGCGTGACGCTCCGCCTCATCCCCAGAAAGCTCCGCGTCGGCCTCGGCTGCCGCCGCGGGACCGAGCAGGCGGCCATCGAGGCTGCCGTCCGGCAGGTCTTCCGGGAGAACCGGCTGGCGCTGGCCGCAATCTCCGGCGTCTCGTCGATCGACCTCAAGCAGGACGAGCCGGGGCTGCTCGCCGCCTGCCGCGCAAACTGCTGGCAGGCCCGGTTTTATTCCGCGGCGCAGCTGCGCGCCGTACCGGGCAGCTTTACGGGCTCGCGCTTCGTCGCCTCCGTCACGGGCGTGGATAACGTCTGTGAGCGCGCGGCACTCTATGGCGGCGGGCGGCTGCTGGTGCAAAAACAGGCGCTGGGCGGCGTGACCGTCGCCGTCGCCGAGGAACCTTGGGAGGTACGCTTTGGGTAAGGTACAGATCGTGGGCATCGGCCCCGGCAACTTTGAAAATATGACCATCCGCGCCGACCGCGCGCTGGCCGCGTGCGACGTGATCGTGGGCTACCCGGTCTACGTCGACCTGGTCAAGGACCGCTATCCCGGCAAAGAGCTGCTTGCCACCCCCATGACGCAGGAGGCCAAACGCTGCCGCATGGCGCTCGAGCTGGCCGCGGCAGGGAAAACTGTCTGCCTGGTCTGCTCCGGCGACAGCGGCATCTACGGCATGGCCGCGCTGGTCTATCAGCTGCGCGGCGAGGCGCAGGAGCCGGAGGTGGAGGCCATCCCCGGCCTCACCGCCGCGTGCAGCGGCGGCGCGCTGCTGGGTGCGCCGCTGACGCATGATTTTGCCGTCGTCAGCCTCTCCGACCGCCTCACGCCATGGGAAACGATCGAAAAGCGGCTGCTGCGCGCCGCTGAGGCGGATCTGACCATCGTCTTATATAACCCCGCCAGCCACGGCCGGCCGGAGCACCTGCACCGCGCGTGCGGGATTTTGCTCCGCGTACTGCCGGAGGACCGGCTCTGCGGCATCGTCCGCTGCATCGGCCGCGAGGGCGAGAGCCGCCGCGTGCTGACGCTCGGCGAACTCAAAACGGCGCAGGCCGACATGTTCTGCACCGTCTTCATCGGCAACGCCGCCGCGCAGGCGGTCGGCGGGAATTTTATCACACCGAGGGGATACCGCGATGTATAAGCTCTGTGTCTTCGGCGGCACGACGGAGGGCCGCGAGCTGGTCGAATTTTTAAATACGCAGCCCTGCCGCGTGACGGCCTGCGTCGCCACGGAATACGGCCAGACCCTCCTGCCGGAGGGCGAAAACCTGACCGTCTCGGCCCGGCCCCTGCCGGTCGGGGAGATCGGAGCTCTGCTGCAGGCCGAACGCTTTGATCTGGTGATCGATGCCACGCATCCCTACGCCGCGTCGATCACCAGGAGCATCGCGGCCGCCTGTGAAGCGGCCGGAGTAGAGCACTGGCGGCTGCTGCGCGGCGCGTCTGAAGCGCCGGAGGACGCGGTGTTCGCAGAGAATACGGACGAAGCCGTCCGCTTCCTGTCCGGCACGGAGGGGAACATCCTCCTCACGACCGGCAGCAAGGAGCTTCCGAAATTTGCCGCCCTGCCGGACTTTGCCGCGCGCTGCTGGGCGCGCGTGCTGCCGCTGCCGGCTTCGCTGGAGGCCTGCAGCGCGGCGGGGCTCAGCCCGTCCCATATTTTTGCCCTGCAGGGCCCGTTCTCCCGGGAGATGGACGAGGCCATGCTGCATAGGACCGGCGCGCGCTGGCTCGTCACCAAAGACGGCGGCGCGGCCGGCGGCTTTCAGGAAAAGGCCGCCGCGGCCAGGCACGCGGGAGCGCGCCTGCTCGTCATCGGCCGCCCCACGCAGGAGACGGGAAGCTCGCTTCCCGAGACCATCGGCGCCCTGTGCGCCCGCTTCGGCTTTTCCTGCCGCCCGCAGGTGACGATCGTTGGCATCGGCCCCGGCAGCGAGGCCGCGCAGACCGGCGAGGTCCGCGCGGCGATCCGTGCGGCGGACGCGCTGATCGGCGCGCGGCGGATGCTGGAGGCCGTCGCCCGGCCCGGCCAGCTGGCGCTGGACGCCATCGCGCCGGAGGCGATCGCAGATCGCATCCGCGAGCATCCGCAGTGCCGCCGCTTCACCGTCGTCATGTCGGGCGACACCGGCTTTTTCAGCGGCACGAAGAAGCTCCTGCCGCTGCTGCAGGACTGCGAAACGACCGTCCTTCCGGGCCTGAGCTCGCTCAGTTATCTCTGCGCCCGCCTCGGCGTCAGCTATGAGTCCGTTGTGCCCGTCAGCCTCCACGGCCGGGTGCACGATATCGTCCCGGACGTGCGCCGGAACAAAACCGTATTCGTCCTCGTCGGCGGCGAGGGCGGCATGGCCGCCCTCTGCCAGAGGCTCACCGGAGCCGGACTTGGTCAGGTCCGCGTCAGCGTCGGCGAACGGCTGAGCTACCCGGATGAGCGCATCACCCGCGGCACGGCCGCGGAGCTGGCGGAGCGGACGTTCGACAAGCTCAGCGTCGCCCTGATCGAAAATCCGTCGCCCGACGCTGTCGTCACCCACGGCCTGCCGGACGAGCGCTTTCAAAGAAGCCTCGCCCCCGGCCATGTCGTGCCGATGACCAAGAGCGAGGTGCGCAGCGTCTGCCTGTCCAAGCTGCAGCTGACGGCGGACGCCGTCTGCTGGGACGTGGGCGCGGGCACCGGCTCGGTCGCCATCGAGATGGCGCTGCAGGCTGCGCGCGGCAGCGTCTGGGCCATCGAGCGCGAGGCGGACGCCCTGGCGCTTCTGGAGCAGAACCGCGCCGCCTTCGGCGCGGAAAACCTGCGCCTCGTCTCCGGCAGCGCGCCGGAGGCCTGCCGCGAGCTGCCCGCGCCGACGCACGCCTTCCTCGGCGGTACCGGCGGGCAGGTGCGCGAGATCTTACAGCTGCTGCTCGAAAAAAATCCGCACGTGCGCATCGTGGCGACGGCCGTCACGCTCGAATCCGCTGCCGCGCTGACGGCGTGCATGCGGGAATTTGAGTTCTGCGAATGCGTCTCGCTGTCCATCGCCAAAGCCCGCGCGGCGGGGCCCTATCACCTGATGGCCGGACAGAACCCCATCTACATCTTTACGCTGCAGAATGGAGGAAACACGCCTTGAAATGGTCCCTTTTCGCCCTTTTGATCGGCTTCGGCATCGATCTTATCGTGGGCGACCCGCATGGGCTGCCGCACCCCGTCGTCGGGATCGGCAAGCTGATCTCGCTGCTCGAGCGGCGGTTCCGCGCGCTGTTTCCCAAGACAGCGCGCGGCGAGATCTTCGCGGGCGCGTGCATCTGGCTGTGCACGGTGCTCGTCTCGGCGGGGCTCCCGGCGCTCATCCTCTATGGCGCGCAGCGGGTGTCCGTCTATCTGCGCCTCGCGCTCGAGAGCGTGATGTGCTGGCAGGTCCTCGCGGTCAGATCTTTGCGGGAGGAGAGCATGCGCGTCTATGCCGCCCTGCAGACGGGAAGCCTCTCTGCCGCGCAGCAGGCGGTAAGCATGATCGTCGGCCGCGATACCGCGCGGCTGGATGCCGCGGGCGTCACCCGGGCCGCCGTCGAGACCGTGGCGGAGAACACGTCCGACGGCGTCATCGCGCCGCTTCTGTATCTCGCGCTCGGCGGCGCGCCGCTGGGCTTTTTCTACAAGGCCGTCAACACGATGGACTCGATGCTCGGCTATGTGGAGCCTCCGTATAAAAATATCGGCCTCGTCCCGGCGAAGGCGGACGATGTGCTGAATTTCATCCCCGCGCGGCTGTCGGCGCTGTTTCTGCTGGCCGCGGGCGCGATTCTGGGCTTGGACGCGAAGAACGGCTGGCGCATCTTCCGGCGCGACCGGTACCGGCACGCGAGCCCGAACTCCGCGCAGACGGAGTCGGTCTGCGCGGGCCTGCTCGGCCTGCGCCTCGCGGGCGACGCGTGGTACCACGGCGTCCTGCACAAAAAGCCGTATATCGGCGACGAGCGCCGCGCCATTGAGCCGGACGATATCCCGCGCGCCTGCCGGCTGATGACGGCCGCGGCCATCCTTGCCCTGCTCGCGTGCGCAGGGGTCAAAGCGCTCTGCATCTTCCTCTGTAACCGCTGACGAAGGAGACCAGCCTATGCTCTACAACACGCAGAATCCGCATGGCGGCGACGTCTACGGCGCAGCCGTCACGCTCGATTTTTCCTCCAATGTCCATCCGCTCGGCACGCCGCCAGGCGTCGTCGAGGCGATCCGCGCCGCGGCCGCACAGGTGCGGCAGTACCCGGATCCCTACTGCCGCGCGCTGACCGCGGCCATCGCCGCGCACGAGGGCGTGCCGCAGCCGTATGTACTCTGCGGCGGCGGTGCGGCGGAGCTCATCTATGCCTACTGCGACGCCCTGCGCCCGCGTCTGGCGGCAGAATTCGCGCCGACGTTTTCGGAATACCGCACGGCGGCCGCGCATTTCGGCGCGCAGCTCGCGCAGCATCCCCTCCGCGCGCCGGATTTCCTGCCGGACGAGGGGCTGCTCGCCTTATTAAAGGAGCGGAAGCCGGACGTGCTGTTCTTGTGCACGCCCAATAACCCCACCGGCGTGACCCTCCCGCGAGGGCTTTTGGAAGCTGCCCTGCGCATCTGCCGCGCGCAGGGCACGCGCGTGCTGCTCGACGAGTGCTTTCTGGACTTTACGGACGTGGCGAGCGCCAAGGACCTGCTGGAGGCATATCCGAACCTGCTGATCCTGAAGGCGTTCACCAAAAATTACGCCCTTGCGGGCGTGCGCGCGGGCTACTGCCTGACGGCGGACAGGCAGCTGCTCGAGAAAATGTCCGCCTGCTCGCAGCCGTGGAACGTCTCGGTCCCGGCGCAGGCGGCGGCGCTTGCCGCCCTGCGCGAGCCGGACTGGCCGGCAAAGGCCCGCCCGCTGATCGCGGCGCAAAGGGCCGTGCTCACTGCGGACCTCACGGCCCTCGGCCTGACGGTCTGCCTGTCGCAGGCCAATTATCTGCTGTTCCGAGGCCCAGCCGGGCTGGATGCCGCGCTGCTGCGGCAGAAGATCGCCATCCGCAGCTGTGCGAATTACCCCGGCCTCGGCGAGGGCTGGTACCGCACGGCGGTGCGGCTGCCGGAAGAAAATGAAGCGCTGCTGGACGCTCTGCGGCGCGGGATGGAGGAACTGTCATGGCGCTGAATCTGATGCTGCAGGGGACGATGTCCAACGCGGGCAAGAGTCTGCTTGCCGCCGCCCTCTGCCGGATCTTTAAGCAGGACGGCTATCGTGTCGCGCCCTTCAAGAGCCAGAATATGGCCCTCAACTCGTTCATCACCGCCGCGGGCGGCGAGATGGGCCGCGCGCAGGTCGTGCAGGCCGAGGCCGCGGGCCTCGCTCCCGACGTGCGCATGAACCCGATCCTCCTGAAGCCGACGACCGACGTCGGCAGCCAGGTGATCGTGAACGGGCAGGTCGTGGGCAACATGCGCGCGATGGAGTATTACCGCCGCAAGCGTGAATTCCTCCCGGCCGTGCTGGATGCCTACGCGAGTCTGGACAGGGAATACGACGTGCTCGTCATCGAGGGCGCGGGCAGCCCGGCGGAGATCAACCTCAAGCAGGACGACTTCGTCAACATGGGCCTTGCGAAGCTGGTGGACGCGCCGGTGCTGCTGATCGGCGATATCGATCGCGGCGGCGTCTTCGCCCAGCTCTACGGCACCATCGCCCTGCTGGAATCGGACGAGCGTGCGCGGGTCAAGGGCACCATCATCAACAAATTCCGCGGCGACCGCGCGATCCTCGAGCCGGGCCTAAGGCAGCTCGAGGCGCTCTGCGGCGTGCCGGTGGCGGGCGTCGTGCCCTACACGCGGGTGGATATCGACGAGGAAGACAGCCTCACCGAGCGTTTTTCCCGAACCGCGGGGCGCAAGCTCCTGGATCTGGCCGTGATCCGCCTGCCGCGCATCTCCAATTTTACTGATTTTTCTCCCTTTGAGCGCTATGCGAACGTCTCGCTGCGCTATATCTCCTCCGTCGGCGAGCTCGGCACGCCGGACATGATCCTTCTGCCCGGCACCAAGAGCACCATCGCCGACCTCAGCTGGCTCCGCCAGTCTGGGCTCGAGGCTGCCATCTGCAAGGAGGCCGCGCGCGGCACGCCTGTCTTCGGCGTCTGCGGCGGCTATCAGATGCTGGGCCGCAGCGTCTCGGACCCGGACGGCGTGGAGGCCGCGGGCCTGACGCAGATCCGCGGGCTGGGGCTTCTGGACATGGATACCGTCTTCCACGGCGAAAAGGTCCAGCGGCAGACCGCCGGCACGTTTTCCGGCGTGCAGGGGCTGCTCTCCGGCCTCAACGGCCTCGGCTACGAGGGCTACGAGATCCACATGGGCCAGAGCGCGTCGGCCATGCCGCCGCTGGCCGGGTCCGGCAGCGTCTACGGCAGCTATATCCACGGCGTGTTCGACGCGCCGGGCGTCGCCGATGCCATCCTCCGCGCGCTCTGCGCGCGCCGCGGGATCGACGCGTCGGCCCTCGGCAGCTTCGACGCGCGGGCCTACAAGGAGCGGCAGTACGACCTGCTGGCGGACGCCGTCCGCCAAGGCCTCGATATGGACTACGTCTACCGCGTCCTGCACCGGAAGGCATAAAATAAGCGGCGCACCCGCCCGGGTGCGCCGCCTGTTTTTTTGTTATCTTTTTGTTACCCCAGTGCCACGTCCAGCACCATCATCAGGCTGAAGCCGATGGCGAAGAAAATGGTGCCGACGTTGGTGTGCGTCCCCTGCGACATCTCGGGGATCAGCTCCTCGACCACAACGTAGAGCATCGCGCCCGCCGCAAAGCTCAGCAGAAACGGCAGCGCCGGGATGACATGCCGCGCCGCGAGGATCGTGAGGACCGCCCCGATCGGCTCCACCACGCCGGAGAGCACGCCGTCCAGAAACGCTCTGGATTTTTTCATCCCCTCCGCGCGCAGCGGCAGGGAGATGATCGCGCCCTCCGGGAAGTTCTGGATGGCAATGCCGAGCGAGAGCGCCAGCGCGCCCGCCGCCGTGATCTGCGCCTGCCCGGATAGATACCCCGCGTACACCACGCCGACCGCCATGCCCTCCGGGATGTTGTGGAGCGTCACGGCCAGCACCATCATCGTCGTTCGCTGCAGGCGGCTCTTCGGCCCCTCGGCCTGCCCGCTTTTCGCGTGCAGATGCGGGATGATGTGGTCCAGCGCCAGCAAAAACAAAATGCCGGCCCAGAACCCCAGCGCCGCCGGGAGAAACGACCACCGGCCCAGCGCCGCTGACTGCGCAATGGCCGGGATCAGCAGGCTCCATATGCTCGCCGCCACCATCACGCCCGCGGCAAAGCCGGTCAGCGCGCGCTGCACCGCGTCGCGGAGCGTCTTCCTCAGAAAGAACACGCACGCCGCCCCCAGCGACGTGCCGAGAAACGGGATCAGGATCCCATAGAAGGCTTCCATGACCATTGCCTCCTTCCTGCGGTTAAATATCTTTAATCACAGTATAGCAGACGCCCGCCCGAAAGTCAAACCGCCGCACCCCGGCGGAGCTCTGCATATTTGAGATAGCAATGCCCGCGCCGCTGCGCTATAATACAAAGGAAAGCGGCGATATGGTTTTTCTATCGAATTGGATTTCCGTTTTTGCAAAGCATTTCACAGAAAAGCATGATACAATGTGAAAAAACAGAGGGGCAGCGATCATGTACTTATGGATCCTCGCGGCGGTGGCCGCTTATTTTATCAAGGGCCTGTGCGGCTTTGCCAATACGCTGGTGTTTACGTCGATCCTGAGCTTCGGCGTAGCCAACGCCAATATTTCTCCGATCGACCTGCTGCTGGGCTATCCGACCAACCTGATCCTGACGTGGAAGAACCGCAGGAGCCTTGACCCGAAGGTCTATCTTCCGCTGGCGGCGCTGGTGCTGGCGGGCAGCATCCCCGGCGCGTTTTTGCTCAAGCATGTGGACGCCAGAGCCGTCAAGGTGCTGTTCGGCGTGGTTGTAGCAGTCTTGGGCGCGGAAATGTTTTCGCGGGAGTACAGCAAAAAGCGTCTGCGCTCCTCTAAAATCGTGCTGGCGATCATCGGCGTGACGGCGGGCGTGCTGTGCGGTCTGTTCGGCGTGGGTGCGCTTCTGGCCGCCTATGTCAGCCGCGTGACCGAGGACGGCGGTTCGTTCAAGGCAAATATCAGCGCGGTATTTATCGTGGACAACACGTTCCGCATCGTGCTTTACAGCGCATTGGGCCTGCTGACATTCGACACCCTGAAAACAGCCCTGCTGCTGCTCCCGTTCGCGCTCGCAGGGCTGTTCCTCGGCATGAAGTGCAGCAGCCGCATGAATGAATCGCTCGTCAAAAAGATCACGTCCATCCTGCTGGTGCTGTCCGGCATTTCGCTGATCCTGAAAAATCTGTAAGGGGTGACAGCTATGGTTTTTGCATATGGAGAGACGGAGCTTGCCTGGCTGCGGAAAAAGGACAAGCGGCTCAGCGAGGTCATCGACCGCATCGGGCACGTCGACCGCGCGGTGGATCCGGACCTGTTTTCCGCCGTCATCCACCACATCATCGGTCAGCAGATCTCCATGAAGGCCCAGGCGACGATCTGGCAGCGGATGCAGGATGCGCTGCGGGCAGTCAGCGCGGAAACGATCTTAGCTGCGGGCGTGCCAGAGCTGCAGTCGCTCGGCATGACCTTCCGCAAGGCGGAATACATCACGGACTTCGCCGAAAAGGTCCACACCGGCGCATTTGATCTGGACGCCGTGGCGCACATGCGCGACGCAGACGCCATCCGGGCGCTCAGCAGCCTCAAGGGCATCGGCGTCTGGACGGCGGAGATGATCCTGCTGTTCTGCCTGCAGCGCCCGGATATCCTGAGCTACGACGATCTTGCCATCCAGCGCGGCCTGCGCATGGTCTACCACCACCGCGCGATCGACCGCCGGCTGTTTGAAAAATACCGCCGCCGCTACAGCCCATACGGCAGCGTGGCCAGCCTCTACCTCTGGGCCGTCTCCGGCGGCGCGATCCCGGAGCTGAAGGACTACAAGCCGAAAAGCAAACGGGAGGCGCACTGACATGGTCTACACTACAGAATACCTCTCCCCCCTCGGCACGATCACGCTGGCGTGCGACGAGGAGGCCATCGTCGGCCTCTGGTTCAACGGGCAGAAGCACTTCGGCAGCATCCTGCCCAGGCAGACCGAGCGGCAGGAGCGGCCGCTGTTCCAGGACGCCCGACGCTGGCTGGACGTTTATTTCTCCGGCCGCGCGCCGGATCACCTGCCGCCCCTGCGGTATGACTCCACCCCCTTCCGCAGGCAGGTCTGCGAGATCATGCTGACGATCCCCTACGGAAGCACCATGACCTACGGCCAGATCGCCGCCGAGGTCGCCAGACGGCAAGGGCTTGCGAACATGTCCGCGCAGGCCGTCGGCGGCGCGGTGGGGCATAACCCGATTTCGCTGATGATCCCGTGCCACCGCGTCGTCGGCACGAATGGAAGCCTGACCGGCTACGGCGGCGGGATCGCGCGGAAGGTGAAGCTGCTGGAGCTGGAGCATGCGGACATGCACCGCTTTTTCGTGCCGAAGACCGGCACAGCACTTTGACAGGAGAGAACAAGATGAAAAACGTTGCGGCCGCGACCCGGAAAATGATCGAATTTTACCACGGAAACAGGCACGATATTGCCCATTTCCTCAAGGTCTGGGCTCTGGCGAAGACCATCGGCGAGCTGGAAGGGCTGGACGGGCACACGCAGGAGGTGCTGGAGCTGGCCGCCGTGGTGCACGACATCGCCTGCCCGCTGTGCCGGGAGAAATACGGCGATACCAACGGCAAGCATCAGGAGCTGGAGATCCCACCGCTGGTGGAGGCATTCTTTGCCGATCTGCCCGTCAGCCGCGCGGACGTGGACCGCATCAGCTGGCTGGCTGCGCACCACCATACCGATACGAACGTGGACGGCCCGGACCACCGGATCCTGCTCGAGGCGGATTTCCTCGTCAACGCGGACGAGGGCGCCTGCGCCCGCCCAGCCATCGAGACCATGCGCGAGCGCGTCTTCCGGACCCCTTCCGCGATCCGCCTGCTCGATACAATCTATTTGGCATAACAGACGCAGCGCCCGCCCGGCTCCCCGGGCGGGCGCTGCCGCTCGATCCGCGTCGTTTTTCTTCAAATTTTGGCGCAGATCGGGCGTTTTCTGTCTTGAAAAGGATACGCGGCGGTGCTAGAATACCCTTGAAAAAACGGTCCGGAGCGGGGCAGGCCTGCGGCGGCTTTTTTGTGCCACGCTGGTTAGAAATATCTAACTGAGAAACAGCGGCTGCCGCAGGGCCCAAAACAGCGGGAAAATGAAGACACAGGAGGAAACGGATACGACGGCATGATGACCTGCTCCACGCTGCCGGGCAGGCTGGTGTGCCGTCTGGTCTGGGATATGGACAAGCAGATGTGCAGCGAGTATCAGGAAAAAGCCCTGTCCGGCATCCCGGAGGATTTTTCCGGGCGGCTGCTGGAGGTCCCGGTCGGGACGGGCATCCTCACCATGCCGTTCTATCAGACGCTGCCCAAGGCAGAGGTCACCTGCCTCGATTACTCGCCGGACATGATGGCACAGGCGAAGGAAAAAGCGGACCGGCTGGGACTGCAGAACGTCTCGTTCCGGCAGGGGGATGTGGGCGCGCTCCCGTTCGGGGACGGCAGCTTTGACGCGGTACTCTCGCTCAATGGCTTCCACGCCTTCCCCGACAAGGAGGCGGCCTACCGCGAGACCTTCCGGGTGCTGCGCCCCGGCGGAACGTTCTGCGGCTGCTTTTACGTGTCGGGTGCGTGCCGGCGGACAGACCGGCTCATCCCGGCGCGACTGTCATGAATCTCGCCTGTGGGCTCGATACCCGCTGCTACCGGATGCAGGGCTACGCCCACTGGTATAACCTCGACCTGCCCGAAACCATCGCGGTGCGCGAAGCGCTCCTGCCGGAGAGCGGCAGCATCTCGCAGCTCGCCATGTCTGCCATGGACGATTGGGGCGCGGCGGTCGAGGGGCCGTCCGGCCCGGCGCTCGTCATCATCGAGGGCCTGACCATATGTACCTGACGCAGGCGGCCGCACTGAATGCCGCCTTCGACGCGCGTCTGCAGGCCCTGCGGGCAGATAACGCCGCGGCGGGCAAGGAGAAGCAGTTCCATCTGGAAAACCAGATCCTGCCCGGCATCGCAGCCTATGAGACGCTGCAGACCGTCATGCCGAAGGAAGAAGCTCTGCAGACGGTCCACGGCTACGTGGAGCAGCGCGCCTGGAAGCTCCGGAAGCTCTTCCTCGCCCTGATGCACGTCCCCGGCCTGCCCCGGAAAACGCCGGGGATCTTCACGAAGCAGACCCGGCGGATGTTCGGTGAGGCGGCGGGCTTTGAGGCCCGGGAGATCGAGACCACTGGCGGCGTCTGGCGCATCGACATGACGAAATGCCCCTACCACGACGCCTGCGTGCACTACGGCTGCCCGGAGCTTTGTCCCTGCTTCTGCGACAGCGACGATATCACCTACGACGACCTGCACCCCGACCTTCTCTGGCGCCGCACCAGGACCCTCGGCCGCGGCAACGACTGCTGCGACTTCTGCCTGAAGCTCCGGTAGGTGCAGGGGTTCCAGTTCTTTTTTACCGGAAGGAGGCATACCCATGTCATTTTTGGAAAATACCCGCCGCCCGGTCGGGCTGGGCGGCAAGCTCATGGTCCGCATGATGAACGTCGGCCACCGCGCGCTGGCGCGCTGGGGCATGCGGTTCCTGCTGCTTTCTGCGGACGCAAAGGTCCTCGACTGCGGCTGCGGCGGCGGGGCAAACATCCGCACGCTCCTGAAAAAATGCCCGCAGGGCATCGTCAAGGGCGTTGATATTTCTGACGTGAGCGTCACGACGGCGCGGCGCGTCAACCGCAGCGCCATCGCGGACGGCCGCTGCGCCGTATGGCAGGGGAGCGTGGACGAGCTGATCTTTGCCGCGGACTGGTTCGACGCCGTCACGGCGTTTGAGACGGTCTATTTCTGGCCGGACCTGCCAAAAAGCTTCCGCGAGATCCGCCGCGTGCTGCGCCCCGGCGGCACGCTTCTCATCTGCAACGAATGCAGCGGCGACGCGCCCGGGGACGAGGCGTGGACAAAAAAGATCGCCGGCATGCGGATCTACCCCGCCGCCGAGCTGCAGCGGCTGCTGGAGCAAGCCGGCTTCCGCAGGATCCAGATCCATAAGACCTCCCGCTGGCTCTGCCTCACCGCCCAAAAGCCTGATTGAGGGTGTCGACCCGACGAACGGCAAAGCCGTCAGACACCCGGCTGACGGCTTTTGCTGACGGACGCGCCCGTCCACGCGGAAAACGCCCGCTGAAACGAGCTGGTCCTGCCCGCCCTGCGTGATGGGCACGCCGAGAAACTCCGCGTAAGCGGGGTCCTTCACCGGCTGCCTTGCTGCAGCGGACAGCGGCGTGACCGGCTCCTGCGTCGCCTTGCGGATCAGCCCGACGAGGAAAACGAACTCGATCCCGACGAGGATCTCCGGAAGCTCCAGCCCCGCGCGGGCGGATACGAGCTCCACGCTGAGCGCTGTCTCGGTCTCTTCGACGCGATATAAAAGCGCGCCGATCAGCGGCTTGTACTGCGCCAGCCGCCGCAGGCAGGTCCGCGCATCCGGGCTGCAGGAAGCGGCGAAGACCGGCGGAGAGATCTGCGAGACCAGCCCGGAGGACGCCAGCCGGACCGGCGCGTCCTTGTCCAGGGAGAGCGCCTCGATGGCCTGCAGGAAGCGGAAGTATTCCTCCGCGCCCAGGCACGGCGCCTGCCGCGCGAACAGATCCTCCGGCAGCCCGGCCTTTTTCAGGACCTGCTCCACGCAGAAGCCCATAGCGGAGAGATCGTCCCGGTAAGCTCTGCCGATCAGAAAATTTGTCATGCGAAGCCCTCCTTCTGGCCTCTATTTCAGATTTTCCGCGGCGATAAGACCCCGATCGGTCTTGATCCCGCCCGGCTCCACCACGACGACATCGATGCCGAACGGCTGCAGCTCCATCCGCAGACAGTCAGACAGGCCCTCCACAGCGTACTTCGTCGCGTGATACCAGCCGCCGAACTTCGTCCAGATCTTCCCGCCCATCGAGGAGATGTTGACGATTTTCTCGTAGTGCTGCTCCCGCATTGCCGGGGTGACAAGCCGGATGAGCCGTGCCATGCCGAATAGGTTGACCTCAAACTGACGGCGGCCCTCCTCCAGCGGCACATCCTCGATCGCGCCGTAAGAGCCGTACCCGGCGTTGTTCACCAGCACGTCAATGCTTTTTTCCTTGGAAAGGATGGTGTTCACGCACGCTGCAATGGATCCGTCCCTTGTCAGATCAAGCGCCACCGGTGTGATGCCGTCCTTCTCCAGATCCGCCATGCGGTCGACTCGCCGCGCGGCGGCGTAGACCTTGAATCCTGCCGATTTGAGCTCCTGCGCGACCATCCGGCGATGCCGCTGGACGCGCCTGTGACCAATGCTGTTTTTGCCATGATGAAAACCCTCCTGCGCTTTGTCGGATGGCGCCATTTTAGCGGAAGATCACGCCGTCCGGAAGTGCAGAACGCGCCGCTTTTTCCGCAATTCGCGTCGGAAGGATGCGCGCGCGCCCCGCGGTTGCGGCTTTGGCGGGGCTATGGTATCATAGAGGCACCATCTACAGGAGAACTGCCATGTCCGGTTTTACAAAGCAGGCCATCCAGGCGAGCTTCCTGAAGCTGCTGGATACCTATCCGCTGCGCGATATCACCGTCCGGATGATCACCGAGGACTGCGGGATCAACCGCAAATCCTTTTACTATCACGATCAGGATATTTCCACCAGCTCTGCACCCTCCGCCAAGGCATGACCGAACACCTCCTCCGCCGCATCCACACCGGTGTGGATGACCTTTGAAGCCACAGACAGAACCCCCGGTGCTGTTCACAGCGGAACGGCACCGGGGGTTGTTATCACATCGAGATCCAGCCGAGGGCGTTGGCGACGGAGCTCAGGAGGATGATAGCGGCGAAGAAGGGGCAGAGGAAGCGGATCATGGTGTTGAAGACCTTCTTGCGGCGGAACGTGGACTCGCCAAGCAGGACCTCCTGCTCGATCCGGCCGACGCCGACGACGCGGGAGACCAGCAGGCAGATGGCGATGGCCGCGATGGGCATCATGACGGAATTCGTCAGGAAATCGAAGAAATCAAGGAACTGCATCCCGATGATCGTCACGCCTGCCAGCGGGCCGTAGCCGAGCGACGAGAGCGTGCCGAGCGCCAGCATGACGACGCCGACAACGGCCGTGGACTTCTTCCGGCCCCAGCCGAGCTCGTCCTGGAAGGTCGAGACGGCGCTTTCCGTCAGCGCGATCGAGCTGGTCAGCGCGGCGAAGAGCACGAGGACGAAGAACAGAATGCCGATGGCCGTGCCGAGGCCCATGGAGTCGAAAACCTTGGGGATGGTGATGAACATCAGTGACGGGCCGGCATTCAGCGCCGCCGGGTCGCCGCCGGAGAAGGCGAAGACCGCCGGGATGATCATCAGGCCCGCCATGATGGCAATGGCCGTATCGAAGACCTCGACGTTGCGGGTAGAGCCCTCAATGGAGATGTCTTTTTTCATGTAGGAGCCGAAGGTGATCAGGATGCCCATGGCGATGGACAGCGAGTAGAACATCTGCCCCATGGCGGCCACGACGGTCATCCACGAGAAATGCTCGATGTCCGGCACGAGGAAGTATTTGACGCCCGCCAGCGCGCCCGGGCGCGTCACGGAATAGACGGCGATGATGATCGACAGCACGACCAGCACCGGCATCATGAACTTGGATACGCGCTCGATGCCGTTTTCCACGCCCGCGAAGATGACCGCCAGCGTCAGCACCGCAAAAATGACGAAGCAGAGCTCCGTGGACACGCCGTTCGAGATGAACGAGCCGAAATAGCCGTCAGCCGCGAGCTGGCTGCCGTGGCCGAGGACATACTCGGCCAGGTATTTGACGACCCAGCCGCCGATGACCGAGTAATACGGCACGATGAGGATGGGGATGATCGCGTTGATCCAGCCGCCGAATTTCAGCCAGCCGGAGCTGCCGAACGTGTTGAACGCGCCAACCGGGCTCTTGCCGGTCATGCGGCCGAGCGAGGTCTCTGCTACGATCATGGTATAGCCGAACGTCATGGCCAGAATGATGTAGACGAGCAGGAAAATACCGCCGCCGTATTTGGCCGCCAGATAGGGAAAGCGCCAGATGTTGCCCATGCCCACGGCGGAGCCGACAGAGGCAAGGACGAAGCCGATGCGGTTTTTGAAATTGGCAGGTTGGTTCTGCTGCATGAGAAAGCGTTCCTTTCAGCCGCTGCGGAGCTGCGCCCTGCGGCAGTATGATGTCATTCAGTATATCATAAAACAGGATGCTTCCCAAGCCTTTTTTGTGTTTTTACCGGCATGAGCGGTATAAAAAAGGCCGCTGCATTTGCAGCGGCCCGTAAAAACCAAATGGGAAATCTTCAAAGCGCGTGGTTACGCAGGCTGTTTTTCCGCGCGGCGGCGTGCGGCCTTGCGCTGGAAGAACTTGACGCATTCCACAATGGGGATCACACACACGGCCAGAGCCATGGCAACGGCATATTCCGGCGCGCTGATGTGCGTAAAGCCGAACGCGTCCGAAATGCCGGGCAGGTAGATGACGCCGGTCGTCAGCACAAGGCTGAGCAGCATGGCGCCCCACAGCACCTTGTTGTGAGAGCCGAGCGTGAACACGCTGCCGCGCTGGCTGCGCATGTTGAAGCTGTGGAAGATCTCGGCCATGCTCATGGTGAGAAAGGCCATCGTCACGCCGTCGGGGCTGGCGGCGATCTCCCATACGCCGGATTCCATCCAGTGGCCGATAAAGTAGGCGGCCAGCGTTACGCAGGTGACCATAAAGCCCTGATACGCCACGTCTACGCCCAGCCCGCCGGAGAAGATACCGTCTGTGGACGGGCGCGGCTTGCGGTGCATCAAATCCGGCTCGCCCTTTTCAAGGCCCAGGGCCAGAGCGGGGAAGCAGTCGGTGATGAGGTTGATCCACAGCAGGTGTACGGGCTCCAGGATAACAAAGCCCATGAGCGTGGCAAAGAACACGCTCAGCACCTCGCTCATATTGGAGCCCAGCAGGAACTGGATGGCCTTGCGGATGTTGTCGTAAATGCGGCGCCCTTCCTCCACGGCGTTGACGATTGTGGCGAAGTTGTCGTCGGCCAGCACCATATCAGCCACGTTCTTTGTAACATCCGTGCCGGTGATGCCCATGCCGATGCCGATATCCGCGCTCTTGATGCTGGGCGCGTCGTTGACGCCGTCGCCCGTCATGGCTGTGACAAAGCCGTTTTTGCGCCATGCGTTGACGATGCGCACCTTGTGCTCGGGCTGCACGCGGGCATACACGCTGTAACGGCCGATCACTTCCGCAAACCGGTCGTCGGAGATGTCGTTCAGCTCCGCGCCTGTGATGGCTTCATCCGCTGTTTCGATGATGCCGAGCTGCTTGGCGATGGCGATGGCGGTATCCTTGTGGTCGCCTGTGATCATGATGGGACGGATGCCGGCTTGGCGGCACTCTGTAATGGCGTCCTTTACCTCGGGGCGGATCGGGTCGATCATGCCCGTCAGGCCCAGGAAGGTCAGGTCATGCTCCAGCGTGTCCGGCTCGAAATCCGGCGGAAGCTGGGGCCATTCGCGGCTGGCCGCGCACAGCACGCGCAGCGCTTTGTCGGCCATCTGCTTGTTCTGGCGCAGGATCTCGGCGCGGGCTTCCTCCGTCATGGGCAGTATCTTACCATCCTTGGCGTAAGAGGTACAGCGGCTGAGCACCACGTCGGGCGCGCCCTTTGTGTATTGGATATATGCGCCGTTGTTTTCGTGCACGGTGCTCATCATTTTGCGGCCGCTGTCAAAAGGAGCCTCGCCCACACGGGGCTGGGCCGCCTCCAGCGTGCCCTTGGGCAGGCCGACGCCGGTGGCGTAATTTACCAGCGCGCATTCGGTGGGCTCGCCCTCAGCGTCGCCGTTTTCGCCGGGCTTGGCGTCGCTGCACAAAGACATCGCGCGGGCCAGGGGCTCTTCTTCACCCACGTGCTCCACAACCGTCATCTTGTTCTGCGTCAGCGTACCGGTCTTGTCCGAGCAGATGACCTGTGCGCAGCCCAGCGTCTCCACAGCCGTAAGGCGGCGGATGACGGCATTGCGCTTGGACATGTTCGTTACGCCGATGGAGAGTACGATGGTAACGACGGTGGCAAGGCCCTCGGGGATGGCCGCGACGGCAAGACTGACCGCTACCATGAACGTACTGATGATGACGTCGAGGTGGAAATCGCCCGCCTTGATAAGGCTGAAGGCGAAGATGAATACGCAGATGCCGAGCACCAGCCAGCTCAGGATCTTACTGAGCTGCGCCAGCTTTTTCTGCAGCGGAGTCTGTCCCTCTTCGGCCTGCGCCAGCGCGCCTGCGATCTTGCCCATCTCGGTGTCCATACCGGTGCCCGTGATGAGGACACGTCCGCGGCCGTATACTACGGTGCTGCCCATATAGGCCATGTTTTTGCGGTCGCCCAGGGGGACGTCCTTGCCGTCGTCGAGGCCCAGTGCGGAAACGACTTTGTTCACGGGTACGCTTTCGCCCGTGAGCGCGGCTTCCTCGATCTTCAGGCTGGCGCTCTCCAGAATGCGGCCGTCTGCGGGCACGGCGTCGCCGGCTTCCAGAACGACAACGTCGCCCGGCACCAGCTCCTCGCTTTTCAGCGAGACCTGTTTGCCGCCGCGGATCACCTTACTGGTGGCGGCCGTCATTTCCTGCAGCGCCTCAATGGCTTTTTCCGCCTTGCTCTCCTGATACACGCCGAGTACGGCGTTGATGAGCACGACGATAAGGATGATGAACACATCCGCAAAGCTTTCGCCCGAATAAGCCGCCGTTACACCGGACACTGCCGCCGCAACAAGCAGGATAATGATCATAGGGTCGCTCAGCTGCTGCAGAAAGCGCTGCAGCGTTGTGACCTTTTTTCCTTCGGCCAGCTTGTTGGGGCCTTTTTCGGCCAGCCGCCTGGCGGCTTCCGCGTCGGTAAGGCCGTCCGGGGTGCTCTTCAGTTCGGCAAGCGCCCGGCCGGCCTCCTCACAATAAAACTTCAACACACAACATCCTTTCTCGTTTCAAGGGTTTCCCAATTTGGTGTTTCTATGAAAAAACAGCAAG
>ERZ827478.703-NODE-703-length-30936-cov-64.349568_pt1 | contig 30936 bp, 29 predicted proteins | sample MGYA00519705_ERZ827478 | MGnify/ENA primary metagenome ERZ827478 (study PRJEB31778, sample SAMEA3449318) | human gut metagenome | biome: human gut; feature: human-associated habitat; material: faeces | place: United Kingdom | collected 2010/2012 ... | reverse complement strand
ACAAGCTACACTTGGCAATCAGAACCCCACGGGCTTGCCCGTGGGAGTAGTCAGTTCTTTAATTGTTTATCCTATTGAAGCTCATTGGGTTTGAGGACCCGATGGCTGGTTAACAGCAATGGGATTCCATAATTTTGCTGGTAGTGCAGTTATTCACTTCGTTGGTGGTTTAACTGCTTTAATTGGAGCTAAAATTCTTGGTCCTCGTGTTGGTAAGTTCAATAAAGATGGAAGCCCAAATGGTATTCCTGGTCATAGTTTAACTATTGGTGCTTTAGGTGTATTTATTCTTTGGTTTGGCTGGTATGGATTTAACGGTGCTGCTGCTAAAAATGGTACTCAGTTAGCAACTATCTTTGCAACTACTACTGTTGCACCAGCACTTGCAACATGTACTGTAATGATCTTTACTTGGTTATTAGATTATAAATTACATATTGATGATCCAGTTGGTGCTGTCGCTGTTCATTTTGGTAATGGTTTACTTGGTACTATCTGTGTTGGATTATTTGCCTGCGGTACTTATACAATGCCTAAGGCTCAAGGTCTATTCTATGGAGGAGGCTTTAAGTTATTAGGTACTCAGTTACTTGGCTTATTATGTATTGGTGTTTGGACTGCTGTATTAATGACTATTACATTCGTAGTTGTTAAACATACTGTTGGTCTTAGAGTTACTGAAGAAGAAATCACTGGTCTTGATAAGCTTGAACATGGTTTAGAGAGTGCTTATGCAGGCTTCGCATTAAAAACAGAAACTTATACTGGTGCTACTACTACAACTGTTTCTGCTCCTGAATTAAGTGTTACAGAAGCTGTTCCTACTGTTGCAGTCAATGGGGAAGGTAAGATCTTTATCTATAATGTAGAGAATGTCGTAAGAATCTCTTCTGGTGAACAAAGTCCTGAAGCCTTAAGCTATGAAGACTAAATAAAGATGAGACTCGATTATTTCGAGCCTCATTTTTTTCATTATTTGATTGTTTGATACCGTTACGTTATTTCTTATATATAATAAGAAACATATAAAGGAGAAAAATATGGGTAAAATAATATTTCTAGATGTAGATGGTACATTAATTGATTATGAAGCAAAGTTACCTGCTTCAGCAGCTAAAGCAGTAGACATGGCACGCGCAAATGGTCATAAGGTTTATATTTGTACTGGATGTTCTAAAGCTGAAGTACTACAGCGTAATTTATGTGATTTAGATGGTATGATTGGTGGTAATGGTGCTTATGTAGAAGACCATAATGAAGTTGTAATGCATCAAGGATTATCAAAGGAAGATGTAAAACACATTGTAGATTGGTGTAATGAGAGACACTTAGGTTTCTATTTAGAAGCCAATAGTGGTATGTACTGCAATGACTATATGTTAGAACAAGGTCCTGAAACAATGGTTAAGTATGCTCAGGGTAAAGGAGCAGACCTAGAGAAAGCAAAGGAATCTTCTAAAGCGTTCATGGATGGATTTATTCATTTACAGGGTGAAGATTTATATAGAGATGATGTGAATAAGATCAGCTTTATCTTAAGTTCTTATCAGGATCATTTAGATTCTAAGATAGAATTTCCTACTCTTGTAGCGAATACATGGGGTGGTAAGGGTGAAGTAGCCTTATATGGTGATTTAGGACCTACTGGTATTACTAAGAGACATGCGATTGAAGTATTGATGGAACATCTTGGTGCTGATTTTAAGGATACTATTTCTTTTGGCGATGCAAAGATTGATTTATCAATGTTTGAATGTTGTGCTTATAATGTCGCTATGGGTAATGGTGGTCCTGAAATTAAAGAAGCAGCAGATTATATTACGACTGATGTCAATGATGATGGACTTTATAATGCATTTAAACATTTAGGACTAATTTAAAAGCCGTTGTGAGTGTAATGCTCACAACGACTTTTTTAATGTTTTCTTTTGTATCTGTATGGAACTGAAATGGGATTTTTTTATCTATCTTATAGGTTGTACTGTATTCATGTAAATTATTGTTTTTATCATATGTCTTAATCTGAATGTTGATATATTCTTCTTTAAACTTATATGAGTTAATATGCAGACATAGACTATAATGATCACCATCTATACGTGATCTAGAAGTAGTACATGTAATTCCATAGGGTGCATCTATTTCTACAGGAATAGATGTTTCAAAGCGATGATATGCAAAATAAAGAGTAATAACTGCAATAATAGATAGACCTATTATAAACTTCTTCTTTCTCATATCATCATCCCCCTTACCTAAATTCTACCAAAATCCCCCCATTACTGCTAGAAGAAAAGTCGTTCACTTTTTATATGTAATAAATATACTTTATATAAAAATTATGTAAGTGATGTATATGATACAACTCATATCTATTTTATTCTTAAGAAGAACTATCAGAAATATTTACCACATGCTTTATCACTTGCATATGAAGTATTAAATAAAGAGAGAAGAGCTTCTTTAAAGATATTCTGGAATAAAGAAGAATCTAACATCCTACTAAAGGATATCTTCTATATGGAGAGAAAATTAAGAACAACTTTCATTGTGACTCCTACGCATACTTATTCAACATCTGAAAAGCTTGAAGATTTACTTAAACGTTTAGGAGAAACATTCGCTATGCCGCATCGTAGTTATATTATTAATTTAAAGATGGTCCAGGAAATCACAAAAGATTCAGCACTTCTTGTAGATGGTACTTCTATTCCTATTAGTCGTAGTTACTATAAGACTTTAAAAGATCAAATTAATAATCTTATCCCATAACACAAAAAGACCTAGACACCTAAATGTCTAAGTCTTTTATTATTTCTTCAGATTCCACAAACTCAGGATCCATATGTGTCAATAAATGCCACTCATCTGAATCTGTATATAAGATGGCTTCGCCATCTTCAGAACCGAAATAAGCTCGCTCTACATCATGTCCCTTAGATTCTAAGTATTGTTTAACACATCTATAGTTATGTTCTCTTTTCTCTATGTAATCCTTAAGTTCATTATTAGGAATAGAATAAGCATCCACTCTTGTAGATCCTTCAATCATTCCATTTCCTGGTGTAGATAAGTCCACTATCTCATTCCAATAAATATCTACTCTTCCATCACCAGTAAACATATATGTAGTAAAAGGTAAAATATGACCATTATATTCTAGTTCTACATAATCAGGTACAGTAGTAGGATCAAAGTACTCATATTCAAACCCTTCAATATCTTCATACTGATATCCAGCTAATTGAGATATAAGCTTTCTGCCTTCTTCTATTGTATGAAATAAGCCAACATTGATACTTAACTCACCTTGACTTAATTGTAATATATACATAGTTATCACCTATTTTTTATAGTAGCTTAAGTTCTCTTCTAATCCATCTGTAATAGCTCCTTTAAGCTTCTCCGGACCTACCACAATAATCATTGGACCAAACTGTCTAATCCAGTTCATTAAACCTGTATTAAAGATGATTCCTTCAACACGTGTTTCATACCATTGATGATCATTCTCTATTGGCGCAATAGTTTTATTAATAGTAATATCTTTTCCTAAACGTGATACAACTTCTCTAATAAGTACACCATCAAACTTAATATGTAGTGTAATTTCATCACCATCAAAGAAACTATTCATTGACTTCGCAAGTGATTGTTTCAATGATTCACTCATTTTTTCTTCATCATCAAAATCAAAATAATATGTACGGCTCTTATCTAGCTTTCTAATACGATCAATACGGAATGTAGTCAATGAATCCTTATGCTTATTATAATAAGCACGTAAATAGTAATGACCATCCACAATCACTGTATTATAAGGACTCACATTATAATATTCATGATTAATACCTGCATTACCCTTAGTAGAATATGTTTCTACAGGATGTCCATCCCTAATAGTATAATCTACATATTGGAAACGTATATCCTTCTTATTACGTATTGCGGAAGTAATAATCTTTAGATTTTTACTTAGAGAATAGACACCTTCATCATCATCATCTTCTAATTCTGGTACAATGAGATAATCCTTCTGTTTAGCAGGTGAAAGTTTTAAAAGCTTATTAACTATTTCTCTTTTATCATTATTTGTAAGATCTTGACGATAATTCACCATATCAATAAGTAATTGTATCTGTGCTTCATCAAAATAACCTGTTTCAATCATATAACCAAAACGTCTGACTGCTTTGATTATTTCTTTTCCAAACATTAAAGATGTAAATACATTGATCTGTTTAATCACTGCATATACTGCTTTTAAACCAATATCATAACCTTTTTCTTCTAATTGATGCTGTATATCTTCTGCACTGATGCATTCCTCTGAATTCATCAACAATGAGAAGACAGCCCACATTTTTTCTCCCATCTTATGCCTCCTGATACCTGGTAAGATACCTTTTTACTATAATGATCCACAAGCTGGAAATAACCAATCAAGTCATAAGATGCATAAAGATTTAGAAGTGATTCATCTGGTTCCACTTCACATTTCTTTAAGTATTCATAAGCCCCTTCTATATCTTCTTCTACTAAAGAAAAGTAAGCAGCCTGTGCATAAGTAATCACTTCTTTATCTACTAATAAAGAGATAAGTGCAAGATATGAGAAAGGCATCAAATGTCTCACAATACGGTATACATCTAATGGTGATCCATTATGGAGCATATAGTTACATAAATTCTTATTCAATGATTGAATACGAGGATGTTCTCCAAATAAGTATTCAATCATTACGAGATGATTTTCTAAACATTGCATATCATCTATTTCATAGAGTTTCTTTAAGGCAAGACCTAAGTATTTCTTTTGGTGTGCCTTAATATAACCTTCTATTTTCTTCTGACTTCTGCAAGTATCAATAAATGAATCATGATACACATCAATGACATCTAAATAGTCCTTTAATTTATTCAATGAGATTGATGTAATTTCTTTATAACTTTCTAACATATTCTTTCCCTCCTCTTTTTTCTAACACTATTATAGCGAAGAGAAAGAATTTATGCGTTAAAGTTAATGGTGACAACGCCTTATTATAGGTGTTTTGATAATTTTCTTTTTATTAATAATCCCATAAGTTCATATCTGGGTAGTTTGTCTCATATAAGAACTGTTCATTCATGACTTTAGTCAATATGGCAGCCCAGAGTATTAATGCATAAAATGAATTGTTTAAACATTGTACTGTACCTCCACCATTGACCTTATCTTCATATACATAAAGTTCTTCTTTTTGTGATGGCACATAATCTAGTTCATCTAGATCATCTAATATACCATCATATGGTCGCGTACTCATTTCTTCTATGACATCAATCCACTTTTTATATGCTTCTTCTGTATGATCATATGAGAAGAAACGTATCGCAGCACGCAGCTTGTATATAGCTGCATAGACTGCATTGAATGTAAGTTCTGTATAGGGTTTTTCTGTAATAAGCTTAGGTAAGAATATACCTGGCTTAAAAGTCAAATGAATACTAGGTTTTACATCAGTATAATCATGGGTAATACCCACACTCGTACGTACATATTCTCTTGATAGTTTTATTAATGCAAGACATACACACATATTCGCATATTTCATATCATCTACTAATGGGAGTGAAAAACCTAAGTCTGCACCATATTGTCTAGAGAAGAAAGGCTTAAAGACAGCTTCTTCATCATATTTATAAGTAACCGCAAAGGTATAGTCTTTAAATGTAATACCATGAGTCTTAAGAGAGTCTCTTAATGCTTCATCATAATCCTCATAATTATTCTCCAACATATCCTCTACAACATCACCACTTGTCATAACAGCTTGAAAGCTTAATTCCTGTAAAAGAACTGCTGCTTCTAATCTTTTAGTAATTTCTCCTTTGGTGATACACGTCATATCACCACTTTTCAATAAATAACGCAAGCTTTGTGTAGCTGCACTTGTCTGTACAACCATTTCAAATTCTCTTTGCATACATATACCTCCTTTCTATATAAAAAAAGCAGATTCATCATCTGCTTCCTACTCTGCGAGATTTTTGATGAATTGGATTCCTACGCCACCAATTCCCATATGAGCACCTACAACACTTGGTAACTCTCTTATGGTAACTTGACATGGACCTAATTGTTCTTCAAGATAGTCTCTTACACGCTGAGCTTCTTCAGGTGCAAGAACATCTTCAATCGCAAATGTATAATCTTTCGCATTTGCGCCTCTTTCAACAACACGATCAGCAAGCATCTTACATGCCTTACGTGTTGTTCTTACTTTGCCTAAAGTATCAATCTTACCACCTAATTCACTATTCAATTCCATAACTGGAACAAGCTTCAACATATTGCCAAGCATTGCGACTGCAGGCGTAATACGCCCACCCTTTTTAAGGTGATTCAAGTTTGGTGTAAAAATAATTGTACCTGAATGCTTAACCATATCTTCAAGCTTTTCTTTAATTTCAGAAACAGACTGACCCTTTTCTACTAATTTTCGTGCTGCTTCAACAAGCTTCTTTTGAACATGTGCTGTTCCTTGAGAATCGATTAAAGTAATAGGCATTTCTACTGTATCAGCTGCAACCTGCATACCATTTAATGTAGATGATAAACCAGTTGCGATAGGAATCCCAATTAACTCATCATAACCATCTCTTTTTGCATCTTCCATAGCCTTCATTAAAGAACCAGTCGAAGGTTGAGATGTTGTAAACATATCATCTGTTTCCTTCATCTGATTAAATACATCAAGACTTGTGATTTCTAATTGATCTAAATATGTCTGACTACCATGACCAATACATAATGGTGCAATATAAATACCTTCATGCTCTCCATTAATATCAATCTGACAGCCACTGTCTGCAATAATCGCTATTTTACTCATTTTTAATACCCCATCAGTGATAATACACTATGTACATTATAGTTTATTTCTTTTTATTTTACAACTTTTACGCTATAATACGAACGGGTGAAACTATGAGATCAATCAAAGAAACAACGACAAATACAATCATTATTAAGAAATCAGAATTCATTACTACCCTAATTCCATGTAATGATGAAAAAGAAATAAAAGACTTAATAGAACTTTATTCCAAAGATGATGCAACACATAACTGTGTTGCTTATCGAGTAGGTCCTTTAGAAAAAGCAGATGATGATGGAGAACCATCAGGTACTGCAGGACTTCCTATGTTGAATGTATTACAAAGACAAAAGATAGATAATGTGATTGCGATTGTAACACGTTATTTTGGTGGCATTAAACTAGGGGCTGGAGGATTAACTCGTGCTTATACTAATAGTGTTGCAGATGCATTAAAAGAAGCAGAAATAGTCGATAAAGAACTTGTTAAACTATATCGTATTAGTGTTGACTATCACTTCAGCCGTAAGGTATCTTATTTAATACAATCTAAGAATCTATTATTAATGAATACTGAGTATGATGAAGAAGTTCACTATGATGTTTATTTAAGAGATACATCATTCTTAGATGAACTCAATGAACTGACTGCATCCAATATGCATTATGAGGTTGTAAAGGAAGATTATATTCCTGTTGAGGTATAAAGATGTCTAGTATAGAAATATTACTTATTGGTATTGGGTTATCCATGGATGCTTTTGCGGTATCTGTATGTAAAGGATTATCTGTAAAGAAGTTGTCTATTAAGAATATATTGTTATGTGGTGTATGGTTTGGTGGATTTCAGGCATTGATGCCATTTATTGGTTATTGTCTTGGTTCTACATTGAGTGGTTTAGTGGATTCTATTGACCACTGGATTGCATTTATATTACTCGCATTTATTGGAATCAATATGATTAAAGAATCTTTTGAAGAAGAGAAACAGAATGATGACTTCTCATGGAAGACAATGTTGATGCTTGCTATCGCAACTGCCATTGATGCACTTGCGGTAGGTGTTACGTTCTCTTTTGAATCAATCAATATCTTCATGGCTATTTCTATTATTGGTTTAACGACATTTATTATTGCATCAGCTGGTGTATATATAGGTCATATATTTGGGAATAAATATCAACAGAAAGCACAGATTACTGGTGGTATTATTCTTATTCTCATAGGTGTTAAGATTTTAATAGAAGGTTTAGGGATTATTTAAGAGAATCTACGTGATTCTCTTTTTTAATTGACTATAATAGTATATAAGAGGTGATTTAAATGAATGAATTATCAAAATTATATCAGTTAGTATTAAACAGAGAATTAGATATTCCTAAAGGTCATATTCTAGATATTAAGAAGATTGACCATAAACTTCTTGCATTTATGCAATGTGTATATAATACAGGAGAATTAGGACATGTTTATACATTCTGGGATAAAGATACTCAGGTTGATCAAAATGCTCTTTTAGACACTTATATTGAAGGTATGCGCTTATTAATGAGTACTGCGTATGACTTACAGATTGATGAAATCAAGAATCATGAAGAAATGCCTGAAAAGAGCAGTTCTGTTGATTTACTCTTTAAAGTCAATCAGGATATTCTAGATTTAAGAAATGGTTATAGTCCTATTAAGTTACAGGATGCTTTGGATGATTATTTCCATTTTGGATTTTCTCTAGGTATCACATTAGATGATATGTTGGAAGGATTGTAAAAAAACATAATAAATACATAGAGAATACATACGAATTACACAACTTACATGTATATTATAAGCATGAAAGAGGTGATTCTTATGATCTATATTATTCTAACTATTATTGCAGTATTACTAAGTACTTTAATCATGGGAGTTGCAAATAAGTATACAAATAAAAAAATCCATGATCTTGATCATGAATTGAATATACATTGAGACTCCCCCATAACGAAAAGAAGGCAGCTTATTGTGGCTGTCTTCTTTTCATTTGAATTCCTTCATATTCGTTATGAATACTTTTTACGATACTATTGAAATCATTATCAGGTACAATAACGTCACATATAGCATCAGATGAACCATATACAATACTTTCTTTTATATCTAATTTTTCTTTTAATCTTTCCAGCATGTTTTCTGGAGTAGCGTCATAAGAAAGAATCTTAAGTAAGCACATGCCTTCAAAATAATCTTCTTCTACAAAATAACGCAATTGTTTATGTAATCCTAAATCTATCAGGTCATCTATAATATCATAGATAATCTCTTTTGTATTAAGAATACTTATATAAAGAGGTTGATATGAGTGTGTAGGCATACCAAAGATGTAATTACGATAAGGGGATTGACGCATCATATCATAATAGTCCATTTGTTCGGACTGGTCAAAACTATTATAATATGTCAATAATACATCGTCTTTGAGAACGTGATAAAAGTAATTAAGATGTTTATCATCTAATAATTGAGTGATCTTTGTACCTAATGTTTGTGATAATGGATAGGTACAAAGTAATTCATTTTTTGGTACGTCATACAAAATTGCGCCATCTAATGCGATCACTGGGAGATGCAATTTAAGATGTTCAATTTCTGCCTGCATGGATGCAGGTGTTCTTTTTGTGATGATTGTAAACAGGGCACCATCATCTACTATTTTATTCAATTGAGTCTTATTGAAGTCATTTAACTGCTGGTGTGCTGTTTGTTCCATATCATCAAGTTCAGCTACAAAGAGAACATCATTTCTTCTTTTAACTGGTAGATGTAATGTACAGACAAGATAACCCACACCAACACCAATACATGTATCTAAGACACGATAGAATAAGAATGCGTAAGGTGAAATACCAGCATGGGGAATCACTGCAACACTTAAATAAGCCACACAGGCCATAAATGCCATATGCTGTACTTTAAATAAGACTGTCAAATAAATAGTCAACATAATAAATAATGCATTAAATAAATCCCATGCGAGATCAATATGGATGAAAGGCTGTAAAAACATGACAATAGCTCCTGTAATTGCCCCTATAAGTGTGCCGAGGGCTCTTACAAGTGCCTGGTTCTTTTCATTCTCTTTATCTGGCTGAATACAGATAATTGTGGTTATAAGGACATAGAAAGGTGATCTCTGTACACCAAAGAGAGTGAATAATACCATGATGATGAAGACAGCAATACTTGTTTTAATAATACGTAATCCGATTCTAGGCATAATTACAACTCCAAACTATCATTACCGGCTTCAGCCATCATTTTTTCTCTACAAGATAGAACTAATCCATCAATAATTTCCATATGTTCAACCATCTGTCTTCTAAACAAATGTGTAGGAAGCAATATCGCAATTTCATCATAGTCTTTATCATTCTTCTCTCCTGTTTCCTGTCCATAATAGACACGAGCAAGAGGTGCTTCTTTTTGAATACTTAAGAATGTATCCCAGATGATTGCATAAACCTGCGCAGTTGTTAGATGAAGCTTCTTAGTATCAGGAAGTGCATAAAGAAGTAAGATGCCTCTGACTGCATCTGTCTTTCTCTGGTCTACTGAACCGTCATGTTTATAATAACGTTCTATATCATAGCCATCAGCCAGATAAACAAGGGAACGGGGAACAGGCTGATGTTGTGAAAGGATACTTTTAAATCGTCTCATCGTATGGTGTGAGACATCCTTTCCTTCTAGCAGGTCTCCAGAAGGTGATGTAAGTAGCACTGGATTTTCTCCTGCTTTGCCATGAAATGTTTGAGGAATCAAATATGCATCACGTAATAAATCAAACATAGATTTACCACATATAGCGAGTAATAATGCACTAATATCCTGATTTGAATAACTATCTAGAACGACTTTTGAAAAGGTCTCATTGTTTAATTCTTCTGATCCCTGAAAGTCTTCTAGACTTGAATTGAATGTTTCTCTTAGTCTTGCACAAGCTTCTTTACTTGCGAGTATTTTGTGAAATATGTTCTCTACTTCTTGAACACGTGGAAATAATGGTGTCATAGTTTTAACCTCCATCCACTTGTGATTATAGACTTTCTATATCATATGTAAAATGTATCTTTCAGATATTGACAATATATTTATTACATGACAAAAAAGTGATTCGCAACCGAATCACTTGTAATAGTCTTTTGTATATTGAGACATTTCCTGTTTAAATAAACGCATAAGTATAGGTGCACAAAGTAAATAAAAGACAAAATTACCTACTGCATGGAATGTATCAAATAAGAGCCCCTGGGCATAATAGATACCAAACCAGACAGGACCACCAATAATTAATTGTTCGAGTGAGACAACAAAACCAAAGACATAACCCATTAAAAAGGCATAAAGAGCCATAAGAAGTAATGGGGGTTCTTTATTTATTTTCTTATAGAAGTCACTGATACATTGAGTGAATAAACAGATGACTACCCATGAGAGAATCTGAAAGATTGTCCATGTCCCCATACCTAGAATCATATTGGATGCAATAGTTGTTACTACTGTGAGTTTAATTCCAAATGATAAGCCAAATAAGAGTACAGATATAATAATGATAGATGTAACAGGTTTAAAGTTAGGAAGTGCCTGTAAGGCTACTCTAGAGGCAATATTGACTGCAGAGAGAATACCTATCAAACATATTTCTCTTGTCTTATTGTTCAATGTTGACATAATACCAGATGACTTGATCTCCTGCTTTTAACCTATAAGCTCCTGCCCCAATATTTGGTGGTGTACCATTCACCTTATACATCCATCCAGAACTTGGTCCATGATCAAATTCCTTTAATCCATCTATACCTGATACATAAACAGTAGAACCAAACCCTTTTGTAGAGATACTCTTACCATTCTGTTTCGCAAGTTCTCTTAATACACTATAAGCTGTAGAAGAACTATTCACTTCTATATTCCCCTGCATCATTGTGCTATTTACTCCAATCACCTGTACTGAAACTGTTTGTTTTATAGGTGTTTCCTGTTTAGGTGGTTCTACCTGTTGAGGCGCAGAGGTTTCTTGTTTACTAGAAGAATTATTTGTTTCTATCTTCTTTGTCTCTTGTTTAGTAGAAGAAGATTTTGTTTCCTGCTTCTTTGTCTCTTGTTTACTAGAAGAGGATTTTGTCTCTTTTTTCTTTGTTTCCTGCTTCTTTGTCTCTTGTTTACTAGAAGAATCAGATGATTTTGTATCAGTCTTCTTCGATTCTTCTTGTGACTCTATTTGTTTTGTCTCTTCTTTTTTAGAAATATCTTTCTTCTTTATGCTACTTTTTACTTCATTACTAATAGTAGGTTGAGACTGGAATTGTCCAGTTATACCGCGATAAGCTGTAAAGCCAAATATAAAGACAAAAGCGATTGCGACAAAGGCAATCGCTAATTGTTTAGTTGTGAATTTCTTCATTATTTCTTTTTACTTTTAATGACTAATACGATTACACCCACAGCTGCGATAGCTGCAACTACATATGCCATCACATTTGTGTTATCACCTGTATTGACTACTTTTACTGTTTCCTTCTTTGGTTCAGTTGTAGTTGTTTCTGGCTTTACAGCTGGTGTAGTTGTACTAGGTTTTGTAGGTGTTGTAGGTTTTTCAGGTTCAGTCACTACTGGTGTAGTAGTCTTTGTATAGTCTTTTCTAGCTTTTAATACAAAGCTTCCGTTATTGATTACACCAAGTGCTCTTGCACCCTCTACTGATGCATAAGCATTTGGTTTTAACTGGAATGTGTTGTAGTTTAATGCATTGAATGTACCATCTTCATTCTGATAAGAAAGTAAATAGTTATATGCATTTGTATATAATGTATAACCTGCAGTAGATAACCCTTCTAATACGCAAGACTGAGTATCCGCATTTCCACCCCAGCCAATATCATAAGAACCATCTGCACTATTTAACTTAGACTGTACAAAAGTATATGCTTTTGAGATAGCTGCATCATAAGTAGAACGTCCTGCAACACTTAATGCTTCCATAGCCCATCCAGTTGTATCTAGATCTGCATTTGGTCCCTGATATTCATACCAGTAAGCACCATTGGCCATAGCCATAGTAGATAACTTATCTGCAACAGCTTTTACCTTAGGTGAGTTTACTGTTTCTAAAGCCATTAATGTCCAAATAGTAGCCCCACATCCACCATTTACATCATTTGTAAGAGTACCATCTTCCTGTACTCTATTTTCTAAGATTTCTACTAAGTTAGTCTTATTGAAATCTTTTGGATTTTCACCTAATAAAGAAATTGCGATAATAGACTTAGCTAAATCACCATAAGAAGCAGTAATATAATCTGTTTCCTTGAAGTTATTTAATAAAGCATCAGCCTTATAATCAGCTTCCATACCTGTAGCTTCATACGCAATAACTGCATCAGGGCTATCTAATGCGATAGTTTTTAAATAGTTCTGTGATTTAAGAAATGCATCATCATTCGCAAAAGCTACTGAGAATGATAACGCAAATGTTAAAGCGATAGAAGTTAATACTGTAAATATTTTTTTCATTCTTATTCTCCTCCAAATACTTTATCCGCAAAACGCACTGTTTCCATTGCGTCTTTCGCATAACAATCTGCACTGATACGATCTGCATATTCCTGAGTCATAACGGCTCCACCTACAACTGTAAGTGTATCAGGCTTCTTTTCCTTCAACAATTTAATAGTATCTTCCATACTCACTACTGTTGTTGTCATTAAAGCACTGAGTCCTACTAATTTTACATCTTCTTTTATTGCAGTATCTACAATGAGTTCAGGTGGTACATCTTTACCAAGATCAATGACATCATAGCCATAGTTTTCTAACATAACCTTCACGATATTCTTTCCAATATCATGAATATCACCTTTGACTGTCGCAATGATGATTTTTCCTTTCATTTCTCTTGGTTTACCTGCCATAGAGTCTTTAATGACTGCAAATGCAGCCTTAGCTGCTTCAGCACTCATTAATAACTGAGGTAAGAAGATAGTGCCTTTTTCAAAGCCTTTCCCTACCTCATCAAGGGCAGGAATTAGTTCGTCATTAATAATTTCTAATCCTTCTTTAGTTTCAAGCTGTTTTTGAGTGGCTTTACCTGCATTTTCACTCATACCACGCTTGATACTTTCATATAAAGACATATCAACCGCTTCACTCTTTACAGGAGCTGGTGCACTATTACCATAGGCGCTAATATATTCTGTAAAGTTTGTATCAAGCCCACTTAAAGCTAAATAGGCACGATATGATTTCATCATTGCTTCTGATGAAGGATTGATGATTGCACAGCTGAGTCCTGACTGCATTGCCATAGTAAAGAAGTTCGCATTAATGATTGGTCTTTGTGGAAGACCAAAAGAGATATTAGAAACACCTAGAATAGAATGTCCATGTAATTCATCTCTAATAATACGTAATGTTTCTAATGTCGCAATGGCAGAAGTAGGATCTGATGAAATAGTCATAGCAAGTCCATCGATTACGATATCCTTAGGTTCAATACCATATTTACTTGCTTCTTTATAGATCTTCTTCGCAATACGAATACGATCTGTCGCATTATCTGGAATACCTTCTTCATCTAAGGCAAGTCCTACAACCACACCACCATATTTCTTTACTAATGGGAATACAGCATCCATGGATTCCTGTTTACCATTAACTGAGTTAATCATAGCCTTACCGTTATAGTGTCTTAAGGCTGCTTCTAAGGCGATTGGATCTGATGTATCAATCTGTAATGGCAATGCAATGACAGACTGCAACTTCTTCATGACTTCTACCATCATCTTAGGTTCATCAATTTCTGGTAGACCTACATTGACATCTAGAATATGTGCCCCTGCATCTTCCTGTTTTAAACCTTCAGATAAGATATAGTTAATATCTCCATCACGTAAGGCCTGTTTGAATTTCTTCTTACCAGTTGGGTTAATACGTTCCCCAATAATAACTGGTTTAGGACCTATTTCTACAGCCTGTGAGAAAGAAGTCACAACAGAGATATTCTTCTTTACAGGTGGTTCAATAGGCAGGTCTTTCACTAATTCTATTGTTTTTGAGAGATATTCTGGTGTAGTTCCACAACATCCTCCTAGTACATGCACATTCAATGAGGCAATCTCTTTCATCTCTGATGCGAATTCATCTGCATTCATATCATAATATGTATGACCTTCATCATCAGTCTGAGGTAAACCAGCATTAGGTGTCACAATAATAGGTGTAGAAGAAACTTTAATCATTCTTTCTACAAAAGGTTTAATTTGTGTTGGACCTAATGAACAGTTAATACCCAATGCATCAATATGTAACCCTTCAAGTAAGGCAACAACTGATTCTGGTGTACCACCTGTCAACATCTTACCTTTTTCATCAAATACAACAGTCGCACATACAGGTAAATGTGAATGTTCCTTAGCGGCTAGTACTGCAGCTTTTAATTCATAGCTATCCTGCATTGTTTCAATAAGGATGACATCAGCACCCGCTTTAGTTCCATATTCAATGACTTCAGCATAAATATCTACAGCATCATCAAATGATAAATCTCCTAGTGGTTCTAAGAGCTTACCTGTAGGACCTAAATCAAGCGCAATCAGGGCATCCCCGCGCCCTGTAAGTTCTCTTGCCTTTTTTGCATGTTCTACTGCTTTTGTGACTATTTCTTCTAGATTATCTGGATATTTTAATCTATTGGCACCAAATGTATTGGTGTTGATAATATCACATCCTGCTTCTAGATAACCTTTATTTAATTCAACAATCTTTTCTGGATGGTTGATATTCCATGTTTCAGGTAGTTCACCCGCTTGTAAACCCCAGCTTTGAAGTACTGAACCAGTACCACCATCCCAGAATAACCATTCTTTTGTAAGTCTTTCTTTAAATCCCATTACTTGACCCTCCTGAATTCACATTGTGCAGGACAATTGGCACAATCCTTCGTATGACGAGGCTGTGCATGATGTGTAATACCAATGATCGCCGTCACTGATTTGGATGGGACCATTAAGAGACTTTCTAATAAACTGATACCAATCTTATCCATCTGTAATATACGCATAAAATCTTTCTGATGATCTAATGCAAGATCTCCATAACCAGGTGAAAAGCGTGGCTTTAAGAATTCATTATTCTTATATGCCTGCTGATTAAGTTCTTCATTCACTTCATCACAATAAGCTTCTATCATAGCAGCTCCTGCTGCCTGATAGATCACTGCATCACTCATCTTAGTAAGTTCTTTACGTTTAATCAAACGATCGACTTCTATACCTATAGTAGCCGCAAAGAGATAAACTGCATGACAGCCTTTTAAGTTATTCTCTAAGTTTTTACTATGTATCACCATATCACCAATTGTGATTGTATGATTCTCTATTGTGAGAGGTAATCTTTTCACAATATGACGTGGTACAGCTGTTTTCTGTAATACTTCGATACAATGATCAAGTGCACTATTGATTTCAGTAAGATCACCTTCAATGGATTGACGGTATCCTAAGTATCGTAAAGCTTCTTTACGATTGATTTCTATCATTTAAGAATCTCCGAAATATTGTTCATGATGCCTTCGGCGATGTCTGGTTTATTCATTGTATAAACATGAATATGTTTTACACCATTCGCAATTAAATCAATAATCTGTTCAGATGCATAAATAATACCAGCCTGCTTCATGATTTCAGGATTATCACCAAATGCATCCACCATCATCTTGAAATGATAAGGAATAATAGATGTACCTGACATCTGTACAGCACGACTGACCTGTTTCGCATTAGTAATAGGCATAATACCAGCGACTACAGGTACATTAATACCAGCTTCCTTGATCTTATATAAGAAGTTATAGAAAACATTGTTGTCAAAAAACATCTGAGTTGTTAAGAAATCTGCACCTGCTTCTACTTTTTCTTTTAGACGCTGGATATCTTCCTTAATGCTAGGTGATTCTACATGTCCTTCTGGATAACATGCTGCCCCAATACAGAAATCACCTTTCTCTTTAAGTTTCTTAATTAACTGACAGGCATACTGATAGTCTTCTCCCACTTGACCATCCTTAGGAATATCTCCTCTTAATGCCATGATGTTTTCAATACCATTTTCTTTAAACTGTTCAACCATGGACTCTACATGTTCTCTTGTAGAAGAAACACATGTCAAATGAGCCATGACTTCAACACCATATTTCTCATGAATATCTTTCGCAAGCGCAACAGTATGTGCACTTGTTCCTCCACCTGCACCATAAGTCACAGACATGAAACTTGGATTTAAAGATGCAATCTTTTCTGCAGCCTTTAAGACATTTTCATATTTACTGCTTGTCTTAGGTGGAAATACTTCAAAAGATAAAGTTACTTTATCTTCGTTTAATAAATCAATTATTTTCATTGATGTTATCCCCCTTTTTTTCATATTCTACATTATTTTTTTATTAAGAACTAGTATGTGTTTTATAATATTGTTTCAAAACTGAATCTAAGAACTCCGTAGATGCTGAAACATAATAAGGCTCCATACCACTCACAATAGTTAACATTCCATCAGTATATTTCATTTGTGGCTTCTTAAACATATGATTAACATATGCAAAGAACTTCTGTCCATCTAAATCTTCTAAGAAGACTTTAGAGAAACGTATTTCTAGTCCCTGGCTACTATCTTTCACATCATCAATAAGTGGATCATGTGAAAGGATATCAAATCTTCTCTTGACTACAATATTACGTACCTGTGATGGAAGAACACCATAAAGATCAGTGAGTTCATGTTCTACACGTTTCAATGTTTCTAAGTCATTGGCTTTATAGACACGCTGATATAGTTCTAACTTTTCCATATCACTTTCTACATAATCTTCAGGAATATAACCATCTACAGGGACATTACGTGATGGTACAGTTTCATCCTCTTTAATCTTACCCTGCTTTTCTTCAATCGCATCCTGTAAGATCTTCATATACATATCAAAACCGACTTGATCAATAAATCCTGCCTGTTCACCACCAAGAATATCACCGCTACCACGAATAGATAAATCTCTCATTGCAATCTTATAACCAGAACCTAATTGTGTGAATTCCTTAATAGCTGTAAGTCTCTTTTGAGCTTCTTCTGTCATCGCACGATCTTTTGTATAAAGAAGATAAGCATATGCAATACGTTCACTTCTTCCTACTCTACCTTTGATCTGATAAAGCTGTGCTAAACCAAACTTATCCGCATTCTCAATAATAATTGTATTCGCATTAGGTATATCAATACCTGTCTCAATAATAGTTGTACATACAAGAATATCGTATTTCTTTTGTACAAAGTCAGTCATGACATCTTCTAGATCATTCTTATCCATTTGACCATGTCCTACACCAATGCGGGCATTAGGTAAAAGTGTCTGCAATGTAGAGGCTGTTTCATAGATGTTTTCTGTTCTATTGTGTAAATAGAAAACCTGTCCATTACGTGATAATTCTCTTTCAATAACCTGTTTAATTAACGCCCAGCTCTTTTCTGAGACATATGTCTGTACAGGGAGTCTATTTAATGGTGGTGTTTCTATTTGTGAGAGTCCTCTAATACCCATGATGGACATTTGTAATGTACGAGGAATAGGTGTAGCAGTTAAAGTGAGTACATCAATTGTTTTTCTTAGATTCTTAATCTTCTCTTTCTGTCTTACACCAAAACGCTGTTCTTCATCGATACAAAGTAATCCTAGATCCTTGAACTCAACATCCTTAGATAAAATACGATGTGTACCGACTAATAAATCAATATTACCTTCCTTTAAATCAGCTAATATCTGTTTCTTTTCTTTAGTAGTCGTGAAACGATTGAGTAACGCAATATTCACAGGGAACTTCTCAAAACGCTTCTGCATTGTACGATAATGTTGTGCTGAAAGAATTGTAGTAGGACATAGGAAAGCACATTGTTTCTTAGATACAACCGCTTTAAAGCAGGCTCTTAAAGCCACTTCTGTTTTACCAAAGCCTACATCACCACATAATAATCTATCCATAGGACGTGGTGTTTCCATGTCCTTCTTGATTTCTTCTACAGCCTGCGCCTGGTCTGGAGTGAGTTCATAACCAAATTCACTTTCAAACTCTAATTGAAGATCCCCATCAGGTTCAAACGCAAATCCTGGCTGTTTCATTCTTTCTGCATATAAGTTAATGAGATCATCAGCTAAACCATCTACCTTCTGTCTGACTCTTGCTTTTTCTTTAGCCCATTTAGGTGAACCTAAAGCATGAATATGAGGTGGTTTACCATCTCTTGATGAATATTTTCTAATTAACTGGAACTGTTCTACCGGTACATAAAGAATATCATTTCCTTTATAGGCAATATGTAAATAATCCTTATGTACACCATCTACAACTAATGTTTCAATACCCATATATTGTCCAATACCATTTGTATCATGAACAACATAGTCTCCTACTTTTAATTCATTATAGTCTGAGATTTTAGTGGCATCTCTATATTTAATATATTTCTTTTTTGTTTCTTGTACTTTAAAGAGTTCCTGACTTGTGAGTAATACAGTCTTCTCTTCTACAAAGTTCATTCCACAAGGTAAATGTCCTAAGAATAGATTAACCCCATCATAAATCTTATTTGTGGCACTTGTGAGAGTAAATGGAATGGCATGATCAGTAAATAGGTTTATTAATATATCTATCTGACGCTTTTCATCTACACCAATCATGACACGATTATATGTAAGTAAGTCCTTTAATTGACTAATAAAGACTTTTTCATTAGCCATAGAGATCATCACAGGCTGAGTCATAAACATGATTTGTTTATCATTTTCTCTAAAGCGTACTAAATCAACATCAGGATGTTTTAAAATATCCTGAGGGTTATTAATAAGCTTAATTCCTCTGATCATCTGTCCTATTTCTTCTAGTTCATGATAATAGAGGTAGTTCTCTTCCATATAAGTCTTATAAGAAGCAAGAATAGAAGCAAGAGATGCAGTAATAATAGTATAATCACTTGCATAATCTATAATTGTGGCAGTTTGAGGGAATAAACTTAAATATTGATAAATACGTGGACTATAGTCATGTGTTTTGAGTGATTCAATATCTAATGCATATGTTTCTTCAAGTTCATCCTTGAATTCATCTTTGATCTTCGTCTTCTCTTTTAAAACCTTGATAGAAGCTTCTACTTGTGATAAACCATCATCCTCATACATCATATCTGTAGCTGGAAGAATATCGATAGATTCTTTTCTTTCTGTTCTTCTTTGTGAGTCTTTATCATAAAAAGAGATTTCTTCTATCTCATCATCAAAGAATTCAATACGTACTGGATGTTCATACTGGATTGTATAAACATCTAGTACTTCACCTCTTCTAGAATAATAGAAAGGTGAATCTACTATTTGGGCATTCTTATAGCCAATAGACTGTAGTTTCTTCTTTAATTCTAAAGGATCAACTGTATCACCCTTCTTTAAACTTATAATACTCTTTTTAAAGAGTTCTACAGGTGTCACATAACGTGTCATTGAATGCATATGACAAACACAGATCATTGGTTTATCTTGTGTCATCGCATATAATGCATTAATTCTTTCTCCTAATAGTTCATAAGAATACGCCACTGATTCTACACGTAATGATTCATCTGCAGGAAAATAGACAACTTGATTCACAAGTTCAGTTAATGTTTTATAGAGGTTAAATGCCTCATATTGGTTATTTTTAATAATCAGGATTTTTCTTGGATGATGCCAAAAAGAACCAGCAATGAGATAAGCCTCATCGCTAGTTGAGTTTGTGACAATAGTTCCTTTGTCTGTATCTAAGGTTCTTAGGGCCTGATTATCTTTTAAAAGATTCAGTATTTTTTCCATAACAATCACCTAGTTAAATTTATTCATTGCTTTATTAAAACCATCATCTAAATAACATAATACAGCTTCTGCTGCATGTTTAGCACCTTCTGATATAAGCTTTTCTTCTTCTTTAGAGTAGTGTCCAAGTACCCAGTCTACAACACTATAAAGCTTATTCTTTGAAATACCTACACGAATACGCTTGAAGTTCTGAGTCCCTACATGAGCAATAATACTCTTGATCCCATTATGTCCACCTGCACTGCCTTTTTCTCTTAAACGTAGTTTACCAGTAGGCATATCCATATCATCATAAATAACTAATAGATCTTCAACAGGAATCTTGAAGAACTGCATTACTGCCGCAACAGATTCACCAGAATTATTCATATAAGTCTGAGGTTTTAATAAAATAACATCTTCACCCTTATACTTGAATTTAGTATATAAGCCTTTGAACTTTTCTTTATCAATAGATTGATTCATTTCATCACTTAATACATCTAAACAATAAAATCCTGTATTATGTCTTGTCATATCATATTCTTTACCAGGATTTCCTAATCCAACAATTAATTTCATTACAATCTCCTATCTTGCACATACGACCATGGATACACCAAATACATTGAGTTGTCCATTTTCTATTCTTTCATTTGACATACTATATAATATCTTAAAATCATCTTCAATACCAATAGTAATGACATCATATGAAGGATTAAAGTAAATCTTAAATTCTTTATAATCTCCCTCATCCTGAGTGAGATGATATTCTACCATACGATAGTAGATATTGTTGATAAATACATGCTGATGCATATCTTCATAGTCATAATATCTAAAGCACTTGTTGTGTTTTCTTAGATCAATAAAGAACTTTACAGCCTGAACAACATTCATATATTCGTCATGACGTTCCCAGTCTAGTTTATTAACTGCATCACCCGCATTATAAGAATTCTGATTACCATTCTTAGTACCTAAAAATTCCTGTCCGGCATGAATAAAAGGAACCCCTTGCGCAAAAATTGTCATCGCAAGAGTTAATAAACATCTCTTTTGGCGACAATATTCATCTTCATGTCCATTGGAAATAATAAATTTATCAAATACAGTCGCATTATCATGACATTCTGTATAGTTAATGCTCTGTTCTATAGATAAGAACTTATTGTAGTCACACATCGCAATAATGGCTTCATTTGTCTTATAAGTATCCCCTGATGTATAGCCTTTGACTTCCATCTGATTAGGTCCCTTGACTGTATCTCTGAAATGATCATTAAAGAAACCTACATGAGGTGTTTTATGGTTATTTTCAATTGTTGTCTTTTCTGAATCAGGTAATGCAGTACCCATATTCCAACCTTCACCATATAACATAAAAGAAGAATCTAAAGCATGGCCCTGTTCATAAATCATATTCACTGTATCATTATCCACAATACCCATCAAATCCATTCTAAAGCCATCTACACCATAAAGAACCTGCCATCTCTTACACATATCTAAGATATATTTACGGCACATCTTTGCGGTACTATTTAAATCATTACCACACCATGAACCATTAGATAACTCCCCATTTTCATCTCTTCTAAAGAAATAATAAGGCACTGTCTTCTCTAATGCATTATTATTCACATCATGCATATGATTATAGACTACATCTAGAATAACTCTCATATTATGCTTATGAATACAGCGTACCATACGCTGACATTCTAATATTCTCTTATAGCCATCATTTGGATCAGTAATATAACTTCCTTCAGGTACATTATATTGTGCTGGATCATAACCCCAGTTATAGAGTAAATCTGGATGATCTTCATCTACTGTTGCATAATCATTGATTGGTAAAAGCTGTACATGTGTGACACCAAGCATATCTAAATAGTCCATGCCTGATGAAAAACCATTCTTAGTCACTGTACCTTCTTCACAGAATCCTAAGAACTTGCCTTTATGTGTAATCTGTCCATATTCATCAACAGAGAAGTCTCTGACACCTACTTCATAAATAACTGCATCTGTCATATGTTTTAGTTCTGTCAAAGGATAATCTACTCTTCTAACTTTATCCAAATCAATGACTACTGAACTATGCATATTAGCTGTACAAGAATAAGCATATGGATCAGCTGTTTCTATTGATTGTTCATTCATTCCAATAATATAAACATATTCATAACCATCTAGATCTTTCTTAATAGTTGTACTATAGACACCCTTATCTCCTCTTTCTAAAGGATAATAATAAACTTCTTCATCTTTCCAAATTTTTAATACAACTTCCGTAGAAAGAGGTGACCAGACCTTGAATGTCGTTTTTTCTTTTGTATAATGACTGCCTAAATCATCACCATCATAATAAAAATGATCATCAAAATCTTTACTCATAGAAAGCTGACTAAAATCTAAAAAACAAGCTAAACCATAATTATCAAATACTTTATATCTTGTACCTACAGAAAAGTCTGTATGCAAAAGATACGACTGGAATCCATTTTCTTTCTCAGTCGCTTCGCCTTTAAGTATCTTAACTTCACTTGTATCTAAATTCTTTAAATAATACTGACTTGAAATTCCGTTATAATAATTTAATGATAAATCAACTTTGATTAAATCAAAGTCAATCGCATAAGCATACATACGAATCGATTCTCTTTGCATGTCTACATCCCACCCTTTTCTCCCCCTTATTCTATCATAAAAACAGGATAAGAAAAGCGAGTATCTAAATTTGAAAAAGAAAGCCATATATCATTAAAAAAAGACTTAACGTAATCGTTAAGCCTTTGAGTCTTTATTCTTCTTCAGACATCATTGAATCTAATACTTCCTGTACAAATGCATATTCTTCTTCTGTTTCAATAGGAAGAATATTATCTGCATCTTCAGGATCTACCTGTGAAGCATAGATATTCAACTGATCATCTTCATCTGAACTGTTATCTGTATAGATGATATATTCTTTACCTGTTGCGTCATCTGTGAATCCTAAAATGACTTCACAAGTTACTTCTTCACAATCTACGTCTAGTACGAATGTATCTTTCATTAGATTTTCACCCTATTTAAATGCCAGATATCCTTTACATAGTCTTCAATAGTTCTATCACTTGAGAAATGACCACTCTTTGCGATATTAGCTAAGCAGATCTTAGACCAGTTAGCACGGTCCTGATATAAGTTATTGATCTTTTCCTGTGCAAGTCTATAGCTTTCAAAGTCCTTTAATAAGAAGTATTCATCATTTCTAGCCATTAATTCATCAAAGATAATCTTGAATTCTTCTCTTGAAGTGTTCCAAGTACCATCTACTAATGAATCAATAACCTTCTTGATGTTTGGATTATTGTTGTATTCATTCCAAGAGCTATAAGAACCATTTGCCTTTAAGTCATTGACTTCATTATCCTTCATACCAAAGATAACTACGTTATCATCACCAACTAATTGCGCAATTTCTACATTGGCACCATCTAATGTACCAAGTGTTAAAGCACCATTCATCATGAACTTCATGTTAGAAGTACCACTTGCTTCCTTACCAGCAGTAGAAATCTGTTCAGATACATCTGCAGCAGGAATAATCTTTTCCGCAATAGTAACACCATAGTTTTCAATAAATACAACCTTTAAGTATTTATTAGTTTCTGGGTCACTGTTTACCTTATCAGCTACGCTGTTAATTAACTTAATAATCTTCTTAGCTAAATAGTAAGAAGGAGCAGCTTTTGCACCAAAGATATAAGTATGTGGATAAATTCTGAAGCTGCTATCTTCTTTCATTCTCTGATATAAATAGATAATATGCATGACATTTAATAACTGTCTCTTATATGCATGTAATCTCTTAACCTGAATATCAAAGATAGAATTAACATCTACATCAATACCATTATGTTCCTTAATGTAATCTGCAAGAATCTGTTTTCTCTGCTGTTTTACATTATAGAACTTACTCTGAGTAATTGAATCAGTTACATAAGGAGCTAACTTTTCTAAATCATCTGGTCTATGCATCCAGCTATCACCGATTGATTCATTAATTAATGAAGTTAACTGTGGGTTACAATATGCAAGCCATCTTCTATGAGTGACACCATTTGTTTTATTGTTGAACTTGTTAGGATATAAAGTATCGAAATCCTTCATTTCTCTTTCTTTTAAGATATCAGAGTGAAGCTGTGCTACACCATTGACACTAAATGAACCAGCAATCGCAAGTCTAGCCATATGTACCTGACCATCTTTAATAATCATAACTCTCTGTAATAGTTCGTTATCATTTTCAGTCTGCTGTTTTACGAAACCAATGAAACGTCTATTGATTTCTTCGATGATCTGATAAACTCTTGGTAATAAGTCTCTCATCATATCAACAGGCCATTTTTCTAATGCTTCAGCAAGGATTGTATGGTTTGTATATGCGCAGGTCTTACATACGAGATTCCATGCATCATCCCATTCCATTCCATAATCATCAATAAATACACGCATTAATTCAGGAATAACTAATACTGGATGTGTATCATTTAACTGAATAACGTTCTTTTCATGGAAGTTAGTTAAATCAGGATATACTCTTAAATGAGCACGAATAATAGAATTTAAACCAGCACATACAAAGAAATACTGCTGTTTTAAACGTAATACTCTACCAGCATGTGTAGAATCATCAGGATATAATGTCTGGCAGATATCATTCACTTCCTGTGCATACTGACGGAAATCTTTATTTGTAGGAATGTTTTCGCTAGGTTCAGCTTTCCATAATCTTAATGTATTAGTCACCTTAGTATCATTACCAACAATTGGCATATCATAAGGTACAGCACGTACTGCTTCATAATCTACATGCTTCCATCCACCAGTTGCATCATCCCAGATTACTTTACCCCAGAATTTAACTTCTGTTGCATGCTTAGGTTTTCTTACTTCCCACATATTGCCTAAACGTAACCACTGGTCTGGTACTTCTACCTGGTATCCATTTTCAATCTTCTGTTTGAAGAATCCATAGTCATAACGAATAGTATTACCGAAAGCTGGATAAGATAAAGAAGCTAAAGAATCCATAAAGCAGGCAGCAAGACGACCTAAACCACCATTACCTAAACCAGCATCAGATTCTAATTCTTCTAGGTCATGGATATTAATACCATAATCAGCAAGACCTTCTTTTGCAGTTTCATAAATACCTAAGTTCATCATATTGTTGACTAATAGACGACCAACTAAGAACTCCATAGAGAAATAGTGAACCTGTTTCTGCTGCTTAGCCTGAACTGCCATCTTTGTCATAGCCCAGTTAACAGATGCATAGTCACGAACCATAGTTTCAAGAACCATGAACTTTTCTGTTAAATGTGCTTCTTCTACTGTACGACCATATGATTCAATGATTCGCTTAGAAAATTCATACTTAAATTCTTCTTTTGTATTAAACATTTACTACTTTCCTTCCTTTACAACACTTTTCTTTGTCTTCTTTGGAGAAGACGCTTTTTTAGCTGGCTTATGATATTCAAATACCACCGCGCTAAATGGCGCTAATTTCACATGAATACTCTGTGCTTCATTGAGACAAGTACCTTTCTTTGATCTTAAAGCACGTGTATTTGTGTAATTAGAACCGTTATAACTATCTTTATCTGTATTCAAGATTTCTTTATAGCTTCCAGCAAACGGTACTGGCACAGCATAATTATCATGACTATTACCAATAAAGTTAGCTACTATAACTAAACAGTTGCCTTTCTTATCAAATCGAGCATATGAGAATACACTCTGATTATGATCATCTACAACCAGCCATTTAAATCCTTCTGGATCATAATCCATACTATAAAGAGCTGGATGTTCTTCAACCATCTTATTTAAATCCTGCATAAAATGATGGAAAGAATCATGCTGTGGATATTCTAAGATATTCCAAGCCAATGCTTTTCTTTCATCCCATTCCTTGTATTCACCTAATTCATTACCCATGAAATTAAGTTTCTTACCAGGATGAGTCATCATATATGTATATAAAGCTTTTGCCTGTGCGAACTTCTCTCCATCAAGTCCCCACATCTTATTTAAAATAGTTGCTTTACCATGAACCACTTCATCATGTGAGAATGGTAAAATAAATCTTTCTGAATAGAAATACATCATTGAGAAAGTTAATAAATTATGATCATATTGACGATAAACTGGATCTTCTTTGAAATACTTCAATGTATCATTCATCCAGCCCATATCCCACTTATAATCAAATCCTAAACCACCATCCTTAACTGGTTTAGTAACATATGGGAAATCAGTTGAGTCTTCTGCAATAGTCATTAATGCAGGATATCTTTCATGAATCTGTTCATTCATAGTCTTTAAGAACTCTAAAGCCCCATTATTTGTACCAAAGTCTTTATTACCTTTCCAGTAAATAAGGTTGCTGACAGCATCAAAACGAATACCATCAATATGGAATTCTTCTGCCCAAAAATGAACAGCACTCTTTAAGAATGAACGTACAGTATCTTTTGTCACATCAAAATATACTGAATCCCATTCAGAATAACGGTTATTCACATCTGCATATTCATAAACCCAGCCTCCATCAAACTGATAAAGACCATGTCCATCTTTTACAAAATGAGCAGGTACAAAGTCCATAATGACACCTATACCTTCTTTATGACACGCATTAATGAAATCCTTTAACTGTTTTGGCTGTCCATAACGACTTGTCGCACTAAAGTAACCTGTTGCCTGATATCCCCAGGAACCATCAAATGGGAACTCATTTAAAGGCATTACTTCAATATGTGTATAGCCCATCTTCTTTACATAAGGAATGATTTCATCAATCATTTCTTCATATGAATAAAATTCTCCATCAGATGTATCTGTAAATTCCTTTTTCATCTTCCAAGAACCAAGATTCGCTTCATAAATATTCATGTTACGATCATAGTTATTAGAACGTGACTTCATCCATCTAGAATCATGCCAGCGATAACCATCTAAATTATATACCTTAGATGCTGTACCTGGTCTAATTTCACTGAAAAAGGCATATGGATCTGCACGATCAACAATAGCTCCAGAAGGTGTTTCAATTCTATATTTATAAAGGTCATACTGCTTTAACCCTTCAATATAGAGAGTCCACACGCCTCCATCATTATATCTCTCCATATAATGTTGTGTTCCGTCCCAGTCATTAAAATTACCTACAACCTGAACACTTCTTGCATGTGGTGCATATACTGTAAAGCGAACGCCCTTTTTATCCGGATGAGCACCGAATACCTTATATGCTTCTAAACACTTTCCTTCAAAAAACAATTTTATCAAGAAATTATCTAACATACCTATATGTCTCCCTTCATAAACTTTATTATACAATAAATATGACCAAACTTCATTCATTTCAGACAACATAGGCAAAAAAATGTAAACGTTTACTTAATTGTAATGTCTTGAATATTATTTAATACGATAGAAACTGTTCCATCAGGGTTTTCTTTCTTTTCAAAAGTAGAGCCATTCACATATTCATCTACTGGCATAGTTATCTGAATATCCTCATCAAGAGTAATCTTAACAACCTCTACAGAACGTCCTAATGCATTTAAAGAAATTGTATCATCCTCACCAATCCCAAGATCCTTCAACATTGTTTCTGATTCTTCCTGAGCCTGATAATCTCTTTCCATGACCTTACGAACTACTTCTATTGGTTTAACAAGTTCACCCATCTGTGTTCTTTCTAATATTTCCTGTTTTACAAGTGGAAGTGCTTCTTTATCATTCACATGATAAATATCATCAATCTTATTCACTACTTTCTTCATAGTAGAAATCTTTTGACGATCAGTGAGTTTTTCTTCTCCCTTGATCCATTGACTATTAAGGTAAGTATCCATCTTGCCATCAATGAGATACTTCTTTTCAATAAGAGATATCTTCTTATGATCTGTATCTATAATAATCGCTTCATCAACAGCTGTACCAATCTGAGGAAGAACCTGTCTTCTTGTAATACGGACATTTTCCTCTTCTACAAGAGATACAGAATTATATTTATAATTAAGCTTTAAAGCGGCAATCATATGTACACCATCACGATAACAATCCACATATAAAATATTACTATTAGGCATTTCTTCAATCACTGAACCTAATGCAAAGAACTTTTCACTAATTTCTTTTGCCTGTTTCTTGAATTCTTCATCATCTTCTAGCATCTTATCTGCACGAAGTAATAATTCATGAAGTGAAGGCACAACAAGCTCTTTAATAGCTGGACTGTATAAAGCTTTTTCTACTTTTTTATGATAATATTCCTGAGTTGTATCATTTAATTCACAGAAATCTTCACTTAAATATATCTTACGATGCTCAAAATCAAGCATATGCATCATGATTTTATTAATAATAATAGTGTTCATTTAAATTCTCCTTTCACGTGTGTCATTATAGCAAATTTCTTCTATTCCTCAACCTTTTCTTATTTAATTTCTAGTAACAATACCCCTAATTTTGTGGTACTATTTCCTTAGGTGATTATAATGGACAACAAAAATTTCAATTTTCCAGATGACAAGATTTTCCAATATATTACATATGGTATTGTCTTAGCTTTTATTCTTTTTAATTTAGACTCAGTATGGGACTTCTTCCTTAATGCATTAGGGCTTGCAAGACCATTCTATATTGCGATAGTAATCGCATTTGTGATTAACATTCCAATGAAACTAGTAGAGAAGTTACTTGTGAAAGCAAGAGAACAATTGATGAAGAAAAAACCTAACTTAAAGCTTCCTCAATTCTTAACAGAGGGAACTCGTGGTATTGCGATGGCTATCACTATTATATGTTTACTATTAATATTAGTGATGTTCTTCTCATTCATTATTCCTAGAATTGGAGAAAGCTTCTCACTCTTATTCTCTAACTTAGATAATTATGCAAGAAGACTTGCTGTCTATATTACTTCTATATGTACAAAATTTAATATTGATTATTCAGTAACAGTAGATGAAGTACAGAAATGGTTTGCCTCTATTGATTTAAGTACAATTCTTGCGACTGCAGGTAATTTCTTAGGTAATCCTCATTTTAAAACAACAGAATTTGTATCAAATATTGGTGGTTCATTCATTACTGCCATCACTTCATTCTTTATGGCTCTCTATCTTCTTGCAAATAAAGAGAAACATCTTGAACAAGGTAGAAAACTCATTGCATATATATTAGGTCATAAACGTGCAGGCGTCGCTTTTGATATCATGAGTGAAGCCAATCATTACTTTAATAGTTTTGTGACAGGACAGATGTTAGAAGCAATATGTTTTATGTTAGAGGTTTATATTGCGATGCGTTTATTTAGAATGCCTTTCCCTGAATTAATTGCGATTATGGCTTTCTTATTTAGCTTTGTCCCAATGTTTGGTAATTTCATTACCTTCTTTGCGGGACTCATCTTAGTGGCTGCAGCACAGAGTAAGAGCATGTTCGCTTTTGCGATTATTTATCTTTGCTTACAGCAGTTTGAAGGTAATTTTGTATATCCTAAGATTGTAGGTAAATCTGTAGGTATAAGTGGTTTATTTGTCTTATTAGGTATTACTATATTTGGTAATCTATGGGGTGTTGTTGGTGTACTTATTGGTGTACCACTTACTGCGTTGATCTATGCTGTATTCTCTAGAATTATTAATATAGGACTCTATCAGAAACATATAGAAGTCACATACAATAACCTCTATAAACTAGATGAAAATGGAAATAGAATAGATAATAAAGTAAAACCAAAAAAGGACCCTTCTATTTAATCGGGATCCACATATTATGCCAGTTGAAATATTCTTCTTATGGTTTCCACATAAAACAATCTGAGTAAAGATGTCACCATCTAACTCTAGATTGTTTTTTTCATTTATTTCTCCATTTCCCCGCGCCTTCGTTGCGCGGACACAAATATTTAATCAAACTCAAATCCACCAAAACTATAATGTGCCTCTCGATATAATAGTATAATCAAAGAGAGGTGGTATATTACAGAGCACGTGAAGGTGAGTAGGCAATTCTGCTCAAATAGAATATCCTGAATTTTTATAAGTCGCCGCTATCTTTTCAAGCACAAATAAGTTGGACTTAGAGCCAGGAC
>ERZ827478.702-NODE-702-length-30974-cov-70.349591_pt1 | contig 30974 bp, 25 predicted proteins | sample MGYA00519705_ERZ827478 | MGnify/ENA primary metagenome ERZ827478 (study PRJEB31778, sample SAMEA3449318) | human gut metagenome | biome: human gut; feature: human-associated habitat; material: faeces | place: United Kingdom | collected 2010/2012 ... | reverse complement strand
GGAAGTAGAAATCTACTACCGCTTCATCGGCAAAATCGACTGACCTTTCTTTTTTTACCCAACAATATCTTTAATTAAGGGAAACGGGGCAGTCGGATCCCAGCACGACCAATCTGCTGGCGCTGGCGAAGCTCTTTGGTGTGAGGCCGGAGGAGCTGCTGCAAGAGGCAGAGTGACCGCGTAGAAAAAGAGCAGGCCATCTCGTAAGAGACGGCCTGCGGGAATCTATGCCACATTCCAGCGGGCGGTATCCTCGGTGTCGATGCCGGCGTCGGTCAGTGTTTCGATAAGGTCGGAGACGAGCGTCTCCTTATCCTCGATGGTGTCGGCGTCACCGGTGGGAGAGAGCAGGGAGGGGTCCAGCGTCACGCCGGTGCGCTGGACCAGGTCGGCGCTGCCGATAGTGGGCAGGCGATAGTCGCCGTGTGCCTCTGCCAGATCGGCGCAGGCCGGGGAGAGAACGAACTCCTGCCACAGCTGGGCAGCAGCGGTATGGCTGGCGCCGGATAAAATGGCGCTGGCGGTGACCTGACCGAAGGTGCCGGAGGCGGGAATTATCAGATGCAGGTCACCGGAGGTGTCAGCGGACAGGGCGGAGAGCCCATCGTGGAGCCAACCCACGGCGATGACGCACTCGCCGGTGGACAGGCACTTGACGAAGGTGTCATCCGCGGCGGTATAGAACTGCACGCTGGTGTCCAGCGCCGTCAGATAGTCCAGCCCCTTGTCGCGGCCCAGCCGCAGGGCGGCGCTGTACGCGGTCAGGCGGCCGATCTCCGTGCTGCGGTAGGTGGGCAGCCAGATCAGCTCCTGGTATACCGGGTCGGTCAGGTCTGCCCAGTCCTTGGGGGCGGAGATGGTCATGCGCCGGAGCACGTCGCTGTTGACGGCGAAAACGACCGCGTCGACAGATACGCCGTACCAATAGCCGTCCGCATCGCCGTAGGCGGCGTTGGTCAGGTCAGCGGCGTGGACGGGCGTATAGGTCAGCAGCTTACCGTCAGCGGCCAGGGTGCGGCAGGTATCCGCGCTGCCGCCGAACCATACGTCGCCCCGGGCGCTGCCCGCCTGGGCAGCGGTAATGGCGCGGTAAGTGGTCTTGATGTCGAACAGCTCTTCAAACTTTTCGCACAGGGCCGTCATATACGCCTCGTCGCCGGTGCCGCACACGGTCAGGCGGCCCTCCTCGCGGGCGGTGTCGATCAGCGTCTCCAAGCCGGAGAAGGCGGCGGGGTAGGTGGGCGTATCGTCCGTATCCTGCGCGCCGCAGGCGCACAGGGACAGCGCCAGCAGCAGGGCCAGCGCTGCGGTGAGCATACGTTTCATAGGGGGACCTCCTTGCGGCCGCCGAGAAAAGGGGCGGCCAGACTCCTTAACATTATAGCGGAGACTGCCGTGGCTGTCAAATTCCGTCGAGAGACGGGGGACAAAGCATCACATTTGACGATGTGCCCAAAACCTGAAAGCTTATCTATGCACTATGCACAAAAAGAACAGCGCCAGGTATAAAAAAATATTGTGTCGAAAGGGGGTTGTTTTGTGTAATGCGCCGTGTTATACTGGCAATCACGTTCGGATGTTTCTATGTGATATGTATTGTATAGGAGGGTGCGGGCATGAAGACTGCAACACGCCGGAGGGCTCTCACTGTGGAGATGACCTCCGGTTCACTTTGGAAAAATATCCTGCTGTTCAGCTTGCCGCTGATGATGACCCAGGTGCTGGAGGTGCTGTTCAACCTCAGCGACGTGGCCATCGCCGGCAAGTATGCGTACAACACCTATGTGGCCCTGGGCTCTGTGGGCTCCACCACCACGCTGGTCACGCTGTTCACAGGACTGCTGATCGGTCTGGGCGGCGGTGTCAATGTGGCCGTGGCCCGCGGGCTGGGTATGGGCAACGACGAGGACGTGGAGCACACCACCCACTCCTCCTTCCTGATCTGTCTGGCGATGGGCGTGCTGACGTGCCTGGTGTGCGTGTTTTTCGCCGAGCCCATGCTGCGGCTGCTGCACACCAAGGAGGAATTCCTCCCCGGCGCGGTGCTGTACCTGAAGCTCTATGCCCTGGGCCTGCCGGCCATGGGCATCTACAACTGCGGCAACGGTATCCTCAGCGCCACCGGCGACACCAAGCGCCCCCTGCTGTATCTGACGGTGGCGGGCGTGCTGAATGTGATACTGAACCTGGTGTTCGTTATCGGCTGCGGCATGGCGGCCGAGGGCGTGGCTATCGCCAGCGCCATCGCACAGTGGGTGTCTGCGCTGCTCATTATCATCCACCTGCTGCACCGCAAGGACGCCTGCCGCCTGGATATCCGCAAGCTGCGGCTGCACCACCTGGCCTCCAAGCGTGTGCTGCTGATCGGCATCCCCTCCGGATTGCAGAACGCTATATTCGCCGTGGCTAACCTGTTCGTGCAGGCGGGCCTGAACTCCTTTGACGAGATCACCGTCTCCGGCGCGGCGGCTGCCGCCAATGCCGATACGCTGGTGTTCAACATGATGGCCGCGTTCTACACCGCCTGCGCCAGCTTTGTCAGCCGCAACTGGGGCGCGGGGCGGAAGGAGCGTATCCTTAAGAGCTACTACATCAGTATGCTGTACGCCGCCGTTGTGGGCGTGCTGGTCGGCGTGCTGCTGACTGTCTTCGGCCGGGAGTTCCTGGGCCTGTTTGCCGACAAGCCCGAGGTCATCGACGCCGGCGTGGACCGCCTGCGGATCATGGCCTTCTCCTACTGGATCGGCCCCCTGATGGACGCCAGCATCGCCGCCTCCCGCGGCCTGGGCCGCAGCGTGGCCCCCACCATTATGGTCATTCTGGGCTCCTGCGTGTTCCGGGTCATCTGGATCTACACCATCTTTGCCTACTTCCACACGATCACGTCCCTATATCTGCTGTATATGTTCTCCTGGATACTCACCGGCGTGGCGGAGTATATCTACTTCCGCATCACTTACAAGCGCAACGTGCTCACTGCCCGCGCCACATGGTAACAAAAAAAGACCGTGCCGAGAGGCACGGTCTTTTCCTATTGCGGCGTTACTGCACAGCGGTGAACAGGGCGGCCATGTCGGCGGTGACATCCTCGGTGAAGCTGCACAGCGTCACGCTGAAGGAGTAATTGCCCGCCTTCAGGCATACCAGCAGCTCATACGTGGCGATGTCGCCGTTCATGGCGGATACGGCCACGGCGGGAACGTTCTTCTGACCGGCAAAATCCACGGTGGTCAGCTGGGCCGTCACGTCCGTGAAGCCATAGCTCTCCAGCGCAGCGGGGACCTGCTCTACGGACAGCTCGGCCACATCCTGGGGCGTCACGGTGCTGCCGCCCAGCAGACCCATGTTGGTGAATACCACATTGATGGTCATCAGACCGTCCGTGGAGGTGGCGTACATATCCTGCACGCTGCTGCTGCTCTCCAAGCGGGCCTTCAGCTCCTCGTCGCTGGTGCTCTCGCGGACAAAGCCGTTGAGCTCGTCGATCTGCTCGTCGGTGTAGAAGTACCAGCTGTCGTCCAGGGTGCAGCTGATGCCGGCAAAACGGTTGGTGTAGGTGCCGCCGCTGACAGTGCCCATATCGGGAACAGCATCGTCGGTCACGCCGGGGGTCACATTGCCGCCGGCCTGGTCGTCCTTCTGGCTGCCGCAGGCGGCCAGGGACAGGGTCATCAGCAGCGCCAGCGCCAGGGCTGCAAGTTTCTTCATCATGGTGTTACCTCCTGTGCGGGGAATAGCGTTCCCCTTATGCTTACGTTATTCTACCAAATACAACGAAAAATTACAAGGGCAGACCGACGCTTTTCACCCCTGGGCCGAAAAATCAAAGTCCTTTGCCATTTCCCGACGGAAATCGCGCCTTTAGCCGTTTACAATAACGGAAAAAGGAGGGACGAGCCATGAAACATCTGCTCCCGGCGGTACAGCGCACCGCCCTGCGTATTCCCTGGGCGGCTGTGGGCGGCTGTGCCGCCGCGCTGCTGCTGACGGCCGCCGCCCCCGGCGGGCAGTATGCCCCCTGGGCGCTGGCGGCGGTGGCGGCGGCCGGCGTGGGATGGCCGGGCCTGCTGGCGGTGGTCTGCGCGGGGCTGGGTGCCCTGCTGTTCATGGACTTTCAGCCGGGACTGCGGCATACCGCCGCGGCGCTGCTGATCTTCTGCGCCAACACGGCGCTGTGCAATACGCGGCTGTACCGGCGGCCCCGCTTCCGGCCTATGGCCGCTGTGTGCGCCGCCGGGCTGACCCAGCTGCCGTATCTGATCCAGCGGGGCGGACGGCAGTGGGCGCTGTGCATGGCGGCGCTGGCGCTGCTGTATGGCGCGGCGGCGCTGCTGCCCGATCTGCTGCCGGAGTCGGCGGCGGAGCGGGCGGACAAGCGCCGGGCCTGGTTTTTGCTGCTGCTGGGGGTATGCGCCGTGCCGGCGGGCTGGACGGTGATGGGATTTTCACCGGCGGCTGTGCTGACAGCGGTGCTGCTGCTGTATTTTGTGGGCCGCGGGCCGGTGCCCGACGCGGCGGCCGCCGGTGCGCTGGCGGGGCTGACGCTGGACCTGTGCGGCACGGGAGAGCTGTATCTGGCGGTGGTGCTGTGCGCCGCCGCATCCGCTGCCGCAGGGCTGCGGAGAGGACAAAGAGTGCCGGCGGCTGCGGCCTTCTGCGCCGCGGGTGTGCTGGCGGCCCTGCTGCTGGGGGAGGTCCGCCCTCTGGCGGTGCTGTGCCAGCTGCTGACGGCCGCCGGTGTGTGGCTGCTGCTGCCGGAAAAGGAGGAACCGCTGCTGACGGCCGCCGGAGAGGTGTCTCCGGAGGCCGCGGCACCTGCGGCGGCCTTCCGGGCGGTGTATGACAGCCTGGAGGACCACGCGCCGCTGCTGCGGCCGGAAAACCCCGCCGTGCTGTTTGACCGGGCGGCGGAGCAGGTCTGCCGGGACTGTCCCCTGCGGAGCGACTGCTGGCAGACCCATTATACCGATACGTACAATGCCTTCAACGATGCCTGCCCGGCGCTTCTGCGGCGGGGACAGGTGCTGGCGGAGGATTTCCCGCCGTACTTTGCGGATCGCTGTGTGCGCTTTCCCAAGCTGCTGGGGGCGCTGGACGGACAGCTCCATGATTTCCTCCAGCGTAGGCTGCACCACGGGCGGCTGGACGCGGCCTACCGCCTGGCCCGGGAGCAGTACCGGCAGGTGGCCGAGGTGCTGTCACGGACCGCCCCGGCGGAGCGCCTCCGCCGCGCACACCTGACCTGCCGCACCGCTGCCCTGCTGCGGCCCAAGACCGGCGAAAAGCACTGCGGCGATCAGTGCGCCGCTTTTGATGCCGGAGGGCTGACTTGTCTGGCGCTGTCCGACGGTATGGGCAGCGGCGAGAGCGCCCACTGCGAGGCCGCTATGACCATCCGCCTCCTGCGGCAGTTTTTGCAGGCGGGTATCGAACCTCTCCCGGCGCTGAAGACCCTGAACACCGCTGCCATGCTCCGCTGTCAGGGGGGCGCCGGCTTTACCACCATCGATCTGGCCTGCCTGGATCGGGCCGAGGGCGTGCTGACACTGTACAAGTACGGCGCCGCGCCGTCGTATATCAAGCGGCAGGGTGCCGTGGCCCGCTATCGCGCACAGGCGCTGCCCGCGGGACTGGAGAGCGCCGACGGCGACGTGCCGCCACAGCGCGTGGCGGTATCGCCGGGCACCTGGCTGGTGCAGGTGTCCGACGGTGCGGCCGGCGAGGACGACGAGTGGCTCCAGGACCTGCTGGCCGGATGGGACGGCACCTCGCCCCGGGCGCTGGCGGAGGAGGTTCTCCGTCAGTCCGTTCAGCGGACGGGCGGCGCAGACGACTGCGCCGTGCTGGTGATGGCCATCGACGGCAAGGCGGACCCGCACCGCGTCTGAGCGACAAAAAACGGCGGGAAATTTTGCCCGCCGCGCCGTATAACTTTCCGCCGCCGCGGCGATACTATGGCTGTAACAAACAGCGCCCGTCACGGCTGAAGGAGGCATCGGTTTTGGTAAAAGGCGTTTCCCGCCGCGTGATCGTCGTGGACTCTCCCGACCCGCGGATATTCGAGCAGGCTATTTTCATCCTTCCCACGGACGGCGGCGGCGTCAGCTCCCGTCAGCTGGTGGACGAGGCGGTGCGGATCGCCCGCAGCTACGCCCGGGGACAGACCGGCGTTCGCCGCCGGTGGCGTCCACCCGCATGGCTGTGGGCGGTATGGGGCGCGTGTGCCTGCGGCCTGGTGTGGCTGCTGGCTGCGCTGCTGTGACCGCCTGCGGTCCTGCGGCGCAAGGGCGCTGTATCAGCTTACTTCCAGCGGTTTCCGCTGTTTCTGCCCTTTTTATCGCGGCGGCTGTGAGCAGTCACCGCCGCAAGGGTCCTGTTTTTTCTCCTCACTTGGGGCGGACGCGCGGCGTCCGCCCTCCTTTTTTACCCGGCGGTATCGTATGCCCTGCGCCGCAAAAAAGAGACGCCCGCGGGCGTCTCTTTTTTTGGAGCAGGGTACGGGAGTCGAACCCGCCTTAACGGCTTGGGAAGCCGCTGTAATACCGATATACCAACCCTGCGATTTACTTACCGGGTTATTGTAGCATACCGGCGGCGGTTTTGCAACCGAAAATTGTGTCGAAAGGGCATGAACGTCTTGTCCCGCCGCATACCCATAGAAAAAAGCCTGGAGGGGACGCTATGAAACGAAAACTGACAGCGCTGCTGGCGGCGCTGTGCATCACCGCTGTGCTGCCGGTACACGCCGGGGCGGTGGACCTGCCGCTGACCTCCCGCGCCGCGGTGCTGATGGAAAAGACCACGGGACAGATGCTGTTCGCCCAAAACGAGCATGAGAAGCTGGAGCCGGCCAGCGTCACCAAGATCATGACACTGCTGCTGACTATGGACGCCATCGACAGCGGCGCGCTGGCCTATGACGACGTGGTGACAGTGTCGGCCAACGCCGCCGGCATGGGCGGCAGCCAGGTATTTCTGGCGGAGGGCGAGCAGATCACCGTGGAGGAGCTGCTGAAATGCGTGTGCGTGTCCTCCGGCAACGACGCGGCGGTGGCGCTGGCGGAGAAGGTCGCCGGTGTGACGGAGCTGTTCGTGGAGCAGATGAACAACCGCGCCAGGGGGCTGGGGATGGACGATACCCATTTTGCCAATCCCACCGGCCTGACGGCGGCGGGCCACGTTACCAGCGCCTATGACATTGCCCTCATGAGCCGCGAGCTGCTGACAAAGCACCCGGACATCCGCAATTTCACCACCATATGGACGGACAGCATCCGAAACGGCACCTTTGATCTGGCCAATACAAACAAGCTCATCCGCTGGTACGACGGCGCCACGGGGCTGAAGACCGGCTACACCGCCTCCGCAGGCTACTGCATCAGCGCCACGGCGGAGCGCGAGGGCATGGAGCTGATCGCGGTGGTCATGAAGGGGGAGACGTCCGACAAGCGGAATACCGACGCCAAGGCGCTGCTGAATTACGGATTCTCCGCCTATACGCTGGTCTCCGCCGCGCCGGAGGAGCCGCTGCCCGCCCTGCCGGTGACCATGGGAGAGGCGGAGCAGGTAAGCCTGACGCTGCCGGAGACGGGCGTTACCGCCGTGGTGGAGAAGGCGCAGGCATCGTCGCTGGAGTATCGGGTGGACCTGCCGGAGACGCTGGCGGCCCCGATACAGCAGGGCCAGCAGGTGGGCACGCTGACCCTGTGCAGCGGCGATACGGAGGTGCTGACGGTGCCCATTCTGGCGGCGGAGAGAGTTCCGGGGCGCAGCTGGGGACGGATGTTCACCGATCTTTTGAAGCAGGCGGTGTTCCTGGCGTAGCGGAAAGGGGAAAAGCGGGGAAAAGTCCCGTTTTTCCCCTTGTATTTTCGCCGGAAACGTTGTACGATAGGGCAAATAGTTGCATTGCACCGACGAGGAGGTTTTAACATGATACAGGTCGATCTGCAAAATGTCCGCAGCTTTATCCCACTGCCCTACGAGGCCGCGCTGTCCCCCCGCCTGCGTATCGCCCATGACCATCTGCAAAATGGTGATGGCGCCGGCGGCGAATTTACCGGCTGGGTGCGTCTGCCGGAGGACTATGACAAGGCGGAATTTGCCCGCATCAAGGCGGCGGCGAAGAAAATACAGTCCGATTCCCAGGCGCTGGTGGTCATCGGTATCGGCGGCTCCTACCTGGGTGCCCGGGGCGTCATCGAATGCCTGCGCTCGCCCAATTACAACCTGAAAAAGAAGAATACGCCTAACATCTACTTTATCGGCAACGGCCTCAGCTCCGACGCGCTGACCGAGGTGATGGAGCTGGTGGACGGCGTGGACTTCTCCGTGAACGTTATCTCCAAGTCCGGCACCACCACGGAGCCCGCCGTGGCCTTCCGCTTCTTCCGTGAGCTGCTGGAGAAGAAGTACGGCCCGGAGGAGGCCGCCCGGCGCATCTATGCCACCACCGACGCCCGCAAGGGGGCGCTGAAGGGCCTGGCCGACGATAAGGGCTACGAGGAGTTCGTGGTGCCGGACAACATCGGCGGACGGTACAGTGTGCTCACGGCCGTGGGCCTGCTGCCCATTGCTGTGGCCGGCATCGATATCGACGCGCTGATGGCCGGCGCGGCGGATATGATGCGCGAATGTGCCCTGGCGGACATGAACGCCAATCCCGCCTGGCAGTATGCCGGCGCCCGGTATGAGCTGTACCGCACGGGGAAGAAGATCGAGCTGCTGGCGGCCTATGAGCCCTGCTTCCGCTTTATGTCCGAGTGGTGGAAGCAGCTGTACGGCGAGAGCGAGGGCAAGGAGAACAAGGGCCTGTTCCCCGCCAGCGTGGAGTTTACCGCCGACCTGCACTCCATGGGCCAGTACATCCAGGAGGGTGAGCGCCACCTGTTCGAGACGGTGGTGCGCTTCGGCCCCTCTCAAAACGAAAACCCCGTGCCCTATGACGAGGGCAACGGCGACGGCCTGAACTTCCTGGCGGGCAAGAGCATGGACTTTATCCGCCAGCAGGCCATGGACGGTACGCTGCTGGCTCATGTGGAGGGCGGCGTGCCCAACGTGACGCTGCGGACCGGATCCATCAATGAGCAGACCCTGGGCGGGCTGATCTACTTCTTTGAGTACGCCTGCGGCCTGTCCGGCTACCTGCTGGACGTGAACCCCTTTGACCAGCCCGGCGTGGAGGCCTATAAGAAAAATATGTTCGCCCTGCTGGGCAAGCCGGGGTATGAGGACCTGCGGCAGACGCTGCTGGGGAAGCTGGAAAAGTAAAAGTGCCCAAAAATAAGTTTACTTTTTCTGCATTGCTATTTTTCCACCGGTATGGTATGCTGTACTCAGGTGGAAACCACCAATGACAAAGGAGTGATTTCTTATGGTTAGACTGATCATGGGTGCCAACGGTGCCGGTAAGACCAAGCAGCTCATCGAGCTCATCCACACCAGTGTGGAGTCCGAGACCGGAAGTGTCGTGTGCATCGAGCCTAAGGGCGATATGACCTACGACGTCAGCTACAACGTCCGTCTGGTCAACGCCGGCGAGTATAATGTGGATTCTTTTGACTGCCTGCGCGGATTCCTGTGCGGTATGTACGCGGGCAATTACGATATTTCCCATGTGTTCGTGGATAATCTCTGCAAGATCGCCGGCAGCAACGACCTGCAGGCGGTAGAGACGTTCCTTCACTGGCTGGACCGCTTCAGCGAGGAGAATGGCGTGAAGTTCACCGTCACCATCAGCGCGGACGAGGACACCGCCACCGAGGGCATGAAGCAGTACATCTGAACCGAGCAAAAAGAACCGGCTAGAGGCCGGTTCTTTTTTCATGTGCCGCCGAAAGGCGGCTTTTTATGTGTACGGGCGGACACGGTCGTGACCGGCAGCGCCGGCGCTCACGCTATGCCAGCAAATACAGCACCAGCCCGTACACCACGCTGGCAGCGGTGCCGAACACGATCACCGGCCCGGCCACAGTGAACATCTTGACCGCCGTGCCGGTGACGATGCCCTCCGCCCGGAAGTCGATGGCCGGCGAGGCTACGGCGTTGGCGAAGCCGGTGATGGGCACCAGCGTGCCTGCCCCGGCGTACCGCGCCAGCCGGTGGTACAGCCCCAGCGCCGTCAGCAGCACCGACAGGAACACCAGCGTTACCGAGGTGGCGGAGGCCGCCGCCTGCTGCGTCAGCCCCAGCGCCTGCCAGCCGTTGGCGATCAGCTGTCCCACGGCGCAGATCCCGCCGCCGACGACAAAGGCCAGCGCCGTGTCCTTGCCGATGGGTGAGCTGGGCGACAGCTGCCGTACCAGCGCGTCATATTCCTTGGGTGTCACGCCATCACATCCTTTCCCCGGTAATATGTGCCGCTTCCGCCGCGGCTATACTTGTCAAAACCCATGAAAGCGGCTATAATAATACGGTGATCTCAGGAAAGGAGGGCGTCAGTTATGTACGACCCTGCCCATCCCTTCGGGCGCAAGGCGGTCCAGCTGGCCGTGATCGACCCGGTGAGCTGCACTGGCTGCGGCTGGTGCGCCATGTTCTGCCCCATGAAGTGCATCGACCTGCGGCCGGACGGCTATTATGAGGTCCGTCAGGATGACTGCATCGGCTGCCGCAGCTGCAAGGTCAACTGCTTCTACGGCGCTGTGACCATACTGCCGCCTCAGGTACGCTGATATGCAGAAAGAAAAAGCCCCTCTCGGGCTCTATATCCACATCCCCTTCTGCCGCCAGAAATGCGCCTACTGCGACTTTTACTCTTTGCCCCGCAGCGAGGAGAAGATGGACGCCTATACCGCCGCCCTGCTGCGCCATATCGAGGAGGTCGCGCCCCGCACTGCCGCCCACCGGGTGGACACGGTGTACTTCGGCGGCGGTACCCCCAGCTATCTGGGACCGGACCGCCTGACAAAGCTGCTGCGGACCCTCCGCAAGCGCTGCCCTGTGGCCCGCGACGCCGAGATCACGTTGGAGGCCAACCCGGACTCCGCCTGTGACGTCAAGGCCCTGCGTGCGCTGCGTCGGGCGGGCTTCAACAGGATATCTCTGGGCGTTCAGTCGGCGGATGACGGCCTGCTCCGCGCCATCGGCCGCATCCATACCTTTGCCCAGGTGCAGGAGGCCGTGGCCGCCGTGCGGAAGGCCGGGTTCAAAAACCTCAGTATGGACCTGATATACGGCCTGCCGGGCCAGACCATGCAGCAGTGGGAGGACACCCTCGCCGCCGTCATCGCCCTGGCCCCGGAGCATATCTCCTGCTACGGCCTGAAGCTGGAGCCCGGCACGCCCCTGTATGACCGCCGGGACAGCGAGTGCTTTCCGGACGACGATGCCCAGGCGGATATGTATCTCTACGCCGTCACGGTTCTGGCGCAGAACGGCTATGAACAGTACGAGATATCCAACTTCGCCAAGCCGGGCTTTGCCTCCCGCCACAATTTGAAATACTGGCACATGGAGGAGTACGCCGGCTTCGGGCCCGGCGCCCACTCCGACTTCGGCGGCGTGCGCTACGCCTACGTCCGGGACCTGGACAGCTACATAAGCGGTCGCCTGATCCTGTCGGAGTCCGAGTCTGACGCTACGCTGACTCGCGATTACGAGTACGTCATGCTGTCTCTCCGCACGGCGGAGGGCATCGACCGCCGGTATTTCGAGACGACCTACCGCCAGCGATTCCAGCCCATGGAGGATCTGTTCGTGCAGTATGAGTGCACGGGTCTGGCCGCCCGAACGGAGAACGGCTGGCGTCTGACGCCCCGCGGCTTTCTGGTGTCCAACAGCATCATCGTGGCCCTGGAGGAGGCGCTGGCTACACAGAAAATACGCCGGGAGCAGGCCCTGGCCCAGCGGGATTATCGGATAATTTAACTGAAAAAGGCGGCTGTGTGCCGCCTTTTTCCGCTTTCCTCTTGACATTTTTTCAAAACCGTGCTACATTGTCAGCAATATTGAAAGTTGCGATGAAGGGGACAGGCCGTGCCTCATGTCCACGCGAAGAGAGCCGCCGTTTGGTGCAAGGCGGACGGGACAGGGACACCGAACATCACCCCGGAGCATCCGCCTGAAAGCTCGCCGAGTAAGCGCGGACGGCAAGGGAGCCGTTACCTTCTCCCCGCCCCATTCCGTGGGGGATGAGTGGCCGCCCCGGCGGCAACGAGAGTGGTACCGCAGAGGACGTTTTTCCGCGCCTTTGTCTCTTGAACGAGACAAAGGCGCTTTTTATTTTGTTTTCAAAACTATTCAGATAAAGGAGAAGCAACATGGAGTACAAGAAGACACTGAATATGCCCAAAAGCGGCTTTCCCATGCGCGCCGGCCTGCCCGCCCGCGAGCCGGAGATGCTGAAGCACTGGGAAGAGCTGGACCTTTACAATGAGATGCTGAAGAAGAACGAGGGCAAGCCCCTGTTCTCCCTCCACGACGGCCCTCCGTTCTCCAACGGCGCGCTGCACATGGGCCACGCCCTGAACAAGTCCCTGAAGGACTTTATCACCCGCATGTACGCGATGCGCGGCTACTATACCCCCTATATCCCCGGCTGGGACAACCACGGTATGCCCATCGAGTCCGCCATCATCAAGCAGAACAAGCTGAACCACAAGGCCATGAGCGTCTCTGAGTTCCGCAGCGCCTGCCATGAGTTTGCCGACCACTACATCGATGTCCAGCGCGACGGCTTCAAGCGCATGGGCGTGGTGGGCGACTGGGAGCACCCCTACAAGACCATGGATCCCGGCTTCGAGGCCCAGGAGGTCCGTGTGTTCGGCAGAATGTACCAGAACGGGCACATCTACAAGGGCCTGAAGCCCGTGTATTGGTGCCCCCACGACGAGACGGCCCTGGCCGAGGCGGAGATCGAGTATAAGGACGATCCCTGCACCACCGTCTATGTGAAGTTCCCCATGCATGACGATCAGGGCAAGCTGGGCCATCTGGACCACAGCAAGCTGTACTTCGTGATCTGGACCACCACCGTCTGGACCCTGCCCGGCAACCTGGCCATCGCCCTGCACCCCGACGAGAGCTACGCCGTGGTCAAGGCGCCCAACGGCGAGATGTACATCATGGCCGAGGCCCTGACCGAGAAGGTCATGAAGATCGGCGGCTTTGACAGCTACGAGATCGTGGAGACGCACCCCGGTTCCTTCTTCGAGAACATGCTGGCCGACCATCCCTTCCTGCCCAAGACCTCCCGTCTGGTGCTGGCGGATTACGTGACCATGGACTCCGGTACCGGCTGCGTCCACACCGCACCCGGCTTCGGTGCCGATGACTATGTGACCTGCAAGCGCTACGGCATGGACATGGTGGTGCCCGTGGACGATCAGGGCAAGCACACCGCCTACGCCGGCAAGTACGAGGGCATGACCACCGATGCGTCCAACCCCGTCATCCTGCAGGATATGAAGGACAACGGCACTCTGTTCGCCAGCGAGGACATCGTCCACAGCTACCCCCACTGCTGGCGCTGCAAGCAGCCCATCATCTTCCGTGCCACCCCCCAGTGGTTCTGCTCCGTGGACAGCTTCAAGGACGAGGCCATCGCCGCCTGCGAGGACGTCCGCTGGGTGCCCGCCTGGGGCAAGGACCGTATGCGCTCCATGATCCTGGAGCGCACCGACTGGTGCATCAGCCGCCAGCGCCGCTGGGGCCTGCCGATCCCCGTGTTCTACTGCAAGGACTGCGGCAAGCCCGTCTGCACCCCCGAGAGCATCGAGGCCGTGGCCGGGCTGTTCGAGAAGGAGGGCTCCAACGCCTGGTTCGACAGAGACGCCGCCGACATCCTGCCCAAGGGCTTCACCTGCCCCCACTGCGGCAAGGCCGCCGGATTTGATAAGGAGACGGACACGCTGGACGGCTGGTTCGACTCCGGCTCTACCCACTTCGCCGCCATGGAGCGGGATCAGGGCTTCTGGCCTGCCACCATGTACATCGAGGGGCTTGACCAGTACCGCGGCTGGTTCCAGTCGTCCCTGCTGGTGGCTGTGGGCGCTCTGGGCCGCGGCGCACCGTTCAAGGAGTGCGTCACCCACGGCTGGACCGTGGACGGCGAGGGCAAGGCCATGCACAAGTCTCTGGGCAACGGCATGGATCCCGCCGAGATCTTCAACAAGTACGGCGCCGATCTGCTGCGTCTGTGGGCCGGCAGCTCCGACTACCATGTGGACGTCCGCTGCTCCGACGAGATCTTCAAGCAGCTGAGCCAGAACTACCTGAAGTTCCGCAATACCGCCAAGTTCTGCCTGGACAATCTGGTGGGCTTCGACGCCGATCATCTGGTGGAGCCGGGCGAGATGCTGCCCCTGGACAAGTGGGCCATCACCCGCCTGAACGACCTGCTGACCAAGGCCTATGCCGCCTACGACAACTACGAGTTCCATGTGGTGTCCCACATGATCAACGACTTCTGCGTGGTGGACCTGAGCTCCTTCTACTTCGATATTCTCAAGGACCGCCTCTACTGCGACGAGGCCGAGGGCCTCTCCCGCCGCAGCGCCCAGACCGCCCTGTTCCTGATCCTGGACGCTATGACCCGCCTGTTTGCCCCCATCCTGGCCTTTACCTGCGATGAGATCTGGCTGGCCATGCCCCATCGCTCCTGCGATGACGCGCGCAACGTCCTGTTCAACGAGATGGTGCTGCCCTACAACGGCTACGCCCTCTCCGAGGACGAGATGGCCCGCTGGGCCCGTATCGCTGCTCTCCGCACCGCCGTCAACGGCGCGCTGGAGACCGCCCGTGCCGACAAGACCATCGGCAAGAGCCTGGAGGCTGAGGTGGACCTGACCGTTACGCCGGAGGATGGCTTCCTGGCATCCATGGACGCCGCCCAGGTGGCCGACCTGTTTATCGTCTCCCAGGTCCGTGTGGACGTGGACGCGGAGCAGAAGGTGGCCGTTCGCCCCGCCAACGGTGCCAAGTGTGCCCGCTGCTGGAAGGTCCTGCCCACCGTGGGCAGCGACAGCGAGCACCCCGACCTGTGCCCCCGCTGCGCCGCCGTGGTCAAAAAGCTCCCCGTCATCGAGTAAAAGACAAGTAAAAAAGAAACCGCCCTCCAGGGCGGTTTCTTTTTTACTCCTTCACCTGCTTCATGGACAGGCTGATGCGGTGCTTTTTCTCGTCTACGTCCAGCACCAGCACCTTCACGATGTCGCCCACGGCCACCACTTCGGAGGGGTGCTTGATGAACCTGCTGCACACCTGCGAGATGTGTACCAGCCCATCCTGATGCACGCCGATGTCCACAAACACGCCGAAGTCGATCACGTTCCGCACCGTTCCGGTGAGCACCATGCCGGGCTTCAGGTCCTTCATGTCCAGCACATCGGTGCGGAGGATGGGCGCCGGCAGGTCGCTCCGCAGGTCGCGTCCGGGCTTCATCAGCTCCTTCACCACGTCCCGCAGTGTGGGCACGCCCACGCCGATCTCTTCGGCTACCTTTGCCTCGCCCATGGCCTGCACCTTCCGCATCAATCCGTCCACCGCGCCCCGGCGCACGTCTTCGTCGCCGCAGCCGCACAGGGCCAGCAGCTTCTCCGCCGCCCCATAGCTCTCCGGGTGTACGCCGGTGTTGTCCAGCACGTTTTTGCTCTCCGGCACCCGCAAAAAGCCCGCGCACTGCTCATAGGCCTTGGGCCCCAGCTTCGGCACCTTCAAAAGCCGCTTCCGGTCCGGGAAGGCGCCGTTGGCCTCCCGGTACGCCACGATGTTCTTCGCCGTGGTGCCGTTCAGCCCGGATACATAGCCCAGCAGGCTGGCGCTGGCGGTGTTCAGGTCAACACCCACGGCGTTGACGCAGTCCTCCACCACGCCGCATAGTGCCTCGTCCAGCCGCTTTTGCGGCATATCGTGCTGGTACTGCCCCACGCCGATGGCCTTGGGGTCGATCTTCACCAGCTCCGCCAGCGGGTCCTGTAACCGCCGGGCGATGGAGATGGCCGAGCGCAGGTTCACGTCGTAGTCCGGGAACTCCTCCGCTGCCAGCTTGCCGGCGGAGTACACCGACGCGCCCGCCTCGTTGACGATCATATAGCTGACGCCCGGAAGGCCCCGCAGCATCTCCACCGTCATCTGCTCTGTCTCCCGGCTGGCGGTGCCGTTGCCGATGGCGATGTGCGCCACGCCGTGTTTTTTGCACAGGGCCGTCAGCTTGGCGATGGCCTCCCGCTTCTGGCGCTCGCCGTAGGTGGGGTAGACCACCGTGGTGTCCAGCACCTTGCCGGTGCCGTCGATGACCGCCACCTTGCACCCGTGGGCATAGCCGGGGTCCAGCCCCATGGTCACGTGGCCCTTTACCGGCGGCTGGAGCAGCAGCGGCTTCAGGTTCAGCGCGAACTGTCCGATAGCGCCCTCGTTGGCGCTGTCCGTCAGGGCGGACCGCGCCTCGCGCTCCAGCGACGGATAGATCAGCCGGTCATAGGCGTCCTCGCAGGCGGCCTTGATGAATTCCATGGCCGCCGAGCCGGGCTTTACCACCGCCCGCCGCAGTGCCGGCAGCGCGGCCTCCCGGTCCAGCAGTACCGTGACGGAGAGCAGCCCCTCTTTTTCGCCCCGGTTGATGGCCAGGATCTGGTGCCCCGCCAGCTTGGGAATGGCCTGTTCAAAGTCGTAGTACAGTCGGTACACGCTGTCCTCCTCCGTGGCGGCAAGGCTCCTCAGCCGTCCCTGCCGCATCAGCAGGCCCCGCAGTGCCTTGCGGATGTCCGCGTCGTCGCTGATGATCTCCGCGATGATGTCGTTGGCGCCCTGTAATGCGTCGGCCGCGGTCTCCACGCCCTTCTCCGGATCGATGTACGCCTGTGCGGCTGCCTCCGGCGCGGGACAGTCCTTCTCCTGCGCCAGCAGCAGCTGCGCCAGGGGCTCCAGCCCCTTCTCCCGGGCCACCGTGGCGCGGGTGCGCCGCTTTTGCTTGTAGGGACGGTACAGGTCCTCTACCTCCGCCAGCGTGGCGGCGCTGTCGATGGCCGCCGCCAGCGCATCGGTCAGCTTGCCCTGCCCGTCGATGGCGGACTTGACCTCCTGCCGCCGCTTGTCCAGGTTCCGCAGGTATTGCAGCCGGTCCTCCAGCTTTCGCAGGGTGGTGTCGTCCATGGAGCCGTGCTGTTCCTTCCGATAGCGGGCGATGAACGGAATGGTGCTGCCCTCGTCCAGCAGGGCGATAACGTTTTCCACGTACTGGACCGGCTGGCCCAGCTCCGATGCCAATATCTGTGCGATGCTCTGCATATGTGCTCCTTTCAGAAAGCTGTGCCCGCGCACGGCGCGGGCACAGACGCTTATTTACTTGTGATACAGGCTCTTGACCTCATATTTCGCCTCGCAGCTGACGTTGATGCCCAGCCGCTTATACAGCTTGGCGTCCTCCTCGGAGATGATGACCGAGAAATGGGCCTCGCAGCCCCGCAGGTTCTTCAGCTGCGCCTGCACCATGGCCGCCAGGGGGTTCGTCAGACCGGAGATCGCCAGCGCGATCAGCACCTCATCCGAGTGCAGCCGGGGATTTCGGTGGCCCAGGCAGCCGGTTTTCATGGCGCTGATAGGTTCGATCACCGACGAGGGGATCAGGTCCAGCTTGTGGTCAATGCCCGCCATCTTCTTCAGCGCGTTCAGCAGCAGCGCCGCCGACGCGCCCAGCAGGGGAGAGGTCCGCCCGGTCACCACGCTGCCGTCCGGCAGCACCATGGCGCCCGCCGGCTTTCCGGTGGCCTCCGCCTTTTCCAGCGAGGCCGCCACCGCCGGGCAGATGTCCGGCGTCACGCCCGCCTGCTGCATCACCAGCTCCAGCTTCCGCACCACGCACTCGTCCGCCTGCCCCTTGGCCCGTTCCACGCACCCGGTGTAGTACCGGCGCAGGATCTCCATGCGGCTGGCCTCCTGGCACACCGCGTCATCCACGATAGCGAAGCCTGCCATGTTCACGCCCATGTCCGTGGGGGACTTGTAGGGGCACTCGCCCTGGATCATCCGGAACATGGCCGCCAGCACCGGGAAGATCTCCACGTCCCGGTTGTAATTCACCGTGGTCTTGCCATAGGCCTCCAGGTGGAACGGGTCGATCATGTTCACGTCGTTCAGGTCCGCCGTGGCCGCCTCATAGGCCAGGTTCACCGGGTGCTTCAGCGGCAGGTTCCAGATGGGGAACGTCTCGTACTTGGCGTAGCCTGCCCGGATACCCCGCCGGTTGTCGTGGTACAGCTGGCTCAGGCAGGTGGCCATCTTGCCGCTGCCGGGGCCGGGAGCCGTTACCACGATCAGCGGCCGGGTCGTCTCAATGTATTCGTTCTTGCCCAGGCCCTCGTCGGACACGATGTGCGCCACGTCCGAGGGATACCCGGCGATGGGATAGTGCTTATAGCTCTTCACGCCAAGGGCGCTCAGCCGCTTGATAAAGGCGTCCGCCGCCGGCTGGCCGGCGTACTGGGTGATGACCACGCTGCCCACATAGAAGCCCAGCCCCCGGAATACGTCGATCAGCCGCAGCACGTCCACGTCGTAGCTGATGCCCAGGTCGCCGCGCATCTTGTTCTTCTCGATGTCCCCGGCGCAGATGGCCACCACGATCTCCACGTCGTCCTTCAGCGTCTGCAGCATCCGTATCTTGCTGTCCGGCTGGAACCCCGGCAGCACACGGGAGGCGTGGTAATCGTCAAACAGCTTGCCGCCGAACTCCAGATACAGCTTGCCGCCGAACTGGGCGCGCCGCGCCGTGATGTGCTCCGCCTGTAATTGCAGGTACTTTTCGTTGTCAAATCCGATCTTCACCCTGATCCACCTCTGTCTCTCCAAAATATCGTCTGCTATTATACAATATCTTGTGGGGCAGGGAAAGAAGAAATCACAACTTTCCCGGGGGAAAATGTGACGAACTTTGACTGTGTTTTTTGGCAAAACCCACCGTTGCTTTTTGCTTCCGGCGGGGGTATACTAAAAATTACCCCCATTTTGCAGGAGGAATTTCTATGCGTTTTCACGTTATCTGGCGCAAGAGCCACGAGCCGGAGGAGGCCTATCGCGACTTCTTCGAGACAAACGATATTTACGAGGCCAAGGATTTCGCCATGCGCCTGGCCTTTGACGAGACGAACTGCGTCTACGTCCGCGACGAGAAGCGGGACGAGATCGTCCGCGACTTTGACGCGGAGGTCTACCGCTGAAGCTCATAAACCAACCGCCTCCGGCCATACTAAGGCCGGAGGTGATTTTTATGCCCAAACGCAAGCGCAGCCGGGAGGGCTTTCCCTATGACGCTACACCGGACGTCCACCACTTTCCCGGCGTACCGCGCAGCAGCTTCGACCTGGTGAATATGTACGGCACCTATAACATTCAGCCCACGTCCGACACGGAGAACACCTTTCCCCTCATTGCCCCCGGCCTGCCCAAGGCCTACCGGGACATGAAGCTGGACAAACACGACCTGGAGCCGTGAACCGAAGAAAGCCGCATGGCGCGAGCGCGCCATGCGGCTTTCCCATACTGCCATGACGAGTTTCCAAAGAAAACGCAACATTGTCCTGGAAAAATCCAGAAAGATTTAATCATTTAAAGCGCGGTTCGGTACAATGCACAAATAATTGTTATTTCTTTGGCAATTCGCATAATTGACGCAAATTTCACAAACCCGTATAATATAAGTAAACTGGTAAGACCAGTGCGGCGCGCGGTATCTCCGCACCGCGGGAGAGGGTATTTCTGCCCGATCGCACAGAATAGGGAGGACCCCATGTACACCTTAGGTATCGACATCGGCAGCACCACTTCCAAGTGCGCCGTTCTTAAAGACGGAAAAGAGCTGGTGGCCCACAGCCTCCAAACCGGCGGCCTGGGCACCGGCGGGCCGGAGGAGGCGCTGGCGCAGCTGTGGCAGACCAGCGGCCTGACCCGGGCCGATATGGCCTGCGCCTTTGTCACCGGCTACGGTCGCAAAAACTACGAGGGCGCCGACGGCGAGATCAGTGAGCTGACCGCCCACGCCCTGGGCGGGCGCTTCGTGTTCCCGGACCTGCGTACCGTCATCGACATCGGCGGGCAGGATGCCAAGGTCATCGCCCTGTCGCCCAGCGGCAAGATGGTGAACTTCGTGATGAATGATAAGTGCGCCGCCGGTACGGGGCGGTTTCTGGATGTGATGGCCTCTATCCTCCGCCTGGATGTGGACGATCTGGATGCCGAGGCCGCCAAGGCCGCGGCCCCCGCCGCTATCTCCAGCACCTGCACCGTGTTTGCCGAGAGCGAGGTCATCAGTCAGCTGGCTAACGGCGTCAAGCGCCCCGACCTGGTGGCAGGCATCTGCCGCAGCGTGGCCAGCCGCGTGGCGGCCCTGGCCCGGCGGGCGGGCGTCACGGAGCAGGTCTGTCTCTCCGGCGGCGTGGCCCGGAACGACGCGGTGCGGCAGGAGCTCAGCGACGAGCTGAACGTCCCCGTCAGTGTGGACCCGCTGGCCCAGTATTTCGGCGCCATCGGCGCGGCCCTGTGGGCATATAAGCAGACGACATGAATAAACAGAAATATGTTTCGATAAAAGCTGTGAGGAGGAACTGAAATGGCAGAAGAAGTGAAGAAGGTGCCTAAGCCGGTGGATCCCAATTCCGCCAAGTATAAGCTGGGCAAGATCGCGGCGGACGCCTATGTGGATGCCATCGAGGCCAAGAAGCGCGGCGAGAAGGTGGCTTGGGTCTCCAGCAACTTCCCTGTGGAGATCCCGGAGACCATGGGCATCGCCACCGTGTATCCCGAAAATCAGGCCGCCGGCATCGCCGCCCGCGGCGCGGGCACAAGAATGTGCGAGGTGGCGGAGTCCGAGGGCTACTCCAACGACATCTGCGCCTACGCCCGCGTGTCGCTGGCCTACGCCAAGCTGAAGTCCTGTCCCGAGCAGGACGTGGCCATGCCCGACGTACTGCTGTGCTGCAGCAACATCTGCTCCTGCATGATCAAGTGGTATGAGAACCTGGCCCGTGAGCTGAATATCCCCATGATCCTGCTGGATATCCCCTTCAATCCCGACTATGAGGTGTCCGACGCGGAGGTGGCCTACGTCACCGGCCAGTTCTGGGACGCCGTGAAACAGCTGGAGGAGATCACCGGCAAAAAGTGGTCCGACGAGAAATTCAAGGAGGTCACCGGCTTCTCCTGCCGCTCCAGCCGCGCATGGCTGGCAGCCACCGGCTGCGCCAAGTACGTGCCCTCTCCCTTCAACGGCTTCGACCTGCTGAACCACATGGCCGTCATGGTCACGGCCCGGGGCAAGTCCACCGCCGCCGACGCCATGGAGACGCTGCTGAAGGAGTACGAGGACAACCACAAGAACGGTACCTCCACCTTCCGCGGCGAGGAGAAGTACCGCATCATGTTTGAGGGCATCGCCTGCTGGCCGTACCTGCGTGCCACCAGCACCGGCCTGAAGTCCCGGGGCATCAACATGGTCACCACCATCTACGCCGACGCCTTCGGCTTTGACTACAACACCTTCGACGAGATGATCCGCGCCTACTGCAAGGTGCCCAACGCCATCAATTTGGAGATGAGCCGCGACAAGCGCATCAAGCTCTGCAAGGACAACCACGTGGAGGGTATGCTGGTGCATACCAACCGCTCCTGCAAGCTGTGGAGCGGCTTCATGTACGAGATGAGCCGCCAGATCGGCAAGGCCTGCGATATCCCCGTGGTCAGCTTCGACGGCGATCAGGCCGACCCCCGCAACTTCTCCGAGGCCCAGTACGACACCCGTGTGCAGGGCCTGACGGAGATCATGGAAGCCAACAAGGCTGCGAAAGGAGTGTAAGGCATGAACGACATCCTCAACAAGCTGCATGAGGCAGCAGCCTCTCCCCGCGCGCAGATGGACGGCTATCTGGCGCAGGGCAAAAAGATCGTCCTGTGCGCTCCTGTTTACACTCCCGAGGAGCTTATCCACGCCATGGGCTTCGTGCCTATGGGAGCCTGGGGCGGCGATGTAGCGCTGAACCGCGCCAAGGAATACTGCCCCGCCTTCCTGTGCGCCATTGTCCAGTCCCTGCTGGAGCTGGGCATCAACGGTGCCTACGAGGGCGCGTCCGCTATCGTCATCCCCTCCCTGTGCGATACCCTCAAGACCGTGGGCGAGAACTGGAAGTACGCCGTGCCGTCCATCCCGTTCATCCCCATGACCTATCCCCAGAACCGCAAGCCCGCCTACGGCGTGGCCTATACCAAGGCCGGCTATGAGCGCGTGATCCGCGACCTTGAAAAGCTGGGCGGCGCCTTCTCCGAGGAGAAGCTGCTCGCCTCCATCAAGGTCTACAACCGCCACAACGCCGCCATGCGGAAGATCGACGAGCTGCTGGCTGTTCACCCGGAGATCACCGCCGCCCAGCGCAGCGACATCTTCAAGAGCGCCTTCTTCATGACCAAGGAGGAGCACACCGATCTGGTGGAGGCCCTCATCGCCAAGCTGGAGGCCGCCGCGCCCGCCGCGGAGAAGCTGCCCATCGTCATCTCCGGTATCCTGACGGACGCCCCGGCGCTGAACGCCATTCTGGACGAAATGGGTCTGCACATCGTGGCCGACGACGTGGCCGCCCAGTCCCGCCAGTACCGCACCGACGCACCGGAGCGCGATGACGCCCTGAACGCGCTGGCCGAGAAGTTCGCCGCCATGGGCAACTGCTCCGTGCTGTACGATCAGGAGAAGAACCGGGTGAAGTGGATCGTGGACACCGCCAAGGCGAGAAGCGCCAAGGGTGTTCTGGTGGTGCTGACCAAGTTCTGCGACCCGGAGGAGTTCGACTATGTGATGATCAAGAAGGCCTGCGAGGCCGCCGACCTGCCCCTGACGCTGGTGGAGGTGGACCGTCAGATGGTGCGGTTTGAGCAGGTGCGAACCAACCTCGAGACCTTCCGCGACCTGCTGAAAATGTAAGCAACACACCATTTATTAACATACATGGAGGAACGATATGAGTGAAGTAAAGCGTCCCCTCGAGGGCGTAAAGGTGCTGGAGCTGGCCACCTTTATCGCCGCCCCCTGCTGCGCCCGCTTTCTGGCGGATCTGGGCGCCGAGGTCATCAAGGTCGAGGCTCCCGCCGGCGACCCCCTGCGCTATACCGCCGTCAACGAGGGCCGTCCCCAGGACCAGAAGGAGAACACCTCCTACGATCTGGAGAACGCCGGCAAGACCTGCGTCTGCCTGAACACCAAGACCCCCGCCGGCCGCGAGGCCCTGGAAAAGCTCATCGCCGAGGCGGACATCTTCATCACCAACTGGCGGCAGAACCCTCTGAAAAAGGCCGGTCTGGACTACGAGACGCTCCACGCCCGCTACCCCAAACTGGTGTACGGCTTCGTCTCCGGCTACGGCGAGAAGGGCCCCGACAAGGACCTGCCCGGCTTCGACTTCACCGCTTTCTTTGCCCGCGGCGGCATCCTGGGCACCCTGTTCGATAAGGACGCCCTGCCCATGCTGACCATCGCCGGCTTCGGCGACCATCAGGTGGGTATGTACCTGGCCTCCGGCGTGCTGGCGGCGCTGTACCGCGCCCGCGAGACGGGCATCGGCGACCGCGTGGTGGTGTCCCTGTTCCACAGCGCCATCTGGGACGTGTCCCTGCTGCTGCAGGCCAGCCAGTACGGCGACCCCACCACCCAGTACCCCCTGTCCCGCCGCACCCTGCCCAATCCGCTGGTGGTGGCCCACAAGACCAAGGACAACAAGTGGCTCCAGATCGCCATGCCCCAGTACAACCGCCACTATCCCATCTTTATGAACGCCATCGGCCATCCCGAGCTGGCCGAGGATCCACGCTACTATCCCCAGACCAACCTGCAGGCCAACATCGAGGAGTTCTACGACTTCCTGGTGGCCGAGATGGCCAGCCGCACTCTGGACGAGTGGTGCAAGCTGATGGACGCCAACGATCTGCCCTACGCCGTGGCCCAGACCTGGGATCAGCTGCTGGTGGATAAGCAGGCATGGGCCTCCGGCTGCTTCTACGAGATGGAATATTCCAACGGCAATAAACGCACCATGGTCCGGCCTCCCGTTATCTTCGAGGAGACGGAGCTGCCTCCCTACAACCGCGGTCCGTACCTGGGCGAGCAGACCGAACTGGTGCTGAAGAACCTGGGCTACACCGACGAGCAGGTGGCCGCCATGATAGCCGCCGGCGAGGCGGTGCCCATGGATCCTTCCCTGAAAGACTGACGGCGGCGGGATCTTTTCCGCCAATACTTCGTTGCAGGTACTTGACGTACACAAAGTACGCCTGCGCCCCTGCGCCTCGTCTTGGCGAAAAATCTTTCCGCCGTTGGAGAAGAAAGATCAACGCAAACTGACCCGGCGACTTGAGGAAAAGCAAACTATAAGGGCGCGGCGCGTTGAGGAGCGCGCCGCCGCCCCCGGAATGTGAAGGAGAAGAATCATGAAGATCGCTGCTTACGAAGTACGTCCCGACGAGAAGCCCGTCATCGAGGGCCTGTGCAAGAAATACGGTATCGAGCTGATCTCCACCCCCGCAAATCTGGATAAGACCACCGCCCATATGGCCGCCGGCTGCGACGGTGTTACCACCCTGGGCCAGAGCGACTATTCCAACGCCGTTCTGGACGAGCTGAAGGGCTATGGCGTGCAGGTGCTGGCCAGCCGCTGCGTGGGCTATAACCACATGAACTGCGACTACGCCCGTTCCCTGGGCTTCCGCCTGTGCAACGGCGCTTACGCGCCCAACGGCGTGGCGGAATACACCGTTATGGCCATCCTGATGTGCATCCGCAAGTTCAAGAAGGCGCTGTACAACACCAACGACAACGACTTCACCCTGAAGGGCAAGATGGGCCGCGAGCTGCGTACCATGACCGTGGGTGTCATGGGCACCGGCAAGATCGGCTTCACCATCATCAAGTGCCTCAGCGGCTTCGGCTGCCGTATCATCGCCAACGATGTCTATGAGAACGACGCCGTCCGTGCGTACGCCGAGTATGTGGACCTGGACACCCTGTACCGCGAGTCCGACATCATCACCATCCACACCCCGCTGCTGCCGGAGACCACCGGCATGATCGACCGCGAGGCCATCGCCAAGATGAAGGACGGCGTGGTATTCATCGACAACGCCCGGGGCGAGCTGATGGATATCGATGCCGTCACCGAGGCGGTGGAGTCCGGCAAGTTCGGCGCGCTGTTCATGGATGCCTTCCCCGGCGAGACCGGCATCATCCATGTTCCCCACGATGAGGACATCATCCGTACCCCCGGTATGCCCTACTTCAAGCTGAAGTACCTGCGCTCCTTCGTCAACGTCTACCACACGCCCCACATGGCCTTCTTCACCGAGGAGGCCGCGGAGCAGATGGCCGAGTGCGGCGTCAACAGCATCTATGAGATTTTGACAGAGGGTAAGTCCAAGCACGAGATCCCCTGCTGAGCAGAGCAGTGACCCATACTTTAACAGGAGGAAAACTATGATTTTCGACGCAAAGCATGAAATGATCCGCAAGCTGGTCCGCCAGTTTGCCGAGACCGAGCTCACCACCGAGGTCCTTGACAAGGTGGAGGCGACCGGCGAGTTTCCCGAGGAGATCGTGGACAAGATGGCCAAGTGCGGTTTCCTTGGCCTGAAGATCCCCCGCGAGTACGGCGGTGCCGGTGCCGATACCCTGGCCTATGTCATCATGATCGAGGAGATCGCCCGTGTCTCTGCTGTGGCCAGCCTGTACGCCAATACCCCCAACTCTCTGGGCGGCGGCCCCCTGATGCAGGCGGGCACCCCCGAGCAGCTGGAGAAGTATCTCCGTCCCTCCGTGGAGAACAAGGTGAAGATCGTCTTCGGCCTCACCGAGCCGGGCGCCGGCTCCGACGCCAGCAGCATGGTCACCACCGCCGTGAAGGATGGCGACGACTACATCCTCAACGGCCGTAAGTGCTTTATCTCCGGTGCACCCCTGGCCGACTACTGCATCGTCTACGCCAAGACCGACATGAGCCGCGGCAATAAGGGTATCTCCGCCTTTATCGTGGACATGAAGGCCCCCGGCGTCTCCTGCGGCAAGCACGAGGCCAAGATGGGTCTGGTGGGCTACGCCACCTCCGACGTGGTGCTGGAGGATGTCCGCGTCCACAAGAGCGATATGCTGGGCAAGGAGAACATGGGCTTTATCAACGCCATGAAGACCTTGGACGGCGGCCGTCTGGGTGTGTCCGCCCAGTCCATCGGTCTGGCCCAGGGCTGCCTGGATGAGGCTATCAAATACTCCAAGGAGCGCGTCCAGTTCGGCAAGCCCATCTGCAAGAACCAGGCCATCGCCTTCATGCTGGCGGATATGGCAACCAAGCTGACCGCCGCCAAGGAGCTGGTCTATATGGCCGCCCAGATGAAGGACAGAAACGATCCCAACGCCTCCATGTACTGCTCCATGGCCAAGTACTTCGCCTCCGAGACGTGCAACGAGATCGCCGCCAAGGCGGTGCAGATCCACGGCGGCTACGGGTACATCAAGGAGTACCCCGTCGAGCGTAAGTACCGCGACTGCCGCGTGTTCACCATCTACGAGGGGACCTCTCAGGTCCAGCAGATGGTCATCTCCGGCAATTTGCTGAAGTAATGCGGAAAGGAGCAAGAATAGAATGAAGCTTATCGTTTGTGTCAAGCAGGTGCCCGACACCTCCGGCAAGGTCGCCGTCAACGCCGACGGCACGCTGGACCGCGCCTCCATGCAGACCATCATCAACCCCGATGATATGAACGCCGTCGAGGCCGCCCTGGCCCTGAAGGATCAGCTGGGCTGCCCCGTTATCGCCGTGTCCATGGGTCCCCCTCCCGCCGCCGGTATGCTGCTGGAGCTGAAGGCCATGGGTGTGGACAAGGCCGTGCTGGTGTCCGCCCGTGAGTTCGGCGGCTCCGACACCTTCGCCACCTCCCAGATTTTGGCCGCCGCCATCAAGAACCTGGGCGTGGACAAGGACGACATCATCTTCTGCGGCCGTCAGGCCATCGACGGCGACACCGCCCAGGTGGGCCCCCAGATCGCCGAAAAGCTGGAGATCCCCCAGGTGTCCTATGTGGCCGACATCAGGAAGGACGGCGACACCCTCACCGTCCGCCGTATGCTGGAGGACGGCTATATGACCGTGCAGGTGCAGACCCCCTGCCTGCTGACCTGCATCAAGGAGCTGAACACCCCCCGCTACATGACCATCCGGGGCATCCTGGACTGCGACGCCGAGCCCGTCACCGTGCTGGATTACAACGCGCTGAAGGACGATCCCCTCATCGAGGTGGACACCATCGGTCTGAAGGGCTCTCCCACCAATATCTACAAGAGCTTTACGCCTCCCCGCAAGGGCAGCGGCATGATGCTGGAGGGCAGCGGCAGGGAGACCGTGGAGCAGCTGTTCGGCATCCTGTCCGCCAAGCACATCATCTGAGAAGGGAGAAACGATATGTCTACTTTTATGAATACCGATCCCAAGGCCTTCTCCGGCGTGTGGGTCTTTTGCGAGCAGCGGCAGGGCAAGATGATGCCCACCACCTTTGAGCTGATCTCCGAGGGACGCAAGCTGGCCGACGAGCTGGGTGTGCAGCTCAGCGGCATCCTGCTGGGCGACAGCGTGGACAACATCGCCGCGGAGCTGGGCGGCTACGGCGCGGATAAGGTCTACGTCTACAACAGCCCTCTGCTGAAGGACTACACCACCGACGCCTACACCAAGATCATCACCGACGCGGTGCACGAGTTCAAGCCCGAGATCATGCTGTTCGGTGCCAGCCATATCGGCCGCGACCTGGCGCCCCGCTGCGCCGCCCGTCTCCACACCGGCCTGTGCGCCGACTGCACCCACCTGGACGTGGATCTCAACGGCTACATCAACTTCCTTCGCACCGGGTCCTCCCTGGACGTGGACGCCATGAACTTCGAGACGAAGCTCTTTGACGTCAACACCAACCTGAAGATGACCCGTCCCGCCTTCGGCGGCCACCTGATGGCCACCATCGTCTGCCCACGCTTCCGCCCCGCCATGGCCACCGTGCGCCCCGGCGTGATGAAGAAGCGCGAGTTTGACGAGAACGGCGCGAGCAAGGTGGAGCTCATCCACCCCGCCTTTACCCTCACCGAGGCCGACATTCACACCAAGGTGCTGGAGATCGTCAAGGCCGCCCGCGCCATGGTGGACCTGACCGGCGCTGAGGTGGTGGTCTCCGTGGGCCGCGGCATCGCCAAGGACGTGGAGAAGGGCATCGCCCTGGCCGAGGAGCTGGCCGCCCTCATGGGCGGCGTGGTGGGCGCGTCCCGCGCCGTGGTGGACGCCGGCTGGATGACCGCCGACCATCAGGTGGGTCAGACCGGCAAGACCGTCCATCCCCGCATCTATGTGGCGCTGGGCATCTCCGGTGCCATCCAGCACAAGGCCGGTATGCAGGACTCCGAGTGCATCATCGCCGTCAACAAGAGCGACGTGGCCCCCATCTTCGAGGTGGCGGATTACGGTATCTGCGGCGACCTGTTCAAGGTGGTCCCCATGATGATCGAGGAAATGAAAGCCCTGAAGAAGTAATATCCCCCTCCCCACAGCGGGAAAGCCCGAAGGCACCGTCCTCCGGGCTTTCCTGCATCCTGCCCTTGCTATTTTCCCCGGGATGCGCTATACTGTCCGGGTATTTTCTGTGAAAGGAGGCCCTTCCATGCCGGAAGCCGTACATATCCCCTGGCAGCCCATCGGCGGTGGGCGGGCCAGCGAGGCCATCTATGACCAGCTGCGGGAGCTTATCACCTCCGGAGTGCTGAAGCCCGGCGACCGCCTGCCCTCCGAGCGTGTCATGATGGAGCAGCTCCACCGTTCCCGTCCCACCATCCGCGAGGCCCTGCGTATGCTGGAGCAGGGCGGCTATGTGGCCTCCACCCACGGCGCCAGCGGCGCCGTGGTGCAGGAGCTGACCATCGACGGCGTGGAGCAGCCGCTGTCGGCCATGCTCCAGCTGAACCAGATCTCTCTGGAGGAGCTGGGCGAGTACCGCGCCGTCAACGACGGCACCATCGCCGGCTGGGCGGCCCGGCGCCGCACCGACGAGGATCTGGCGGCGCTGGACAGCTGTCTCACGGCGGCGGAGCAGGCCCTGGGCGACTACCGCCGCTTCGCCGAGCTGGACGTCCGTTTCCACAGTCTGCTCTCCCGCGCCACCGGCAACCAGGTGGCCATGATCGTCACCGATGTCCTGGGCCAGGTGGAGCAGCACACCCTGCTGAAAAAGATGGAGACGCTGAACGACAGCGCGTGTCTGGCCCTGGAACGCCGTATTCTGGCGCGCCACCGGGAGATACTGAGCGCTATCCACCGGCAGGATGACGCGGCCGCCAAACAGGCCATGCGTGAGCACACCCGCGCCGCCGCCACTGATCTGAAGGTCTGACCCCCAAAGCCTTCCCCTGTAGGGGGCGGCGTCCCCGACGCCCCGCAGCGTCAAAAAACGCCCTCGCCCCCGCCGCAGGCGGCATTTTCTCCGCCCCAACTTCCATTTCCTGCCGAATTTTCCTGTTTTTATTCCCGGTAACGAAAAAATGTGTAAAATTTCCATAAAAAGGCTTGACAAACGGTGTAACTGTGCTATAATCTGACTATCCGCAGAGGTACCTCTGCATTTGCGTTTTAATACACATTAAAACGAGCGCACCTGCGGAAATCTACTACCATAAGGGGAATGAACAATGAAAAAAGTATTAGCAACCATTCTGGCCCTGGTCATGGCCATAGGGCTGTGCAGCGTGAGCTGGGCGGCTGCAACAGAGGTCAATACAGAGGAGGAACTGACCGCCGCTGTTAGCAATGGCGGCGAGATCAAGCTGGGCGCGGATATTACGCTGACTTCTACACTCAATCTTGCAAAGGGCGTTACTATTGACGGCCAGGGCATGTATACCATTAAGGCGGCTGACAACTTTACTTTCGGCAGCGATAATAAGACCGCCTGTGTTTTGTATGTTTCCGCCATGGTCACATTAAAGAATGTTACCGTGGACGGAAACGAAAAGTGCCGTGTGATTTTCTGCGACAAGGGCAAGCTGACCATTGATGGTGCGACCATCACGAACGGCAAGGCTCCCAATTTCATCGGCGGTGTTTATATGACCAGCAGCGCGTCGTTTGAGATGAACTCCGGCAGTATCGTCGGCAACAAAAACGATGAAAAATATCAGAACGACAATTATTTACAGTACAGTTCCGATCTGTGGATCGGTGCCAATGCCACCGGTGCACTGACTGCGATCAACGGCGGTACCATCGGCAATGTGTTTGTGAATTCCAATGAGTATTCGGCCAACAATCCCGGCAGCTTTACGATGAATGGCGGTACGGTTACCAATCTTTATGTGGAGTATGATGAGGGTTACGGTGCAAAGTTTAAATACACCGACGGTACCATTGAGCATCTGTATCTCTCCAAAGAAAGCGGAAACGGCCAGTCCATCGAAGTGACACCGGTCAAGGGTACAGACTATAGGGGAGGTGTCAGCGAGGAGCAGATGGTTACTGTTACTCTGAATTATAACGATAACCAGGCTACCCCGGAAAAAGCACTTAAGGTGGCGAAAGACAGCACCATTACCCTGCCTACCCCCACCCGCAGCGGGTATACCTTCGCAGGCTGGTATAATGGTACCACAAAGGTGGCTGCTGAATACAAAGCTGAGAATAACATTACTCTCACCGCCAAGTGGACATCCACTTCCTCCGGCGGCTATTACTACTACCAGCCCACCACCGACACCAAGACGGACGGTACCAAGGGCAGCCCCAAGACCTTCGACGCGGGCATTGCTCTGTATGTCGGCATGGCGCTGACCTCCGCCGCCGGCGTGGCGTTTGTGGGCAAAAAGCGCGAGGACTGACACCGTTTTCCGCGGTGTCTTACCCCGGCGCCGTGTGAAATAACAGAAGAGGCACCCCGTCTGATCAGCCCCCTGTCAAGTAGACAAGTAAAAAATCCAAAATAAGTTTATAGAT
>ERZ827478.700-NODE-700-length-31104-cov-4.378112_pt1 | contig 31104 bp, 27 predicted proteins | sample MGYA00519705_ERZ827478 | MGnify/ENA primary metagenome ERZ827478 (study PRJEB31778, sample SAMEA3449318) | human gut metagenome | biome: human gut; feature: human-associated habitat; material: faeces | place: United Kingdom | collected 2010/2012 ... | reverse complement strand
TATAGCACTGCCTGTAATAATTTGTCACTTACCACCCATTTGCAAAAGAGGAGCTTTTGAACAAAAGGTTTGAACAATTTGTTTTGTATGAATTCTTCATTCATTCCAATTCCTGTATCTTCTACAACAAATTCAAAACAATCCGCTTTTTCTTTAACAGACAAATACACTTTACCACCTGGTCTATTGTATTTGATTGCATTACTTAAAAGATTCAACAAGACCTTCTCAATATGTGTAGGACTACCCATCAAATGACCATGTTCTATTTGAGTCTTCATAAACAATTCAATCTTATAATTCGATGCCTGTAGATCAATAATAGTTTGAACCCTACCTACTAATTGACTTAATTCAAACGATTTATTTTCCAACACAGCCGAATCCGTTTGTAATGTTCGAATATCTAAAATATCATTTACCAAAGACAACAAGTGCGTACTTGATATCCACATCTTATCATAGGCATCTTTGATGCGTTGTTTATCATCACCACATCTTTGAATCACTTGAAGCATTCCTATAATCCCATTGATTGGTGTACGAATATCATGGCTCATGCTTGCCAAGAAACGCATATTAACTTGATTGGCTTTTGTTTCATTTTCTAAGGCGAGTTGAAGCTTTCTATTCATATCAAAATAACGCTCTGTATCATGACAACGACGAACTTGTTCCTCCTCAAAAATCCTCTCATAATATGCATTCTTTTTCTCTAATGCCAAAATTATGACATCCAAATCGCAAATAACTTTGCCATATTTATATCGAGAAGATTCAACCATCAAGCCTAAACGAATCTCATCCGGATGTTTAGCCATATATGAATCCATATATCGTAAGATGGCTTTGACTTGATCAAACATCTTCTGCTCTAAATAATAATCAAATAAAGCAATACAAGCATCTATATATTCTACCGCATACATAGTCTCAATACGTTTTTCAAGTTCATCAGCACATCTATTTAATTCAGAATGCATCCCGGCTTTACTAAATAATTCAATACCGCAATTCAAATAATCTTCTAAAATAATATGTTTGCCATCATGCTCATCTAAACCCATATTAAATGCTTCTAAAGCCTTATCCACTTGATTTAGGCTATTGTAAATCAAAGCTAAATTCAAATAGACATAGGCACCCATATCTTCAACGCAACAAGGCATGAATTCTTTGGCTTTTAAAATACTATCTAAAGCCTTTTCATACTTTTCCTGCTTTACGTACGTAATTGAAATATTATTATACTCATAACAATAATGTCCAACATCCTCATGTTCCATCGCAATCTGTAAAGCTTTTTCATAGTAATAACGACTTGAAACATTTGCCCCATCATAATAGAGCATGACACCCATTAAATTGAATGCAGAAATATGTTCTCTTACAAATGGCATACTTTGATACTGTAAAATGATCGGTTCAATAATCTCTTTTGCCTTATTAAAATTTCCTTCATAATAATAAGCCATACCCAAATAAAAGGTGGCCGCAACTACAACTTCTAAATCATTTGAACTTTCATTTAATACATCACGATAAAAGTTTTCCTGCTCACTTAACTTTAATTTTCCAACACCTTCTACTTCTTTCATTAATTCTTGATACTTCATAATCTTCACCTAAATTAAATGTATCATGAATGAAAAAAAGCACAAACTCGAAAGTTTGTGCCTAGAATTATTTCACTAACAATTCACAGATCTTCTTTGAATATGCGATTGGATCTTTGATTGCGAAGCCTTCAATTAAACAAGCCTGATCATATAATACTTCAGTCACTTCTTTAACTTTATCTTTATCAGAAGCGTATAAAGTCTTCAATGTTTCAAAGATTGGATGATTTGGATTGATTTCCAAAATACGCGTAGCCTTCATAGGCATTGGACTTTGGTTAGGCATATTTGCGAAAACCTTTTCCATCTCAAAAGAAATACCTTCGCCAGCTGTTAAGCATACTGGATCCTCTGTTAATTTATTTGACAATTTCACTTCAGCAACCTCATCGCCTAAAGCTTCTTTCATGAATGTCAATAAATCTTTATTTTCTTCTTTTGATTTATTTAAAGCTTCCTTTTCTTCCTCAGTATCTAAATCCAAATCTCCTTGAGCCGCATTTCTGAACATCTTTTCTTTGTAGTTCATCAATGTCTGCATTACAAATTCATCCACTTCATCTGTTAAGTAAAGAACTTCAAACTCTTTATTCTTCAATGTTTGAACAACTGGCATCTTATCAATCAATTCAACATCTTTACCAGATACAAAGTAAATGTCTTTTTGATCCTCTTTCATACGAGAAACATATTCACTTAAAGTAACATATTTCTTTTCTCTTGAAGAGTAGAACAACAATAAATCTTGGAATTTTTCTTTATCCATACCATAATTGTTGTAGATACCAAACTTCAAGTTTACACCAAATTCTTCAAAGAATTTTTCATATGCTTCACGATCTTTGGCAAGCATATTTCCAAGTTCATTCAATACTTTCTTTTCAATACGACCCGCAATCAATTTTAATTGATGATCATGTTGAAGCATTTCACGAGAAATATTTAAAGATAAATCTTGAGAATCCACTAGACCTTTCACAAAACGCAATGAATCTGGCAATAATTCTTCGGCATGATCCATAATGAATACGCCTCTACAATAGAGTTGAAGACCTTTCTTATAGTCTTGTGAATAGAATCCTTGAGGTAAGTGTGATGGAATATAAAGTAAGGCTGTAAAGCTAGTATTTCCCTCAACACTAAAATGAATCACTTTTTGAGGATCTTGATAATCATAGAAATGATCCTTGTAGAATTGATTGTATTCTTCATCTGTAATCTTCGATTTTTGACGTTTCCATAAAGGAACCATTGAGTTTAAAGTCTGATCTTCAACCACTGTTTCATATTCAGGCTTTTCACTTTCCTCAGTACCCTCTTTCATCTTCTGAGTTTCTACATTCATCTTGATTGGATAACGAATATAGTCTGAATATTTCTTAATCAATTCTTTTAACTCATATGTCTCTAAATATTGAGAATATTTTTCTTCATCTGTATCTTCTTTTAAAGTTAAAATGATTGTTGTACCATTTGTCTCCTTTGTACAAGGTGTGATTTCATAACCATCTTCACCAGCACTTACCCATTCATAAGCTTCATCACTACCTGCTTTTTTCGTAATAACACGAACATCTTTTGCGACCATAAATGCAGAATAGAATCCAACACCAAATTGACCAATGATATCTACATCTTCATCGTTGTTTTCTTCTTTTTTCTTCATTTCCTCTTTAAAAGCCAAAGAACCACTCTTCGCAATTGTACCCAAGTTTTCCTCTAATTCTTCCTTTGACATACCAATACCAGTGTCCGAAATTGTTAAAGTACGAGCTTCCTTATTTGGTTCAATACGAATCTCAAATTGACTTGCATCCGCATGACCTTGACTTTCATAATAATATTTATCAATCGCATCACTCGCATTCGATACAAGTTCACGTAAAAAGATTTCCTTGTGTGTATAAATGGAATTGATCATCAAATCCAATAAACGTTTTGACTCCGCTTTAAACTGTTTTTTCTTAGCCATAATACCACTCCTTCATTAGCACTCTAATATTTTGCCTGCTAATACTATACAACACCTTTTTAGCAGTGTCAACACCTGTGTGCTAAACAATCGAGTAGGAGAAAGTAATAAAACTTTCGTCCTCTCACACCACTTATCCCGAATTATGTATTATCCCGAAAAACAGGTTTTCACTATAGAAAATCAAGTAAAATTCGGGATAATTTTTTATTTAAGTGAGTATAGTTTCTTTAAAAGTTCATCATCAAAGTCATAATTATTAGCGCTACTATCTATGATATTAATCACAGGTAAAGCTGCATTGATAGCCTTCCGCTTCATTTCGGTATCAGCGTTGGCATAAAATTCTCTAGTGGTATTAATTTGTGCATGACCTAACCATTCAGATACCAAAGGAAGAGGCATACCATTACGATAAAGATGCATGGCTCTAGAATGGCGAAACATATGGCAATATATATGCCTTGGAAATTTTGAATCAACATTATTGGCCATGATACAATATCGATCGATTAATTTTTGGACTGTATCAGGATTCATTTTTGTTCGTTCTCCATGATGAAGTGTAAAAAAGACATAATCGTCGCTATTTAAATCATAATCGTCCAAATATCTTTTAAGATGTTTGACGGTTTTATCCATTATTGGAACTATGCGCATTTTTTTTCCTTTTCCGTAGATAGCAATATGTGGAGATGATTCTAACGAGATATCTTTTATTCTTATGTTTAATAATTCCTGTATTCGAGCTCCTGTGTCGTATAAAGTAATCATCATTGCGAGGTTTCTTCTATCTTTAATATTTGATTGGTTAGGTTGGTTAAGAAGAAGTTCTAATTCTTTCTCACTGAAGAAATCAATAACAGTTCCTTTAGTTACTGATTTTATTGGAATTGTCATAAGTTTTAGGTAAATATCAATTAACGTTATATCGTGATTAGCTGAATACTTGTAGAATGATCTTATTGCAGCTAATTTTAAATTTCTTGTTTGAGCTGACCAGTGATATTCGTTTTCTCCATATTCAAGAAATGATTCAACAAGTTCAATAGTCGTATCATTAAAATCAAAGTCTCTGAGTTTGATACCCAAATAATCTTTAGCGAAATCTAAGAATTGATTCATACAAATCTTATAATTCTTGATAGTATGGTAGCTTGCTCCTTTTTGATTCGGCAAAAAAATTTCAAAGTAATCTCGAATTGTTTTAAAATATTTTAGTTCTTTCTTTTTCATTGCGATACCTCTGGAATAATCGATTCCATCTTTTCCCAATCAATAGCTTTTGAATTTTTTAATCTATCGGGTAATAAATGGATATAATATGCAGTTTCTTCAAAACTAGAATGTCCCATATAGGAACTCATATATGGCAATATATTATTTAAATCTTTTCCTTCATCAATAAATTTCATCATGAGTGTTGTAGCAAAACGATGCCGTAAATCGTACACTCTAACTCTAGCTGTATTAGATGGGTCTTTAACTTCTTCCCATAATTTTAAAAATTCTGTTCTGAGCCAAGTTGATTTATAACAATCAAATTTAGGCGAACTAAACAGATAAGGGCTGTTCATTTCAAATAAAGAAGCCTTTCTCATATAATCTTTGATCATTTCAGAAATATCATCAGATATCGGTATGATTCTCTCCTTATGTGTTTTATTTTTTCTTATGAAAATCGTTTGATTGTTTAAATTGATGTCACTTATCATTATTTCTCTTCCTTCGTTAGGCCTAAGTCCACAATAAAAAATCAAACGATAGATAATAGATATAACGAGTTTCTTGTATGATTTAGGATCTTGAATACTAATTCTAATAGCTATATTAAATAAGTCGCTAAGTTCCTGGTCAGTGAAAATATACGGAACATATCGTTCTGTTTTAGGGGTAAAACTCGTATCTAAAATAAACTCACAAACACCTAACGAATAGACAAATATAGTAAACTGTCTGAGATTAGACATCCTTGTTTTGAAACTATAGCTTTTTTCATTAGATCTTGTGATGCACCAAGGAAAAACCATTTCCTTGGTGATGATTATTTCATTTGGATAAGTATTTCTAAGATATCTTGAAAAATCCTTTATATAGTATCCTGGATTTCTGATGTCTAAGCCAAGACTACTACGATATTCAAGATAATCGTCCGTATATTCCCAGCAATACTTCATCGTTCATCACCTATTACATCATTAAAACATAGTGTGCATTTTCTTAGACCTTCTACATCTAAATCAATATATTGTCTAGTTGATTTTAATGATTGATGGCCAAGTATTTGAGATACGGTATAAACAGATTGATTAGCCTTTATCATTTCTGTCGCAACCATTCTTCTAATCCCGTGTATTGTATTTTTACCACCAACCGTTACGCCTGCATTCATAGCTCTTCTTCTTAAAATATTATTTATCGATACGCCACTATTAAATCCTTGAAATGGAGCCAAAGATCTAATGAATAGCTTGTCAGATTTAGTGCAAGGTCTTCCATTCAAAACATAATCAGCTAATGCTCCACAAATATTATCATTAAGCGGCAATTTTAAGTAAGAATTGTTCTTTCCTTGAATGATTACGATTTCTTTATTTTTCCAATCAATATCAGAAATTCTAATATTAATGATATCTCCGGCTCTAATCCCTGTAGTGCAAGCTAATACGATAATTGCGTAATCTCTTTTACCCATGGCACTGTTTCTATCAACTGTATCTAGAATCTTCGCAATGTCGTTTACATCTGCGGCTTTTCTAATTTTTTCGTTTTTCACTCTATTCACCTTTATCAGATGTGAAATATCATCAAAAACAAGATTATTATCAACAAGACTTCGCATATATTTAGATAAGGCAGTAGCTACTTTATCAATAGTTCCAGGCGAAACTAAAGATACAATTTTTATGAACGATATGATGCACTCATAAGTTATGTCCTGATATGTATAAATTCCATTTTCTATCAAAAAATTCGAGAATTTATCAAGTGTCTTTTTTTCGAAGTTTATATTACGAAGATTTAAATCTCTAGTTTGAATATAGCGGTCAATGGAATCGGTAAAAAAATTAGTAATTGTGTTATCGTTTGACATTTTAAACTTCCATTCAAAACGTCCTGTTTCTACTACTTCTTCAAGAATTTTCAGACCTCTTAAACGTTTATTAAATGTGCTTTTACTAAATTGACCTGTTTCTAGGTAAGATTGATATATTTTTTCAATCTCTTCGTTAACAGATCTGTCATAATAATCTTCTCCAACTCGTTTATATTCTATTAGAATTGGATTGAAATGAGTTTCACGATACTGTTCTTTATAAGTATCATTTCCTAATGCATCAAAAAATGCATTCATAGCTGAATTAATAGCTTCAGTTATCAGTACTTTCATTATGATTACCTCCTGAAGCCATTATAAAAAAATTATCCCGAATTTTACTTGATTTTCTATAGTGAAAACCTGTTTTTCGGGATAATACATAATTCGGGATAAGTTCAATGGGAGGGGCGATAATTTTATCCCTCTACCCTATTACTATCCTAATTTCTTAAGGATGTTATCTAATTGTGCTTTCGTCATTTCTAGCTTTTCTGTGTAAGATGCTAGTTTTTCTTTTTCTGCATTGACTTTAGCTTCTGGTGCTTTATTGACGAATCCAGGATTTTTCAACATACCTGAACAACGTTTGATTTCGTTTTCTAGGCGTGCAATTTCTTTTTCTAGTTTTCCTTTTTCTTCTTCTAAGTCAATTAGTGCATCCATTGCGACTGTTAATACAGCTTTTTCGATTGTACGAGAAAGTACGTCTTCTGTATTTAGGTCTTCTTTGACTGTGGCGTGTGCCATGCGTGCTAGGATGGCAGTTGATTCTGTATTTAGTGCTACATAGCCATTGTCGTTGTGTAGTGAGATTGTTAAGTCTTCACTTGGTTTCATTGCGTATTCGACTTTGATTTCACGTACAGTTTGAATAGCACTGATTACTAACGCCATTTCATCTTTTTCTTTATCTGTGTATTCGAATTCAACTTTTTCTGGCCATGTTTCTACGTTTAAGCTGGCTTTTTCGTGTGGCAAGTTCAAATAGATTTCTTCTGTCACAAATGGCATGAATGGTGATAATACTTTTAGAATTCCCATCATGACTGTGTATAGTACAGCTTTCGTATTAGCTACTAGGCTTTCGTCTTCTGAGTATAGTGTGGCTTTTGATAGTTCAATATACCAGCTGCAGAAGTCGTCCCATACGAAGCTATATAGTTCGTTTCCTACGATGGCTAATTCGTATTTGTCCATATTTGTTGAAACGTGGTCTAATACTTCGTTAAAGCGTGCTAGAATCCATTTGTCTACGCTATTTGCTTTTGACATGTCTAGTTCTGGTTTTGTGTCACCAATTTGCATTTGAACATAACGAGCTGCGTTCCAGATCTTGTTAATGAAGTTCCAGCTTGCGTCCATCTTCGTTTCATCAAAACGTAGATCTTGTCCTGGTGTTGAGTTTGTTGTTAAGAAGAAGCGTAGTGCGTCAGCACCTTTTTCTTGAATCACATCCATTGGATCAATACCATTTCCTAATGATTTAGACATCTTGCGTCCTTGTGTATCACGTACAAGTCCGTGGATCAATACGTCTTTGAACGGACGGTTCTTCATGCAGTAGCGTGTTTGGAAAGCCATACGTGCTACCCAGAAGAAAATAATGTCATATCCAGTTACTAATACATCATTTGGGAAATATCTTTCTAGATCGGCTGTATTTTCTGGCCAGCCAAGTGTTGAGAATGGCCATAATGCACTTGAGAACCATGTATCTAATACATCTTCATCTTGTGTCCAATTTTCAATATCTTTTGGATCTTCCATTCCTACATAGATTTCACCTGTTTCTTTGTTTGTCCATGCTGGAATTCTGTGTCCCCACCATAACTGACGAGAAATACACCAATCTTCAATGTTTTCTAGCCATTGTTCAAATGTTTTATTGAAACGTGGTGGTACGAAGTTAATTCTTTGATCTTCGATTTCTTGGTTCTTTAATACTTCTTCAGCCAATGGTTTCATCTTCACAAACCATTGTTTACTTAAGTATGGTTCTACAATTACGCCTGTTCTTTCGGAGTGTCCTACTTGGTGTAAGTGTTCTTCAATGTGATCTACAACACCCGCTTCTTTAAAGTCGTTAACTAAGGCTTCACGACATTCAAAGCGATCCATACCTGCATATTTACCACACATATCATTCATTGTTCCATCTGGATTCATACAGATTGGCATTGGTAGGTTGTATTTTTTAGCTAATGCAAAGTCATTAGGGTCATGGGCCGGTGTACATTTCATAACAGCTGTACCAAAACTCATGTCAATATAATCATCGGCCATGATTGGAAGTTTGTCTCCGTTGGCAGGGTTAATGGCGTGCATTCCAACGATGTCTTTATATCTTTCGTCATCTGGGTGTACAAAGATAGCTTGGTCGGCAAACATAGTTTCTGGACGTGTTGTCGCAATCACTAATTCTTGTCCTGTTTCAACCACTTTATACTTGAAGTAGTACATGTGTCCCATGATTTCTTTGTGTTCAACTTCGATGTTTGACAATGCAGTTTTAGCTTCTGGGTCCCAGTTGATAATTCTTTCACCTTGATAGATTAATCCATCATTGTATAAATCTACAAAGACTTTACGAACGGCTTGAGATAATCCTTCGTCTAATGTAAAGCGTTCACGACTATAGTCTAAAGATAATCCTAACTTAGCCCATTGGCTACGAATAGTCGAAGCATATTCTTCTTTCCATTCCCAAGCTCTTTCTAAGAATTTTTCACGACCAATGTCATAGCGAGAAATTCCTTCTGATTTTAAACGAGCATCTACCTTTGCCTGTGTTGCAATACCCGCATGGTCCATTCCGGCTACCCAACATACATCATAGCCTTTTAATCTTTTATAACGACATAAAATATCTTGTAATGTTGTATCCCATGCATGTCCTAAGTGTAACTTTCCTGTTACGTTTGGTGGAGGGATCACAATACAATATGGGCGTTTAGACAAGTCGCCCGCTGTGAAATATCCTTTTTCAATCCAATTTTGGTATTTATCATTTTCTACTGCTAAATGATTATACTTTGCTTCCAACGTCATCCACAATCATCCTTTCCGTACATATAAAAAAGCACATCCCCATAGGACGTGCTTGACGTGGTACCACCTAATTTTATTCTCATTCACATTAACGCTGTGTCACGAAATTTACTACTCTTAATTCATAAATTCAACTCAAAGACTACCTTCACTTATCCAACACACAAGCTTTCACCAAACGCTTGCTCTCTATAGAATTGGCATAAACTACTCCTTCTTGTCATCGCTTTGAATTTAGTTTATCAAAGAAAAAGTAAAAACTCAAATCATTTTGAAAAATTAGTTGTTTTATTCTCTACTTTACTATATGATGATTAAAGAAAGCGGTGTAAACATGGATAATCAATTATACAATCAAATCAAAGCTGTTCATGAACAATATATTAAAGAACAGAATCGTTTAGAAGACGAAATCGATAGACTAAGACGAGAAATCGTTTGTCTGGATAATGAAGACGAAATTGAAGCGTTAAATAAACTCGTTAAAATCGATGATATTAAGCGTAAGATGGTTGTAGAATTCATTCATAGTTTAGATAAGATTGTAGAACAGTAACTCTACAATCTTTTTTTAAAATTCTCCATTTTTATTATATATTCGTCAGCAGTTTATTTGTACCACCTTTAAATTTGACGCTTACAATAGTTTTACTGCAATAACCTCTTGTCAACAACTCATCATTGTTATACTACACTCATTGGGATAGCCATATTGATTATGGTAAAAAGCACTCATACATAAACGTATGGGTGCCCTTTTAACATTATACTTACTACAATTCACTCAATTTAGAAAATATTGTATTTATATATGCATTCTCTTCCCAGGGAAAACTATTGAAAATGTGTTGTCTTTCTCTATAGAAGTCTTCAGGTACACGAATTGAGAAATAAATATTAAACCATGCTTTTAGTTTATCTCTACGCCTTTTCATATATAGAACTTTTGGATCTATTTCATCTACAAATGATTTACTCTTGTCAATAATTGTTTTATCATACGCATCTTTTTGAGCAATAGAATCTAATAACACCGTTTCAATTGCACCGTTTTCAGATAGCGGAATAACTAATAGTAGAAACTCAACTGTGAATTCTTCTTCAATAGAATTAATAAAGCAAACTTTACACCATTCATTATTAACTATTGTATCGACTATTTTTCCATGTTGTTCACTGATGATTCGATTCATTTCATTTAAAAAATATGTTTCCGTATGATCATCATCTCGATCTGTAACAATCACAATTTTTCTATAAGCTTCTTCTATAGAACCCATCCAATTGCTTTTTAAAACATTTTCTAACATCGGAATTAAACGACTACAACTACCATCATGGCCAATCATTACATTATTCTCATTCTTTTTTAAGATTCGATTCCAACGCATAAATTTAATGTTAGCTCTGGAGTTTCCATCTTGCCAATGATGCACCGTTTTAAGATAGTATTGAATAAATAGGCAATCCGTTAAGCCTTCACATAAAATAACAGATTTCATTATCGTACCTCAATATCATAATCATCCATGGCTTCAATTGCTTCATAGCAAGATAATTTTCTTGTTAATGTAGAATCATCCTTCTTATATAAAGTGTAAAGATTCATTTTATCTTGCAATGTTGGATCACACTTTAAAACTTTATCAATTGCCTCTTTACTATGCGATGTAATGAACAATTGAATATTGAGTTTTACAGCTGTACTTAATATCCATGAAAATATTTTATTCATAGCTGAAGTATGAATCGAAGTTTCAAACTCATCAATCAATAAAATTCCGTTTTTTGATGCAATTACTGCACTCATTAATAAGATGGCTTTTTTCATACCATCCCCATACAATTCTAAAGGAATCGCTTCTTTATGATTTTTTGAAAGAATCATATACCTTTTTCTCCAAGCTGAATTTCCTTTTGAATCCACATTCAAACCGATTATATCCTCATCAAATTCTATCAATACGCCCAACATCTCTTGATATAATTCCACATTGCTCAAGACTTTACTTAAATAAAAATCATCATAAACATGTTTAAAAGACGATACTAAAGTGGTATTAATTAATTTCGTTTCCTGTTTTTTATTTGTAGCAAAACGATCATATTCAGAGTACTTTTCATTCAATAGTTCTTGATCATCTAAATCAATTTTTAAATTCATAAACTCCGTATCAATCATTTCATCACATTCACGAACTTTATTACTATACCCCATCATCTTACGCACTTCGCTATCCGGTAATAATTCAAAATAGTTCTCTTTAAAAAGATTAACACTATGTGCCTTATTCTCTAATTTAAAACTATATTCAATTTTGGAAACTACCTCTTCATCCACCGGAAACAAATAATTCACTCTTTCAAATGTTGAAAAACTAGTCCTAACCATCCCTCTTACACTTCGAGTCGTAGAATATGCAAGATTTCGAACACTATCAATTCCTTTAAGAAAATTAATATTCTCTAATACACTCGTTTTTCCAGTATTATTATCACCAGTAATTATGTTAATATGATTCAAATCTTTTAATTTAAGATTATGAATACCTCTAAATTGGTGTATATCAAATTCTTGTAGATGAATTGCCATTATAAAGCTCCTTTCATTTTTTTGCTCTCTTCCTTAGTCATTCCGTTATCATAACTAATTATATAATATTATATTATTACCTTCCCCTTCAATATTTATCCTAACGTTCTATTTAATGAATTTGAATACTCTTGCAATGCCTCATTATATTTACGTTTATTACGCATGTGTAATTCATTGCTAAAAAAATATAAATTTGTTAATTCATCATATATGTATCCATTTATATAAAGTAAAAATCTAGCAAATTCTTTATCATCTAAATCAAATTGATACATAAATTCATCAATTGACCATATCTTCTTTTCACAAATAAACTGGTTAACATATTCATTATCTACAGGTGGAAAAGTTCCATCTGGTATATGTAAAAATTTATTGTTTATATAAGATGTAACTGATTTCCCTAATTTAAAAAATTCAGCCATTGTCACAATAAAATCTATTTTAGTATACACGCCATTAATAACAGAAATCAAAAAATTCCAAAAGCTTTCAATTCCGCAAGCTCCAATTCCACCAGGTCTATACCATATAATTGAAGTTAAATTAAACTGATTTAAATACTCTTCAATTGTGCATTGTTCAACAGGCACAATCCATTTTACAATGCCATCTTTAATAATATATTTAACAGCTAAATAAACATTTTCTCCTCGCGTATAGTGACATAAATTGTTTTCTTTATCAATACAATCCAAAGGATTCAATCCTAGTTCATTTAATAAATCTGCTAAAGTTGTTGTTTCACCATATTCAAAAATAAAATTTTGCAACTCTTCTTCACAATATTTATACAGTATCTCTATTTTCATATTATCATCCTCATTTCCATAATATTTTTAACTCATACATATCATACACTTATTTAATTTGCATTAAAAAATTAAGCTTATCTATTTTATCACTATCCATTAACCTATACATTTCGATCCGATTCGTTCTATAATTTTTTTAAAGATACAAAGGTCGTTCTATCGTTCGTTTTGTTAAGACGATTTTTAATGCTATTTCACCAAAAGTGTACAAAGAGTTCTCATTAATAAAGAAATCACTTTTTTCTCTGTTTTATTTATATCGCCACTTTATGCATTTTCCTATTATTCATCCATCTAACTCAATAACAGTAAATATAGATATGAGAAAATTATTAGTGCTGATACTTTTAATTTTATAAAAGTACATTATAAATTTGCGATTTCTTCAATCATATACAAAGGAATATTGACTAACCAATCATCTTTTTTTATAGTCCTCCATTAAAGTACGTACGCAAGTATCTGGACTAAACTTTTCATAATACGTTTAAACTCTTGGCCTTTCCTCTATTGAAACAATCAAATCTTATGTATCTACCACAAATCAATTTTACAAGACACTCTATCATTTGTATAGTAATTAACTTATAAACCTGCAGCATTTTTAATTCTTGGCAAACAAATTGCCCGGTTAACGTTCCTTTAAATCCAACAAATAATTGATTGAGTCCAGCCATACATCCAAGTAAACCCAGTTTGTACTTGTACATGAATTAACCGAAGGAAACATTTATTCAATAAGCTCACAAATAACTCCTTTGTCTAATATGAATTTAACCTTACCACTCGCTTCTTCACAGATCTTATCATACAATCTTCCAGCACTATAGCTTTCTCCAAGTACTGTATAAGGACTATTGGCTACATATCCAATCTTTCCTAGACCAGGAATGTTTACACTAATGGCTTCTTTATCATATTCATTATCTTTTTCTTTCTTTAAATAAACAATCATTTCTTTTTCTAGAAATGAATCGCCATAATAATGATGTAATCCTGTAACTGTAAAATATATGTTTGACATAAGTATGTCCTCCTTTATAATTTCAAGTTACAACATTTATTGACATTATGCGTGTCTAAATAATAAATAAATCAAATTGTTTTTTGAATAGATCATTGGACTATTTGGAAAATAAAGAATCATACGGTATATATAATAGACAATCATGAGTGTACACCATATGATTAATATCATTTTTCTTTTCTCAGGTTTTAACAGGCATAGAATGCCACAAATAAGTGTTGGTATTAATAGAGCATGGTAATACAAAGATAATTGAATATTTCCTTTCAGAAGATAATACAGGCTTGTTTTCATGTTGCATCCTGGACATGGCAATCCTGTTATGAATTGAAAGGGGCATTTATAGAATAATAAAAGAAGGAATAGTATGAGAACTATTCCTAAATATCTAGTCTTTTGCGAAATCATTAATATGACTCTGAAGGATGCAAAAGGATACTAATGATAATTGAAGTATAGATAATACCATTAAAACGATACTATCATCACTTGGATGATGTCCATTACTTCTTGTAAGACTAGATACCATCTTACCAGCCTTCCATAAGTAGTATAATAAGTAGATTCCACATGTCACAATGCTTAATACAACAACAAGTCCTGGTTCAGCACCTTTTTCTTGGTTTTGACTTTCACATAAATCATTTAAGTCATGTGCAATTGTATATAGCCAATAAATACTATAAATGAAACAAGTAACTAGACTTAATACTACACATAGTCCAATACTCTTTTCTTTTACAACTCCAGTAGTAAATGAAAAACTTGGTTCTACATGCACTTTTTCATTACCTGCAAGCTCGGTATTTTTTAATCTTTGCCAATCTTGCATGCCTGTTTTCCATACAAAACTATTTCCAGTTAATACACCGCTATCAATAAATCCTTTCATGTCTGATTCACTAAAAGGACCTTTAGAATCATTATTCTCTACATAATACCAATCATTTGAAGATGATGAAGTAGAAATAAATTCGTTTAATTCTGTATTCTCTAGTCTTTCCCAGTCTTTCATACTTGCCTTCCATACTAGAGTACTACCATTGATTTCACCAGAAGTAATCTTAGCCTTCATCTCATCTATACTGAATGATCCTTTAGAGTCATTGTTCGATACATAGTACCATTCTTTGACTGATGTAGTTGATTCATTCTCATTTACTGATTCCTCATTATTTGTATCAACTTCAGATTCATTAACTTCTTCTTCAGTCTTATCTACTACTGTAACAGGTACAACAATATCTCCATCGACTTCTACCTTTGTTCCACAATTTGAACAAAATTTAGAATCATCACTTATTTCGTGCCCACAATTTTTACAAAACATATTCAATCTTCCTCTCGATTAATTCAATTATAAAATGAATACTTTCTTAACTCAACCACTTAAGAAAAACTTAAGAAAATAAAGAATAGCTCAGATTATATATATACCAATTATTGCTCAGTATTTAAAAGTATCTCAACTATTTTATATACATCTGTATATGGAATTTTCTTAATCCGATCAATCGTTCCATTACTTTGATGATAATCTTCCAACTTTTTTGAATTTTCAATCGCTTGTTTTGAATTTCCTACAATCAGTTCAAAAACATCTTTACTTTTTGAATAATCTGAAATATAGGAATTTAAATCTCTAATAGCTTCATCATTCGAACAATATGGTTTAGTACTGTATCTAAAATGAAGAAGATACCAGACTTCAAAACATGGATTTGACAAATAAAGAGAAACATTATTTTGTCTAGCCAATTTAATGGCTGCTCTTAATTCTTTTTCCCTACCCCGTTTGAAATCAACATCAATAAAACATGCTAAGATATCTCCTTGTTTTAAATCTAATTCTTCTTGTTTAGCTGTTTTTAACAAGTCGCGAATAACACCTTCGGGATCGGTATTGTTTCCTTTAGCAACATTAATTTTATATTCACTTTGAGTTTGGTTGAAAGCTGTAAAATAATTTTTTTCTGTTTGATTACTTCCTTCCGTTCCGATTAAAATGATTTTTTTAGGCTTTCTAGAATATTTTCCTCTTTGCTTTTACCCTACTCTTTTTACCATTCAATATCCTCCAAATTTACAAATGGCATAGCACCATATCTTCCTTGCAAATACCCTTTTTGAATGTTTTCAGATTTTCTAGGTGAGAATTCATCCAGTGAATATAAATCAGAAACGCCAGTTTTATTATTTTTTTCAACAAAATAAATTTGATCACGTCTAAATAAATTTAAATCTAACAAACTAATTTCATGAGTATTAAAAATTAATTGTGCATTATTTTTATTAATATTTGGATTTTGAAACATTTCAATCAATGATTTAGTCATTGCAGGATGTAGAGCGTTATCAATTTCATCTATAATGATTGTTCTGCCATTTTCTAATGCATTCTTTAAAACCGGACCATAAGTAAACAATCTCTTTGTACCATTTGATTCATCAAAATAGTTCAAAGGATATTCCTTTTTCTCTCCATTTTCTACAACCTGATGAGACGTAACGATTCTACGCTGTTCTAAGACTTTCTTTGCAGACGGAATTGGATTCATTAACCCTTGTAGTTCTGGTGGCAATTCAAATGGTAATTGATTCACTTCACGTTTTATACTTTCATAATTAAAATTTGAAATATTAATATCTGCTTTTTGTAGTAAATGCAACATAAATGTATTTAATGAACTATCATTATTATTTTGATGTCTATCAAATTCTGTATACATTAAATCTTCTAGATTTTGAGAATCATATGTATCGATCATAGTTGCAAACCACATATATGCATCTCGAGTTAAATCACTATTCCAACTTGTTGCAGTCGCAAGAAATAATTTATTTGAAGTATTTTTATCTACGATTTGAGATAGTTGTGATTTTGTTTTAGTTGTAAATTTATATTTATTAATTTCACTTCTCTCAAAAATCAAAGATGGTTTAGAGCTCTTGTATTCATATAAATATTCTTCCCACACATGATTTGAATCCAAAACAAAACCATACTCATATTTCACATCATTATATGTATAGATAAAATCAAACTTAGTTTTATCAAATCGACTCTTACTATCCAATAAAAACGGTGTCACCATTAAAGGTTGATCGACTTGTAAATTATTCGAATTACGAATCATAATAATAGCTGCAGTTAATGCTTTATGAAGATTTGATTTACCCGCCGCATTTGCACCATATATAGCAACACTTGGTAAAATATGTTCATTTTTAAAAGACAATAAATTTTCACTATGTGAATTATCTTTGTTCGTGCTTAAGCTTAAAACTGTTTCATCTCTAAAAGACAGAAAATTTGTTACTGAAAATTGAATTAACATAACAATCCCTCCACCACAATAATACTTTTATTTTTTACTAAAAACAACTTATTTTGCTCGTTTTTGCATTTTTATTGCATTTTTGCATATTTTGAAACAATTTTTAACTATTATAAAAGTGAATGTCATATCCAAACATTCACTCTTGCATCATTTTCTTTAACTTCATGCAACAATATCTTGCATCTTATCTTTGTTTACTGATAATCCGATTCTTCATAAGTATCCTCTTGATAGTATTGATCATCTGGATTGTAGTATTCTGTATCATCATAGCCTTGATTATAATCATATCCATAATCATTATCTTCTTCATATTCACTTGAAGTATTACCAGATGAATTAAGTATTCCCATGTTCTGTAATTCTTCTGTATTACCAACCGCATTATCTTCACTAGCTGTCTGTGAATAACCTGACGGATCTTCTACTGTAGTAGAACTCTTTCCTTTTAATACCGCCTGAATCTTCTTTTTAGCAATTTCATTCATTACATCATTTTGTGCAACTACTGAAGCATAAGATTGAGATTGATAACAGAATTGATAATCCGGTTCTGCAACAATCGCATAAGATTCAATTTTCCAGTTTGGCATATTATCCAACTCATATTTTACAAACTTACTAATTTCATCGCCAGATAAGTTTGTATCAAATGCAACTGCAATCGCATCCATAAACTTACCATAGTTTGTGATCATCTTTGGAGAAATAATACGTTTAAAGATAGCTTTAAATACTTTTTGCTGGTTACGCACACGTTGGTTATCCCCATCCAAATAGGCATGTCTTTCACGTGCAAAAGCTAAGGCTGTCTCACCATCCACATGATGTTTACCAACGCTTAAACCAGGCTGGCTATTTACATAGAAAATATCTACTTCTTCACCCTTTTTAATATCCAAATCAATACCATCTAAGGCATCTACTAAGTTAACAACACTTGAAAAGTTGATTCGAACATTATAATTGATTTTAATACCCAAAGCCTTTTCGATAGTTTCTTCCGTACTCTTAACACCCATTAAACCAGAATGCGTTAATTTATCATAACTACCTTCTGGACAAGCTAATTCAGGATCATCATCCGGACAAATAAGTTCAACATAATAATCACGAGGAATACTTGTCATCAAAATGGTTCCAGTTTTAGGATTTACAGTTAGTAATAAGTTGGCATCACTTCTAGTATTTGAATCTTGTAAAGTACCATAAGAATCATTACCACTGACTAAGGCTGTAAATGCATCCTTAGAAATATCATTAACAGGATCACTTGGATTATCATTCTTTTCTACCTTTGTATAATGCACATTTTGATGAACGATACGAGAATCCGTTTGAAAATTAAAATATCCATCAGCTTCATGAAGAATATCACGATACTTTTCATTTAAACAAATCGCATCAATTTTATTATCATATAAAGCAGCCATCATGTCCAATAAAGCATCATAATCTTTTGTCTTATATTTGATGTTGTCAGAATCCAAATCCTTCAACATACGCTTTGTAGCTACTTTATCCATATCTAAAATAGTACCAATTGTCTTACCCTTTAAATCTTTTTCTTTTTTAATTGAAGAACTTTTTAATACAACAATTGACGTCATTGTTGCCTTACTATCCGCAAGACTTGTTACAACATCAAACGTATTATCTGTTTTAAAAATGAAATAGTTACCATAGGCTAAACCCATACACATGCAAAGTGCAACGAACCCTGCTAATATTCTTGGCAAAAACTTTTTAGCTTTAAAGTGAAATATTAATAGAATAATCAAACATAAAATAATCATTACCAAAGAAACTAATACTATTAATTTCGCAGGTAATAAATTTAATTTTACGATTTGAAAAATCAATAAAGCCAAACTAATAATCATGAATATAGTCATGAACTTGCTGATTGGTCGTTTATTTTTCTTCTTTTTTCTTTTACCATTACTATTCACATTCTGTGAAAGTTTAACATCCTTTTTAGGCATAATAATAATCTCCTATAAACTCTTATATAGCTCACAATTTCATATTATATAATAAATCCCTTACAATTGGCAAATCTGCACACAAAGAGACCCCTTCCACTACAGTCAATCTATAGTAGAAAGGAGGTTCAATTACTGAGTATTCCATGCACTTAGAGCCACTCTATCCATGATTGAGATCCACCCAATCCATGAATCAGAGCCACTTACAAGACTTTGTGCGTTGTATTATATTTTAAGAAAATTAAATCTATGATATTGTTATAAGAATTGTTAGTAACAACTACATAAATCTTTCACAACGAAACGCAAAACCTTTAAAGCCACTCTGTTTAGCCTGATATAAATTCTTCTCATAACACAATAGATTCGCTTTATACTTATATTCTAAAGACTTAGAAGAATAGTCATTTAATACGTCAAAGAATAATAAGAATAGACCAGCTAATATCAATACACATGAAGCTAGTATTAACCAAATAACAGGTACAATTAAATAAATTACATCCAATATAACAACACCAATAAAACAACTAAAACATGCAATCATAAATCCAATATGACATTTATGATACTTCTTACTTAGTTCTTCATAGTGACGAATATTTGTATTAATTCTATTTTGTATATAATCTTGAGTTTCCATAGTAAACAACACCTCGCCCTTAAATTATATACCCATAATCAAAAAAGAGTAAGGGATATTCCTTACTCTACACTATCTGCTGATTTTCCTGCCATGACAGCATTAATTTTGTTTGAAGCTTTAGTAACAGTACTTTCATCTGGAACCATTACATAAGCAGCATTTCCAAGTTCTGCACACATTTGTGTATCTCCAGTACCATCAACCATAGATTGTTCAATTTTCCATTTCGGATTTTTATTCAATTGATATTTAATTAAACTAGTAATTTCATCATTTGACATCGTTGTTGAGAAAGTATTGGCCATACTATCCATAATTGAAGCATAGTTTGTCACAATTGCAGGGCTTGTAACTTTATCCATGATAGCCATTAAAACCTGTTGTTGATTCTTTGTACGTTGACGATCCCCTTCACTATATGCATAACGTTCACGTGCATACGCCAAAGCATGTTCACCATTTAAATGGTTAACCCCCTCATGAACTTCATATCCAGGTAAAGTGTAGAAACTACTTACCGCATAACCAGGCGCAACCGTAACGTCAATACCACCAACGGCATCAACAATATCAGTTACTGTATCAAAACCTACTTTAAAAGTATAGTTGATTTCAATACCTAAAAGTTTTTCTACAGTACGCTTGGTAGTATTTGTACCATGTATACCTGTGTGCGTAATCTTATCCAAAGCTCCTTCTTGACATCCATCTGCTGCATCACAAGTTGTTGTAACATAATAATCACGAGGGATTGATGTCAACAATACTGTACTTGTTTTAGGATTAATCGTAGCCACCATAATTACATCACTACGACCATTTTCATCAAATCCACCACGAGTATCCGAACCAGAAATTAGCACATTAAATGGAGTATTAGTAATATCACTTACCGCATTTGCTTTATCTGTATTTTCTACTTCATAACTTGTTTGGTACACAACACGAGTTATATTATTGAAGTCAGCATATGTTTCCATATCCGTAATCTGATCACGACTAGATTCATTAATGATAATTGAATCTACATCCCCATTATAAAAAGCTTCTAACATTGCAGACAAGCTTTCATAAGGTGTTTGTGTCATTTCTACACCAGATTTACTTAATTCCTTTAACATTTTATTTGAACCAACTGTACCAATATTTTGCAGTACACCGACACTATGTCCAGCTAAATCATTCTTCTTTTTCAAATCACTGGATTTCTTAACGACTACACTCACAGTTGTTTTTGCATTGGAAGATACAGTCGTCATATTTGATAATAAATTACCCGTTTTAGATATATAGTATCCACCCATGCATGATCCTAATGCAATAGCTATTGTAAAGATAATACAAATAATTTTAGACACAGCACCCTTTGTGGCAAAGCACAATAATAAGATGAAAATTAAATCTAAAAGTACAAATACAACTGTTACTAAAAATAATAATTTTGTTGGTAAAACATTTAATTTTACTAAATTAAACAACAAATACATTGTTGCAGCAACTAATAAAATAGAAAAGATGACTCCAAATACCTTTCCTACCCTATTTGGTTTCTTTTTATTTTTTTGCATATTAAACTCTCCTTAGACCTATCCATCATACTACAAAAAAAAGGGATAGGCAAACCTATCCCAATTATATTACATTACATCATCCGCTGATTTTCCAGCTAATACCGCATTAATTTTATCCTTAGCCATCTTAACTGTACTTTGATCTGGAACCATGACACTTGCCGCATCACCAAGTTCAGCACACATTAATGTATCACCTGTTCCATCGACCATATACTGTTCCATCTTCCATTTTGGATTGTTGTTGATTTGATATTTAATTAAATCTGAAATCTCACTACTAGACATTGTAGTTGAGAATGTGTTAGACATTGCATCCATTATAGATGCATAGTTTTGAACAATTGAAGGACTTGTAATTTTATCAACAATTCCCATTAAAACTAACTGTTGATTCTTTGTACGCTGACGATCTCCTTCCGTGTATGCATAACGTTCACGTGCAAACGCAAGAGCTTGTTCTCCATTTAAATGATTTACTCCTTCATGAACACTAAATCCTGATAACGCATTAAAGTTATTAACCGCATATCCAGGAGCAACAGTTACATCAACTCCACCAACTGCATCTACTAGTTCAGTAACTGCATCAAATCCTACTTTAAATGTATAGTTGATTTCAATACCTAATAATTGCTCTACTGTACGTTTTGTAGTGTTTGTACCATGAATACCCGTATGTGTAATTTTGTCTAATGCCCCTTGCATACAACCATCTGCCGCATCACAAGCGGTAGTTACATAGAAGTCACGAGGTACAGAAGTTAATAAGATCGTACTTGTCTTAGGATTGACAGTAGCAACCATAATCACATCACTACGACCATTTCCATCAAATCCACCACGCGTATCGGATCCTGAAATTAATATATTAAATGGTTTTGAAGTAATATCACTTACGGCATTAGCCTTATCTGTATTTTCTACTTTATAAGAAGTTTGATAAACAACTCTTGTATTATTATCAAAATCCGCATAGCTTTCCATATCTAAAATTTGACTACGACTCGATTCATTAATAATAATTGAATCCACTTCTCCATTATAGACAGCTTCTAACATAGCACTTAAACTATCATATTCACTTTGATTCATCACAATACCATCTTTACTTAATTCTTTTAAAGCCTTCGATGATCCTTGAGTACCAATAGTACGCAATGTACCAACTGATAAACCATTTAATTGTGACTTATTCTTTATATCACTTGATTGTTTAACTACTACACTAACCGTATTTTTCGCATGTTTCGTTACATTCGTAATGTTTGTTAATAAACTACCTGTTTTCGAAATATAATATCCACCTATACAAGAACCAAATATAAGTACTAAAGTAATAACAACACAAATTATTTTTGAAACAAATGCTCTTGTATAATAACACAACAATAACGCAAATATCGCATCTAACAATACAAATACAATAGTAATTAAAAATAATAATTTAGTTGGTAAAACATTAATTTTAATCAATTGATATAAAAGATAAAATGATGCTACAACTAACAGAATAGATAATGCAATTCCAATTCCTCTTAAAACTTTATTTTGTTTTTTCATGCTTATACAGCCCCTCTTCCATAAAGAACTTGCTTAACTGTTTTAAACAATAATGTCACATCCAACCAGAATGACCAGTTGCGATAATAATATTCATCTAAAACTAAGCGGTGGTCAAAGTCCACATCACTACGACCATGACTTTGCCACATACCCGTAATACCCGGTTTACAAGCAACAACATCATCATAATATTGTCCCATATCTTCTTTTTCACGTGGCAAATAAGGTCGAGGACCTATCAGAGACATTTGACCTAATAATACATTTATAAATTGTGGAAATTCATCCAAACTCTTTTCACGCAAGAATTTTCCTGCACTTGTAATACGAGGATCATTTGCCAATTTTTTATTCACAGTATATTCTTCGCGAATTGCAGGATCCTTTTCCATTAATTCTTCAAGAATCTTATCCGCACCAAGTACCATAGTTCGATACTTATACATCTTAAATTCTTTACCATCCTTACCAATACGATTCTGTGTAAAGAAAATAGGCCCCTTATCTCCTTCTTTACGATTTTTTACAAAGACAAAGACAGTTAATGGAATCAAAATTAAGATTCCGCATAGTCCAGCACAAATATCCATCAAACGTTTCAATACATAAGACCCCATCTGATTTACACCACGTGAATTTGAAATCATTAAGATTCCATCGAAGTCTTCAACCTTAGTATCAAACGTAACCAAGCCATTCACTTGTGGTAAATACTTAATCACATTTACTTTTTTCTTAAATAATTCAAATAATGAATTTAAGTTTTTCTGTTTCAATTCAGGAATCGCAATTAATACCGTATCAATATTTTGTGATTTGATAAATGAATCTACATCTTCAATTCCTATTGTTCTATTCTCAGAAACAATTTGTTCTTGATTAATTCCATAAGCCTTACAGTTTACATATCCTTGTACATCTAGTAAGGAATAGCTATTCCCTCTACAAACAAAGGCAAGTTGTGCAGCTGTATGGCCTACACCAACAATTAAAGTATTATGTTTAAATTTCTTTCTTAACCATTTGTGCGTATATCTTGAATTACAGCCTGCAAAAACAAACAAAAAGAGTGTTAAGAACACAAAACCATATAGTTTACGAAATGTCCAAGAATAAAATGGAAATACCAAAAAACTCGCAAAGAAAAAGCCAACATGACTTAATACTAATAATCGTATTTCATCATACATTAATAATACTTTTCCTTGATAACGACCAATTAGAATCTGCATCAAGAAATATAGTGCACATAACTTTATAGCGATTTCATCATCAAATCGTGCTATATTGATGGCCTGCAAGAACTGTATTAATATCCAGAAAAATACAAATTCAATAAATATTTTTAATCTTCCTATTTTTGACATATAGAATTCTCCTCACAATTTACATATAAATTATTGTACTAAAAAAAAAAGAAAAGAACAACATCCGTCCTTTTCAGTCAAAAATAGGTACATCTAACCTTGAATAGAAGATAATACAGTGAATGTAGCTGCATCAACCATACAAGTATTTTTAATATCCTGGAATGTAAATGTAACTGTATATTGTTGTGTAGCTTCATCTAAAGTACAACCAATATCTGTTACATCTTCTTGTCCTAATCCTGCATTAGCAAGAGATGCATCAATAGCTGCTTGTTGATTTTCATCAAAAGAAGTTGATTCTTCTTTTTCTTCTTTCTTTGTTTCAGTTTTCGTTTCTTCCTTCTTCTCTTCTACGGGTTCAGTTGTAGAAACATCTTCACTATTACTTCTTTTATAATTTCTTTCTTGTATAATACCATCTTTACCAATCTTATATTCATAAGATCCAGTAGTAGTATCAAAACTTACAGTATAGTATTTCTTTTCTTCTTGAATCGATACATTTGAACATTCTTTTTTAGTGGCATTCGCATCATCTCTTGCGACTTCTAAAATATCGTTTTTAGTGATGTCTAAATTACTATTGCCACATCCAGTTAATAATAGAGTTGAAGCTAAGATAATAAAACTATTTCTTTTTCTTCTTTTTACCATTGTCTTCTCCTCCATACCCATATCCGTAGCCATATCCATAATTGCTGTCACTTGCTGATTCTACTTTATTTAATACAACACCCATGACATGACCACCATTTCTTTCAACATCATTAATGGCAGCTTTTACTTTACGTTTATCAGAAGATTTTGCATCAACTACATACAATACTCCATCACTTACGTTACATAATGGAATGGCATCACTAGCTACCGCTACTGGTGGACAGTCAATAATAATATATCCAAATTCTTGACGTGCTTGGTTTAAAAATTTAGCTAATCTTTTTGATCCTAATACTTCACTAGGATTTGGTACTCTATGACCTGCAGTAATGACAGATAAAGGATAACCTCCATCATATTCTACGTCTTGTACTCCTTCAAATGAATGAATACTTACACCTTCTCTAAATTCTGAAATAATGTTTGTTAATCCAGAACGATTTGAAATCTGTAGTGTTTTATGAACTGAAGGATTTCTTAAATCACAGTCAATTAATAACACATTTTTATATTTAGCTGCCATAATACGAGCTAAATTACAAGCTACAGTACTCTTTCCTTCATTCGGAATTGTACTTACTACGTTGATTACTTGAATCGCATCATCCATCTGACTAAATTCAATATTTGTACGTAATCCACGATAGATTTCATCCACATCAAATTGATTTCTTTTCTTTCTTGCCATTTCTATCTCCCAAAGAAACCAAACAGTTTCTTTTTCTTCTCAACCTCAATATTTATAATCTTTTTATCACTCAATAATAATTTTGGATTCTCATAAAATAAGATATCCGCATTATCAAACCCAATACGCTTACCTACAACAGTATATACATCACTCAATTGTTCAATACGATTACCACTGGCTCTATGCGTATCTGTACAAATCACATCACAATATCCATTGTCTAATAATTCTAATGCATTCGATTGTATTTTCTTCCCATTTACACCAAGTAGAGATGTACGATTCATTTGAAGAACACAACCCATATCTACCCAATGATCAATGATTGAATAATCTAGTCCATCATGGAAATATCTTTCAATATGAGCCAGTACTGGAACAAATCCCTTCATCTTCAATTCATATAAACATTCATCTCTATAATCAATCGAATGAATATCACGAAGAACATTATATTCTACAAGCATATAACGTGAACTATTCAATGTTGGATATAAATCTAATTCTAATTCTTCAATGAATTCACTATTCATCATCACTTCCCCACCAAAATAGATAGGGATAGGACTCATCTTTCTTAATTCTAATTGACGAGTCACCATTTCATTATAGATATGAACATCTAATTGACCAGGAATAAAATGAGGTGTACTACAAATACCTACAATACCATCCCTTTTAGCAGACTCTAATGAACGAATAGCATCCTCAACACAAGGCATGCCATCATCAATACCCCAAGCAATATGAGAATGCAAATCAATATACTTAGCCATTATAACTCAGGAATCTCGCAGAATACTGGAATACCCAAATACTTTTCTGCCTCTTCCTTAGTACGTAAACGATTATCCAATAAGAACTTCAATACTGCATAACCACAACCTAATACAAAACCTACCATTGTAGCTAGTAATGTATTCTTCTTTACATTCGGTCCACTTGGAATATAAGACAACTTAGCCTTATCCACGACCTCAATATTACGAACATTCAAATTCTTCTGCATAGTACGAATAAAAGTACTTACTGTATCATTTGCGATATCTTTAGATAATTTAGGATCCGTTGTAGTAGCAGAAATCGTAATAATCTCCGTATTAGATTCATTCGTTACACTAACAAGCTTTTTAACACTATCAGCACTTTCTAATCCAACATCTTTGGCTACCTCAGACATAATGTTATTTTGAGTTAATAAATTAACAGCATTCGTAACCAACTTACTATTTGCCATCTGTGAATTATAATCCAAAGATCCACTCTCACTAATCTGAGGCGTTAAATAAATTGATGTGCTAGCCGTATATGTTGGAGCAATCAATAACTTTGTTCCAAAGAAACCACCAACACCAAACAATATACATAAAACAATTATCAACTTAATATGTTTCAATATAGCACTAAATAACTCTAATAAATCAATCTCTTCCATTTCATCTAGATCATTACTAGGCATACGATCTAATCTACTCTTTGCCATAAAAGCCCTCCCTTTTCATTCATAAGACATACTCATTAAATATAACATAATTAAAAATGAGTTTCATTAATTCACAAGAAAAAAGCTAAAAAAATTCAATTTTTTAGCTTTTATTTAACATAAGTTAATCTCTTCTAAACAAATCACGAGTATATACTTTATCTTGTATATCATCTAAGCAACACAAAATAATTTGTGAGTACCCATCTGATAACCCCTAGGCATTTTCATGCTGTCTAGCTATAGCATATTGACCTGATTTACTAGCTGTTTAGTAACTTTCTTAATGCTAATTGATTAGATGGGGACGTCATGTGGGGACTCACAAAATAATTTAACATCTGAATTGGTTTCTGAATAATCTTGTAGTATATACTGATCAATAAACTAAACTACTAACTTTTCGGACCCCTTATACCATTTTCTTTTTAAATTTTCATTATCTGGAAGTCTTATAACTAAATAATCTGATTGATGACCTAACATTTCATAATACAAATATTTTAAAACTTCTTTTAAAAATACTTTTGTTTTATCTAAATTGGTAATACAACAATCATAACCATCAAATATAACTTTTGATATTGGAATAAGATATTCAAAACAATAATAATTACTGTTACTTATATAATCATCTATCATCTTATCAATATTTAGTAGCTTAAATATCTCATATAAAATTTCAGGCCCTCTCGATAAAGTTAAATAATAAACGTTTTTTTCCAAACCTTCTCTAAATGCAAAACCATTAATACAGTAATCTGTTTCTAATCTAAACTCAATATTACCATTATAATCTTCATATTTTGCATCGCTAATATTCACTACAACATTCTTATATAATAAATTAATTTTATTATTGCATTTTTCAAACGATACATTGTATTGTTTAAAAAATTCAGTCATAACAGATTTTTTAAGTAATAAATTTCTCAAGTTATCATTTTCAAATAAATTAGAATTATTTAATCTTCTAGACAAATGAAACATTTGTATGAATTCTAATTCTGTTGTTACCCTTTTTTCAACAATCTTTCTTATCTCATCATCGATATCATCACTGCATAAAATCTGATTAATAATTTTATTGTAATCATCGTGTGACAAATCAAGAAAATTCAACACCGAATTTTTCAAAAAACAATACGATTTAGCGTTTAAATATTTCATATTCTACAATCTCCAATAATAGTAATGTTATTAAGTACAAACATTCTTTACAAAGTGTATCATTTTAATTAACAATATAAAACACTATTATAATCTAATACATGTTTTTCAATCTAAGTAGTACGTACTATAGCTTTTCTGTTTTATCCATTCCTTAAGTTTCTCTTTGCATGACAAAAAGAGCACTGTAGCGATTTAAATATTTTGAAGTTCTTGTCATAAGTGTAGTCTCTCTTTCGTTTACACTTATACAATAAACTTTAAGTAGACATCATTAATGTCGAATATATTAACAAATCACAAATGTATCTGTTAAGCCTAATTGTAATAACTCATTCGTATCGTATTCATCAAATGTTTTTGTATCTAGCAACTCTGTAGATTCATCTATTTTTAAATTAAATTCTGCACACATGTTTCATTACCTCACTTACAGGTAAATTGTACAAGCCTATTTGACATTAATGATGTCAATATCCCTTTTTATTAAATGTGACTTTTATTTAAAAATATATTGAAAATCTTTTTGAAAATAAAAATAAAAATAATGTACAAAGAAGCTCCAAATAATGCCAACCCCACAATGTTAAAAAAAGAAGCTTCAATAAATAGTGAAATTGATTTTAAAATTATAAACATAGTTAACCCAGATATAAAATACATTATGGTTCCAGAAAATAATTCTTCTAATCTAATGTAATGTCTAGCATAAAGCAATTGTATACCGAAACCAACTGACTCTGCCATTACACTTGCTATACATACGCCATAAAGTCCAAACATTGGTGTAAGTGTTAAATTTAACATTAAGTTGAGTCCTGCTGCTATTACTATTGAATTAGTATATTTTCTCTGTTGACCTAAAGGAATTAAAAATTCAATAGAAATAAGGTTAGCTCCACTCACCATTAAAATAATTGGCGAACACAGCATCAAAACATCTGTAACTTGTATATAATTCTCTGGCAAATACCAAGTGACAAATAATTTAGCACAAGCCAACAATCCCCAAAAAAACAAAAATGAAATGAAACAAATTACATGGCAACTCATTTTCATATACCTATATACTTCATCCTGACTATTTCTTTTTATGCAATTAGAAATACGTGGAGACATAACTTTACAAAATGATGGAACTATCGCATAAAATAATTGTAATAAAACTTGTCCTTGTGTATATATAGCAGTTTGTGTATAAGTTGAAAATATTCCTAGAACAGTTTTATCCAATAATGTATAAATACTACTAGCAATTTGTGGTAAAAGTAATGAAATTGCTTCAGTAATATATAATTTATCTATAGTTTTAATAATTTTAAAATTCACACATTTTTTTAATGCAAAATACCACATATACACATTCATAATAATTTGAGGTATATATAATGTTAGAACATAGACATAAATATCATTATCTCTTTTTACACATGTAATTAAAAGAATGAACCCTACTATTCTAATAAAAACATTCCTAATTGTTACTGATTTAAAATCTTCTAAACCAATAAATAACCATGATATATCAAACATATATGCTAACAAATATATTATATAAAACAATGCTAACTTATATTTGAAAAAAATTAAAACATATAAAACATATAATGTTATGACAAAAGCATGCGAAATAAACTGAATTTTGTATATTGAAAAAAAAGTGTTACTTAATTTATCCTTATCTCCGAGACATTTTGCTATTTCTCTAGGTCCGAGAAGAGTGATGCCTAACATGCCTATTAATTCAAAATACGAACAATTCGCTTGTACAACCGAATTTAATCCTATTAATTCTTGATTCAAAATTCTAGTTATATAAGGCACTGTAACAATCGGTAAAATTAAAGCCAAGATTTGATATATTAAAGTATAAGAAAAATTCTTAAACACATCTTTAAAAGTTAATAAATAATTTAGATATTTTTTCAAATAGTTCACCACTTCCCTTTTGTGTATCAAATAATATAAGCACAGATCTTAAATGAATTAATATTCACTTACGTTCTAATTTCAACACATCTATCTAATAAATAGCGATTTATAATAAAGAAACCACAATTATATGCCCATATTAAAGAATTGAATCTTAAAATATTATACAGGTATTAAATTTTAAAAATAAGTCTGTTCATTTCAAAGGCCGGAATAAATACTGTGTTTAAATAATCATGGATAATGAATAAATATAATGAAAACAAGCATACTATAACAATGTTTAAAAGAACAATATTTGAATCATTCCATATTAATGCGTTTCTTAAATTATGTTTCTTAATATTAAATCCCTGCTGACACATATAAGAAACACAAATATAATTTAAGAAAAAAACATTTCTGTACAGTCGTAAAAATTCAAACGAATGATAAATTACTGGAATAGTTAAAACCATTAAAATGTTTATTTTATAAATATTATTAATCCATTTCTCATTTCGATGTTT
>ERZ827478.698-NODE-698-length-31138-cov-4.171927_pt1 | contig 31138 bp, 30 predicted proteins | sample MGYA00519705_ERZ827478 | MGnify/ENA primary metagenome ERZ827478 (study PRJEB31778, sample SAMEA3449318) | human gut metagenome | biome: human gut; feature: human-associated habitat; material: faeces | place: United Kingdom | collected 2010/2012 ... | reverse complement strand
CTTCGCTGTAAAAGCTGGCCAGCCCCTGCTCCTGCAGGTCTTCCGCAAGACGCCTGGCCCTGGTGCGGGAGCAGCAGCGGCTCCACGCCCCGGTGGTCAGCTCCCCTCCGGAGACGGTGGAAATCTGCCGGTCGAAAAATGCAACCTACCGGCATCTTGAAGGCGCGGAATATCTGCCCCGTTTCTATGAGGGGCCTGAGGCTGTGGAGGAGTACCCGGTGTTCGTAAAGCCCTCGGTGGGACAGGGCGCCCAGGGGGCCAGGCGAATTGACGACCGGGCCCATCTGGAGGAGGTCCTGGCAGAGGGAACGGAGTATGCCATATGCGAATACCTGCCCGGGCCGGAATTCTCCGTGGACTGCTTTACCGACCGCCATGGTGTCCTTCGCTTTGTGAGTCCCCGCTCCAGAGACAGGATAAAGGCGGGCATTGCGGTGCGCTCCCATTTCCTTCCGAAGGATGAGCGCATAGACCGGATAGCCCGGGATCTAAACCGCCGCTTTGACTTTAACGGCGCCTGGTTCTTCCAGCTGAAGGAGACCGCCGAAGGGGAGTACAAGCTTATGGAAGTTTCCCCCAGGATAGCCGGTACCTCGGGGCTCACCAGAAACCGGGGGGTGAACCTGCCCCTGCTGACTCTGTATAATATGTGGGGCTACGATGTGGACATCATCGACAACCACAACCAGCTGCTGCTGGACCGGGCCTTTATCAGCCGCTTTAAGTCCGATATAAGTTACGACAACGTGTATGTGGACTTTGACGACTCCATAATCATGCGGGGCAAGGTCAACCTCAGCCTCATTGCCTTTCTGTATCAGGCCCAGAACCAGGGCAAGCACATCTACATGCTCACCAAGCACCGGGGGGATATAGCCTCCGAGCTGCTGCGCCACAATATCGCCCCGGGCCTGTTTACCCGGATAATCCATCTGGACATGAGCGAGAGCAAGGTGCCCCACATAAAGCCCGCCTCCATCTTCATTGACGATTCCTTTGCCGAGCGCAAGCGTATCCACGATGCCTGTGGGATACCAGTGTTCGATCTGGACATGGTGGAGAGCCTGATGGACTGGCGGGCCTGAGGAATAGCCTGAAAAAATTCTGGAGGATGCCATGGAGCAATATTACAGCCCGGAGGAATTAAAGGCCCTGGGCCTGAAGGAATACGGCACGGATGTGCTCATCAGCCGCAAGTGCAGCATCTACGGCGCCGGGAAAATAAGCCTGGGCAGCCACGTGCGCATAGACGATTTCTGCCTGCTCAGCGGGAAGATAAGCCTTGGCAGCTATGTACATATAGCCGCCGGGGCCATGCTCTTCGGCGGGAATGCTGGCATCAGCTTTGGGGACTACAGCACCATCTCATCCAGGGGGGCGGTGTATGCCCTCAGCGACGACTACTCCGGCGAGCACATGACCAACCCCACCGTGCCGGAGGAATATACCGCCGTGGAGGAGAAGCCGGTGGATATAGGCGCCCACTGCATCATAGGCACCGGCAGCACCCTGCTGCCGGGGGTGAGCCTGGGGGAGGGCTGCTCTCTGGGGGCCATGACCCTTGTGAACAGGAGCCTGCCCCCCTGGGGCATATATGCGGGCATCCCCGCCCGGTTTATCAGAGAGCGCAGCCGCAGGCTGCTGGAGCTGTGCCGGGAATTTGAAAGCCAGAAATGAAGGCCCTGCCGGGCCGGATTGGAGATAACATGAAGGACATAATAAACGTGACCCGCTCCTCCCTGCCGGACTATGAGGAATACTGCCGGGAGATAGCGGATATATGGAACAGCCGCTGGCTGACCAATATGGGAGAAAAGCACCAGCGCCTGGAGGCCGCGCTCAGGGAATATTGGGGCGTGGAGAATGTGGCCCTGCTCACCAACGGCCATCTGGCCCTGGAGAATATCATCCAGGCCATGGAGCTGAGGGGGGAGATAATAACCTCACCATATACCTTTGCCTCCACTACCCACGCCATAGTCCGCTGCGGCTGCACTCCCGTGTTCTGCGACATAGAGCCGGAACACTACACCCTGGACCCGGCAAAGATAGAGGCCCTCATCACGGAAAAGACAGTGGCCATCATGCCCATACATGTCTACGGCAATCTCTGCGACGTGGAGGCCATAGAGGCCATTGCAAAAAAGCACGGGCTGAAGGTCATTTACGACGGGGCCCACAGCTTCGGAGTAAAGAAGGACGGGGTCAGCTCTGCCTGCTTTGGGGATGCCACCATGTTCTCCTTCCATGCCACCAAGGTTTTCAATACCATAGAGGGCGGGGCTCTGTGCTTCAAGGACGCCGCGCTGAAGCAGCGCATAAACGACCTGAAAAACTTCGGTATCCACGGGCCGGAGTCGGTGCCCTTTGTGGGGGGCAATGCCAAGCTCAACGAGTTCTGCGCCGCCATGGGCCTGTGCAACCTGCGGCATCTTGACCGGTGGCTGGAGCAGCGCCGGGTGGTCTATGAGCGTTATATGGAGCGGCTGTCCGCCGAACCGGGAATAAAGCTGAACAGTCCCCAGCCTGGAGTGGAGTCCAACTATGCCTATTTCCCCGTAGTCTTTGAGGGCTACAAGTATGACCGGGATGAGGTGTTCAGCCGCCTCAGCGCCCAGGGCATCATCGCCAGGAAATACTTCTACCCCGCCACCAACGCCCTGGACTGCTACCGGGGCAGAGAAGGCTTCCAGCCGGAGCGCACCCCGGTGGCTGCCTACATGGCAGAGCGGGTGCTGACCCTGCCCCTGTACCCTGAGCTGCCTTTGAAAGATGTGGACAGGATATGCGATATAATACTTAAATAAGGGGATAAAACCAAGGCATCAGGGAGAAGCAAGCGCTTCTCCCTGATGCCTTTTGTCAGTCGAGTTTGGTTTTCGGTTTGCTGCCGGGTTTGCCTGAATCCTCAAAGCTCAGATTTCTGCGATGGCAGAAGTCCCGGTTGCCGCAGCGAGCACAGCCACGGCCGCAGCCCCGCTTTTTTGACTGATTGGTGTATATGACCACAAGGGCTGAGGGGACAAAGCTTATGAGAAGCAGCAGGAAAAGATAGAAGATTTCCATGAAGATTTACTCACACATGTTCAAAGCGCCAAACTCACTGGGCCAGGGTCTGTACCACACCCCGGGTACAGTCCACGGAGACCAGCATACCGTCCTGCAGGCGCTGGGTGGCGCCGGTGGCGCCCACGATCACTGCCTTGCCCAGGGTGAGGCCCACGGTGGCGGCATGGCTGTTCATGCCGGATTCCTCGCATATGACGGCGGCAGACTGGCGGATATAGTCCAGCATGTCGTTGGTGGTATAGGGAACCACCAGCACGTCGCCGGGGTGGAACTTGGCGCTCACGTCCTCCGGATTGCGGCATACGCAGAGGGGGCCGGAGGCGTTTTTGCCGCCGATGCCCAGTCCGTTGAGAAGAAAATCTCCCACCAGACGCACCCGCACCATGTTGGTGGTACCTGCCACACCCACGGGAACTCCGGCAGTTACAACCACAAGATCGCCCCGCTTTACAAGGGCGGCCTTTTCGGCGCTCTCCACGGCAAAGTCCACCAGTTCGTCGGTGCTGGCGGCGTAAGGCATGGTAAGAGGTATGACCCCAAAATACAAACTCATCTGACGGCGCACCTGCTCGTCGATAAGGCAGGCCACCACGGGAGGGGCGGAAGCGGCTGACCATCTGGGCGGTGGTGCCCCGCTGGCTGACGGTAATGATGGCGTCGGCGGCGATGTCGGCGGCGGTGGTGCAGGCGGCGTGGGCTGTGGCGGCGGCAATGGACATGCGGCTGCTGCCGGCCAGGCTCTTCATCTGCTTGGTATAGTCTATCTCAGCCTCGGTACGCAGGGCGATGGCGTCCATGGTCTTGACGGCCTCCACAGGGTATTTGCCCGCGGCGGTCTCACCGGAGAGCATGATGGCGGAGGTGCCGTCGAAGATGGCGTTGGCCACATCGGTTATCTCCGCCCGGGTGGGCCGGGGATGCTCTATCATGGAGTCCAGCATCTGGGTGGCGGTAATGACCGGCTTGCCGCAGGCGACGCACTGGGCGATCATCTGCTTTTGCAGCACAGGGATCTCGGTAAAGTCTATCTCCACGCCCATGTCGCCCCGGGCTACCATGATGCCGTCGGCCACGGAGATTATCTCGGAGAGATTGCTGATGCCCTCCTGGTTTTCGATTTTTGCTATTATACGGATCTTTGAGCCCACGCTGTCCAGCAGCCGGCGTATTTCCCGCACGTCGGCGGCGGTGCGCACGAAGCTGGCGGCTATGAAGTCAAAGCCCTGTTCCGCACCGAAGAGAATGTCGTCCCGGTCACGCTGGCTCATGTAGGGCATGGCAAGGCGCACGCCGGGGACGTTGACGCCCTTGTTGTTCTTCATGATACCGTCGTTTTCCACCCGGCAGCGGACATGGGAGACGCCGGTCTCTTCCACGGTGAGGCGCACCAGCCCGTCGTCCAGGAGGATGGTGTCGCCGGGCTTCACGTCCTGGGGGAGCTCGGCATAGGTGACGGAGCAGCGGGTCTCATCTCCGGGGAGATCGTCGGTAGTGAGAGTAAAGCTCTGGCCTGTTTTCAGGGAGACGGAGCCGGACTGGAAGGAGCGCAGCCGGATTTCCGGGCCCTTGGTGTCCAGCATGGCTGCCACGGGCAGATCCAGCTCACTGCGCAGGGCTTTCAGCACCTCAAGACGGCCCAGGTGCTCCTGGTGGCTGCCGTGGGAGAAGTTGAAGCGGGCCACATTCATACCCGCCAGAAGCATCTGCCGCAGCACGCCCTCCCGGTCGGTAGCCGGGCCAAGGGTACATACTATCTTGGTTTTCCTTATCATAATAAAATCAGCCTTTCATTTATAAAAGGGAGGCACGGCGCCCCGGAAAGCAGGGCGCCGCCCAGCCGCAGAGGGTGCCGGCAAAAGGGAGGAAACCGGTACACCTCCGCTTCAAGCATACAGCCGGAACGCCGCTCTGTCAAGAAAAAACTGGAACAAGGCCCCAGAGTTTCCTGAAACAGGGTTGAGCAGAGGAACCTTGCATACCCGGGGGGAACTTGATATACTGGGAAAGGAAAGGCCCGGCCCCGGAGGGGGAGACAGAATCTGTTTTGCGCTGTGCCGTGGGCCGGAAGGCGAGAGCCGGGGCTGCAAAGGGGAAGGGCGGTGGAAAAATGGCTAAGCCTGAATATATCTCCTTTTATATATACAGGAGCCGGGAGCTCAAGCTTAGCCGAACTATTTTCTACGATTTGAATAACGATGCTTTTTACTATTTTAACAGCTGGGAAATATCGCTGCGGGAATTTATTGTGTCGCTGGTGATGCTCTATTTGGCTTTGGGTAAAGGGCCGGAGATATATTGCCAGTGGTTTTTCAGCCATGGAAAGCTCTGGTTTTGTCTGATAAGTAACGGAATATGGCTGCTGTATTGCCGCTTTAGCCATAGGGAATGTATAAAGAGGCTGCACCCGTATTATTCAGGCAAACTGGAATTTTATGATAAACTGGAGGAAATGAAAAGGGCTGGGAAAAGGACGTCCGTAGTTATGGGGATCATCCTGCTGATAATGAGTTTCTGCCTTTACGGCTATTTCAGAACAGGCAGTTACAGCTTCCTGGCGGTGGAATGGGGCTGCGTGGTGTTACTGTATTTCCCGCTAGCCTTTAACAAAGTCCTATGGAGAAAAAAGTGATAAAAATGATAGAAAACAGGGAGATACCTTGATGAAAGATTCTGAAAACATGTCCAAGAAAATAAGTCGCGGGAAGGCCGTGGGCGGCTGCTTTCTGGCACTGGCGGTGCTGGTGCTGGCCCAGAGCCTGGCGCTGTTCATAAGCCTGCCTCTGCCCGCCCTGGGCCTTTCCGGGGCTGTGTGCAATACTGTCGCAGGGCTGCTGTATGCCGCCTTTGCCCTGGGCGGAGCTCTGCTGCTGGGGCTGAAGTTTTTTGCCCTGAGCCCGGAGGCACTGCGCCTGGCGCCGCGGAGGCCGGAACCTGTATGGCTGCTCTCCGCCCCGGTGCTCCCCACCCTGGTGCTGCTGGCCTACATGGCCCTGGGGGCACACTGGACGGTGTCGCCCATGGAGCCCCAGAGCCGCAGCGCAGTGATTGCCGGGGCCCTGGTGTTTTACGGCCTGGCGGCGGGTATAGCGGAGGAGCTGGTTTTTCGGGGCCTGATAATGGGCAGCCTGGAGAGGGCTTTTGATGTCAGGCTTGCGGTGCTGCTGCCCTCGGTGCTCTTCGGGGCCCTGCACCTCATAGGGGGCGGGGTGAGCCTGCTGGGGGCGCTGCAGCTGATAATAGCCGGGAGCCTGGTGGGTATACTCTTTTTCCTCATCACTCTGGAGAGCGGCTCGGTGTGGAACGCCGCCATAGTCCACGGGCTGTGGAATGCGGTGTTTGCCGGAGGGCTTGTACACGTGGGAAATACGGCGGAGAGGGAGGCGGTCTTCAGCCTGGTCTTCAACAGCAGTTCCTTCCTGCTCACCGGAGGGGACTTCGGGGTAGAGGCTTCCCTGGTGTCCGCTTTGGCCTATGCTGTTTTCGGCCTGCTGGCCTATAGGCTTATGAAGAAAAAGGGGATACTGAAAAACAGCTGATGCGGGCTGGGAGAACGCAAGGGTGCGGCCCTGCCTGGGCCGGGAATCCTGTCTGCCCTGGGTAGACATATAAAAAGTCTACGGAGCGTGGGTGTTAAAACCGCTGCCGGAGGTGTAGTTTTAGGGCAGAAAGGAGGAATCCCCGTGGATCAGATGCGCATAGGCAAATTTATAGCTGAGTCCAGAAAGGCTCTGGGCCTTACCCAGCGGCAGCTGGCGGATACTCTTGACATCAGCGACAAGACTGTGTCCAAATGGGAGTGCGGAAAGGGGCTGCCGGAGGTCTCTCTCATGCTGCCTCTTTGCCGGACTTTGGGCATCAGTGTCAACGAAATGCTATCCGGGGAGAGGCTGGATGAGGAAAGCTATAAGGAAAGGGCGGAGGAGAACATGATGGATTTGATAAAGGAGAACGCGGAAAACAAAAAGCGGATGGCGCTGTCCGTCATTTGCGGGACTATAACGGTGATCGCCGTTTGCTCTCTTATAACCATAGCATCATATCTTCAGCTGCCGGTAATAGTGAGAATCCTGCTTATAATCCTCGCCTTTGCCACGGCGGTGGCAGGTATCGGCGCGGCGGCAGTGCTGGAAGTGAAGGCCGGATACTATGAATGTCCCGGCTGCGGGGAACTGTTTGTCCCCAGCATCGGAGAATATGTCAAGGGCTATCACACTTTTACAAAGCGCCGCCTGACCTGCCCGAGATGCGGCAAGCGCGGGATGTGCAGGCACCGGGTGGTAAGATAAATCCGCAGCCTTGAGGGACGGACTTTCAGGAGGTGTGCACATGTTCTGCAAAGCGGAAGCAAAAGATACACGGCGGGTGTATGAGCTCATCTGTGACATGGAGCAAAAAGAGCTGCCCTTTGGGGACTTTGAAAAGATATTCGGAGAACAGCTGGAGAACGAGGATTATTACTGCCTTGTCTTCCGCCGGGAGGGGGAGACAATAGCCATGCTGAATCTGCGTTTTGAAAGTCAGCTGCATCACGCCGGCGCCGTGGCCGAGATAATGGAATTTGCAGTAGACGAGAGATACCGGAATCGGGGGCTGGGCAGGGAGATGTTGGCCCGGGCCGTGGAGCTGGCCAGGGAGCGGGGCTGCATGCAGATAGAAGTGGCATGCAACCAACTCAGGAAGGACACCCATAGGTTTTACCTGCGGGAGGGCATGCACAATTTTCACTATAAATTTTCAAAAGCTCTCACAGGAGAGGACAGCGGAGAAAACCGCCTGGGAAAATAATGAACGGAAGCATAAAAGGAATCCTCCGTCCGGTTTGCCGGACGGAGGGTTCTGTTTATGCCTTACCTTTTATTTCTTTTTCTTCTTGATTACATAGAACACCGCGCCGCCGCCTATGACCAGGACGGACAGGCCCATCAGGCCCAGCCAGAGGCCCAGGTTACTGCTGTCTCCGGTCTTGGGTGTGCTGCTGTCATAGGCTTTTACGGTGAATTTCACATCCACCGCCGCCCCGGCAAGAACTGGAGCTCCGGCTCTGGAGCTGTCGGCGGAGAGACTTAGAGCCACCACTGGATCTGTCCAGTAGGGGTCCTCCCCGGAGAATACCAGGGTGGCATTATAGCTGCCCACGCCCAGGCCTGCCTTGGGCTGCACGGACACAGCCACAGACTGGCCCACGCCCAGCTGGATGCTGGACTCCCCGGAAAGTATCTCCTGGGCAAACTTGATATCGTAGGCGGAGTTGACAGGCAAAACCAGATTCAGGGGGATTTCCCCGGTGTTTGTGATTGTCACGGTCTGGGCGGCGGGGCGTGTGTAACCGGGATATACACTGCCGAAGTCCAGACCCGACTTGCTGGCGCTGAGCTGTATGTTCAGCTTCCGGCACACCATGGTGAGGCTGGTGTTGCCGCTGGGAACAAAGTTGAAGACATAATCGGTGGATATGGTCTGGCCGTTTTCCACCCAGCCCTCAAATTCATAGTAGCCCCAGGGGACGCATTCCAGCTGAACGGACTCACCCTTGGGCACATACACGGTGGACATATAGCTATAATACTCTTCTATCCAGGCGCCGCTCTCACCTTCCGGGTCAGCCTTTATATCCACCACCCAGCAGTCTGGGACGGTAATGGTGGAACTGAGGTTTACAGGAGTATCTCCAGCACCATCAAAACGAAAACTGAGGGTAGTGCTGCCCAAAGGCAGGGAGCTAAGGAAGCTGTTGGAGAGTATCAGCTGATTTCTGTTGCCATAGGCAAAGCCATAATCTGTGCCCTCCGTCAGGGCTTTTCCGCCGGCGGTGACGGAGCTTAAGCTAAAGCCCTCCGGCAGCGTGAAATTCAGTGTCTCGGTTCCCCCCAAGGAGACCCGGTTCCTGTCAAGACTTATCTGGGGCCTGTCAACGGCGGCAACATACAAGGTAGCGGTCACGCTCTCCGTGTCGATTTTATCGTACAGGCCGCGCGTTACCGTGCACCGGTACTGATAGCCGTTCATGCTGCCTGTGACAGTGCTCACTGTGTATTCGGCGGCAGTTGCTCCCTGTATGTCCGTGAAGCTCTTTCCGCCGTCGGTGCTGATGGCCCACTGGTAGCTTAAAATATCTAAACTGTACTCGTAGTCTACTACTTCGACTTTGAAAGTGGCGGAATTACCCGGAGCGCTTACAACGCTCCCGGTATACCCGCTTATCTCCACCGGGACCAGGAATATAGCCGCCAGATCGAAATCTGTTTTTGGCTCAAAAGTATATTGAGCGGTAAATGAAGACCAGATTCCGGTGACCCTGTTATACCAGCCGACAAATACATTGGGCTCTTCAGTTTCCGCCGTGAGCGACACCGGCTCTCCCGCAGTGTATTCACCGCCGCCGGTGACCACGCCCTTGCCGGCAGGCTCGGCGCTTACAGTTACCGTCACCTTGTCTGCAGACCAGGGAATGCTTTCGGCACTGGGGGCGCTGACGTCGCTTTCAGTATAGGCAGAATCGCCGGAGGGGATTGCCTGCACCGTGAAAGTGTATTTCTCCCCCTCAGACAACTCTCCTGATATGCGGCCGAGTTCAAAGACGGTTCCCTTGACCGTTGTCTCATAGGAGCCAAAAGGTTGGCCATAGATGACCAGTTTGTAGGTTTCGCAATTTTCTACCCTATCCCACACGGCGGTAAAGCCGACCCAGCGGAGATTTGTGGGTGTGGCCAGCTGAGTGCTGAGAGGCGCCGGGGATTCTCCCAGGCACAGGGCTGCCAAATCGGCCCCCTGGGCAGAGCACACCGGGCAGTCTTTGTTTATATTGTCCTGGCTGCATTTTTCGGTGCAGATGCATTTGTCATTCTCTGAGGGGGAATTCTCTCCCGTCGGGGCCGCCTTGCAGATCTCGCACACATAGGTGCAGGGACTGCCTGCGCTGTAGCCGCAGCTTTCGTCATGTTCATGGATGCACTTTGTCTCCTGAACGATGCAGCCACTCTCCACGCTGCACTCATGGGCGCAGGCGTCTGCAGTTTTTTCCTCTCCCTCCGCCGGGAGCTGCCCGTCGGAATAGCAGTCCGCCGTATGTACGTGGGTGCATTTTGTCACCTGAGTGATACAGCGGCTCTCCACGCTGCATACATGAGTACAGGGAGTGCCCGCAATGTAGCCGCAGCTTCCGTCATGGGCCGTATGGTGCTCACACAGGCTCTCAGTCCCGACGGCAAGGGTGGAATCTCCGGCACCATCTCCATCTGCAAAAGCGGCGCAGGGCAACAGGCTCATAGCTAGGCACAGGCAGAGGAGAATTGCAAAAAGGCGTTTTTTCATGGGGAATCGACCTCCTTGGATGAGTTCTTATTTTCCTTAAGTGATTCGCGATAGCGGATACACAATACGGTGATGACCACGGCGGCGGCAAAGGCCACTACTCCCACCAGGATATAGCCGCCTACATCGTTGTGGAGCAGGATAGAACCGTACAGCCCCGCGACGGCGGAACCGGACATGCCCTCCGAGCCCAACACCATGCCCGCAAGGGCAGCAGTCAACAGTATGCACAGAAAGCTGAGACGATATACACTGCGCCGCAGGGCGCGGCAGGCCTTCTCCTGCGCCCGGGCTTTTACCAGTTCTACACGCTTTGACGTGTCATACATGGTGAAGCTCTCCTTCCCTTTAAAACCTTTCGTTAGATTAGGTACAAATCCCAATGAAAACTCTCACCTGCTGCGAATTAAAAGAGCAGTGTCGAGCCACAAGGGGAAAGGGGAGCTAAAGGACGTTTTTTGTTTTCCGGAGCAGACGGATCAACTGCGGCAGTGTCCGGACATGAAGGAGAGTAACCGGGGCCAGCCTGCACCCAGCAGCAGGGTAAGCACAGGGAGGATATAGGCCAGATAGACCAGTGCACCGCCATAGGCCACCAGCAGGTTATAAATGGCGTGGAAGGTGATGGCTGCCCCCAGCAGAGCACAGGTACCGGCGATCTTCAGCCATGCGCGGTGCCACACATACACCAGCCCGCTGCCAATAATCGCGCCGCAGACGATATGCATGGCGCCGGTGCCGAAGCCGCGGACCAGCAGGAAGACCAGATCCTCCGCCCCATTTTCTATAAGGTAGCAGATATTTTCGAAGGTGGCAAAGCCTGCGGCCACGGTGAGAATGGCCAGCTTGATGCTGTCCTGCTCCGGCTCAAAGACCAGCAGATAAAACAGCAGCGGGAAAAACTTCATCAGCTCTTCCACCACCGGGGTGATCTCCGTCACTGCGTGGAGATTATCCGCCCTGTAAAGAGCGGTGAGAAAGGTGTTTATATAGGCAGAAAGCAGGCAGGCAGCCATGCCTGCAAAAATGAACAGGAACAGGCGCAGATGCCTGCGGCCCAGGCACAGGGCCGCTACGGCAAGGGGCGCTGCCAGGCAGACAAAAACGTTTTCTATGTAGGTCATTTGCCCACCGCCCTTTCCGCTATGGGCAGCAAGGCCAGAAGGGTGGCCGTCAGGACAAAGTCAAACCAGAAATAGGGATTGGCCAGACTGTCCCCCTGCCAGAAAAGGCTGGAAGTCCACAGGCAGTATTCCATCGCAACATAAAACAGCACACATCCGTGAAAGAGGCGGCGCTGCCGCGCTCCCGTTTCGCGCCGACTCCGCCAGAAACACAGGCCGCGGAGGGAATACCAGGATATGATTGTCATTGCACTGCAGCAGAGCAGAGAGGAAAACACATCATCCATGACACAGTACTGAACCAGCAAAATCAGATTTACCAGAGTGGCCAGGTGCATGGCCTTGCAGCGGAAAGCCTGCTCCTCCTCGCTGGCAAAGGTATATTGAAGCAGCTGGAGAAAAATAAAGCTGGAGATCCATACTGTTTCCGATACGTAGAAAAGTTTGGGCGTCTCACGAAACAGCAGGAGAAACAGTGTCCAATACAGCAGGCCCAGGGAGAAACAGCCGTAAAAGCAGCAGAGAAGAAAATACTCCTGTTTGCGGCGGGACAGATACAGACAGCCGGAACCCACACAGCACAGCAGCGTGACGGCAAGCTGTATGAGATTGTCAATCAGCTCTATCCTGGGCATTTCCATCCCCCTTCCGGATGTGCTGTACCTGCCGTATCCGGAAGCACAAGACAGTAAAACATACTCCCAGCACAAAGGCCACCAGGGCAATGAGAATATAGCCCCTGACCGAGCCTGCGGCAAACATGCTGGCCGCCGCTTCAAAGCCGCTGCTCCCGTAATAGGCAGTGCGCTCCGCCGCAGCCGGCATGGCAAAGGACATTCCCAGAATCAGGCTCAGGCACAGCAGTCCGGAACCGGCAGTTATGAGCCTGGCCCGCCTTATGCGCCGCCGCCCTTCTATCTTCAGTACGCGCTGCCGGACCTCGGCAACGCGCTGCTCATGGCTGAGCATTGGTAAAACCCTCCTTTTCCAGCAGCCCGCGGAGATTCCGCTTGCCCCGGTACACCATGTTGGTTATCTGCTTTACGCTTTTTCCCATGACCTGGGCGGCCTGGGCGTAGCTCATTCCTTCAAAGTATATTAGATAAAGCGCCTCCCGGTAAGCGTCGTTCAGCTGGCCCATACACAGGTGCAGGATCTGCCGCTGTTCCTGGGTCCTCACGATCTCCTCCACCAGCTCGCCGCTCTCCGGCTCATCCTCCAGCGTCTCCAGGCTGAAGCAGGGCTTGCGCCGGCTCCGGTGCCTGAGAGCCATGTTCCGGGCGGCCTTGTAAATATAGGCTTTCAGGCCGCCGTCCCGTATGTGCGGCCTCTTTGCCAGCAGATAGGCAAAGACCTCGATCATCAGGTCTTCCGATTCGTGGATGTCCTTGAGATAGCCGTTTATATACAGGGTCAGAGGATTGCCGTATTTTCTCATCAGCTCATCCAGACCCCGATCGTCGCCCTGAAGATAGCGGCGGTAAAATTCTTTGTCTGTAATTGTTACCGCCTCCTGTCTGCGTTCTGGCCGCTAAAGGGCCTGGGGCGATTTACTCCCATAAAATATTATATACAAATCAAAATCCTTTTTCAAGGCAAAGCCCGGAGCTTTTTAGGACGGCCCAACCGCACTGCTGCCTTCGGCCTACAAGTAAAGTCCCGGGAGAATTTTGGAAACAGATGGAAATTATATAAAGATTACAGCACTTTTTGCAAGCTAATCAGCAATATTTCCTCTTTTAATTGATGCTTTGAGCTGGTATAGTATAAACATCATTCTTGCGGAGGTGTTCCATGAAAAAAATACTGTCACTTATGCTTGCGGTTTTGATGCTGCTATCCCTGGCGGCATGCAGCAGCTCCGGCGGCGATGCCTCCGAAGCTCCCGCCGATTCTCAGGCTGCCACGGCCCCAGCTGCTACCGGCGTGGAAGAGGGCCTGCTGAGAGCCGCCGCCCTTTACGACATAAAAACCATGGACGTGGCCCAGACCACCGACGACTATATGGTGCCCATGAATATCTTTGACCGCCTCTTCGAGGTGGAGGTGCAGGCCGACGGCACCAGCGAGATAGTCCCCAGCCTGGTCACCGAATACAGTGTCTCCGAAGACGGCCTGACCTACAGCTTCACCCTGCAGGAGGGAGTGGTCTTCTCCAATGGCAGCGCCCTCACCGCCTCCGACGTGAAATATACCTTTGAGCGGCTGCTCACTGCCGGCGGCGTCAACGACGATATCCCCCTGGAGGTCCTGGGGGCCGAGGCTCTCAAGGCCGGGGAGGTAGACAGCCTGGAGGGCTTCACCGTCACCGATGATTACAACTTCTCCATTACCCTCAACAAGGCCAATGCCGGTTTCATCGCCGAGCTCACCGGCCCGGCTATGTCCATTGTGGATGCCGAGACTATGGCTGAGGTATCCGACTTCGGCATGAGCTGCGAGGACACCATCGGCACCGGCCCCTACAAGGTCACCGAATGGGTGAAGAACGACCACTTCACCCTGGAGTACAACGAGCTCTATTGGGGCGAGGAGCCCTCGGTGAAGAAGGCCATAGTCTACATCATCCCTGATGCTTCCACTCAGAACCTGATGTTCCAGAACGGCGAGCTGGATATAATCGACCTGGACTACCTGGATTCCTCCATAGTGGCTTCCACCTACAAGACTACCTATGCCCAGCAGATGGTTTCCTGCCCCCGGGTGGGCCTGACCTATATGGCCCTCAATGCCAATAACCAGTATCTCTCCGATGTGAATGTCCGCAAGGCCGTGCAGATGGCTATTGACGTGGACACCATCATTGCCTCCATCTTTGCCGGGGACGCAATCAAAGAAAACGGCATCATCCCCCAGGGCGTCTGGGGCTTCAACGAGGACTTGGAGCGGTCCGCCTTTGACCCTGCTGCAGCAAAGCAGCTTCTGCTGGACTCCGGCTATGCCGAGGGGGAAGTGAGCTTTGAGCTGGCCATGGACACCTCCGCCTCCAGCAATCTCCAGCTGGTATACCAGATGGTACAGCAGTACCTGAAGGAAGCGGGCATGACCGTGGAGATAAAGTCCTATGACGAGTCCTCCTGGCTGGCCCTGCGCCAGTCCGGTGAGATGGACTCCTTCCTGGCCACCTGGACTATGGACTATAACGATCCTGCCAACATCATGTATACCTTCTTCGGCAGCCCTGAAAAGACCCTCATCCGCAGCCTGAACTATGCCGATACCGAGGTAATGGAGCGGGTGGCAGCCGCCTCCGGTATCACCGATGACGCTGAACGCATGGCCGAGTACCAGGCTTTGGAGGAGAAGATAGTCTCCGAGGATGCCGCCTGGGTGCCTCTCTACGCCAACACCCACCTCTTTGCTGTCAGCGACCGTGTGGATAGCTTTGTGCCCTACTGGGCAGGCTACTCCAACTTCTATGTAGCCGACGTGACTTTGAAGTAAAGGCGCGGATCTAAATATACTCAGGCATGGGAAAACCGCCCGGCTTTTTGCCGGGCGGGCTTTGCCTTATTTGTCAGTCCCAAAGGAGGAGAGATATAATGCTCCTGAACATCCTGAAACGCACGCTTCAGGCCCTGGTAGTGCTGATAGGGGTGGCCCTGCTCATCTTCATCATGCTGCGCATAGTGCCGGGCAACGCCATTATCACCATGATGGGAGAGCACGCAAACCCCGAGGCCATAGAGCGCATGACCGCCGAGCTGGGCCTGGATAAACCTCTGTACGTGCAGTTTTTCACCTACATCACCGGGGCGCTCCGGGGAGATTTCGGCACCAGCTATTCCCTCCATGTGAGTGTGTCCTCCCTGATAGCCCAGGCCTTTCCCAACACCGTGTGCCTGGCCTTGGCCGCCGCGGTGGTGGCCTGGCTCATAGGCATAGTCTGTGGCATCATCGCCGCCATAAAGGAGAACAGCCTGCTGGATAGGCTCTTCATGGGCTTTTCCCTCTTCGGCGTGTCCATGCCGGTGTTCATGGTGGCCATGGTGCTGCAATACTTTTTTGCCTATAAGCTGGGCTGGTTCGACATCTCCGGCGTCAGCGACTGGCGGGGCTTCGTGCTGCCCGCCATAGCCCTGGGCTGGAACAGCGCCGGCAGCATCGCCCGGCTCACCCGCTCCACCCTGGTAGAGGTCCTTCAGGAGGACTACATCGACACCGCCCGCTCCAAGGGCCGCCGGCGTATGGGCGTGATACTTTTCCACGCCCTGAGAAACTCCATGCTGCCGGTGATAACCATGATGGCGGTGCAGCTTTCGTCCCTGCTCTCCGGCGCCGTTATCTGCGAGACTATCTTCTCCATCAACGGCATAGGCCGCCTGGCGGTGGACGCCATCAGCGGCCGTGATATCCCCCTGCTCCAGGGGACCATACTTCTGTCCACGGCTCTGGTCATTCTTGGAAATCTGGTGGCGGACTGCCTGTACTCCGTGCTGGACCCCAGAGTCAGAAAGGGGGATTGAACATGCGCGACGAGCAGGAAGAAATACTGACCATGCAGATGGATGCCCCGGAGGATGTGCTGGCCGAGGCCGACACCCTGAAGGACCAGCTCAAACGCATGGCCCGTCAGAACAAGCTGGCGGTCATCTCCGCCGTGGTGATACTCCTCTTTGTGCTGGGGGCCATCTTTGCCCCGGTGCTCACCCCCTACGAATTCGACCAGCAGGACGTGATAAACCGGCTGGCACCCCCTTCGGCGGAGCACCTGCTGGGTACCGACGAGCTGGGCCGGGATGTTCTCACCCGCCTGCTCTACGGCTCCCGCATATCCCTGCTGGTGGGCCTGGTGCCTACGGTGATATCCATGCTGGCCGGGGCCGTGCTGGGCATTACCGCAGGCTTTGTGGGAGGTAAGACGGACACCGTGATTATGCGCCTGGCGGATATCATGCTGGCCTTCCCCTCCATGCTTTTGGCCATGGTGATAATGTACACCCTGGGAGACGGCCTGATAAACATTTTCCTGGCCCTGGCCCTGGTGAGCTGGGCCAGCGTGGCCCGCATAGTTCGGGCCGAGACCCTGAAACTCAAAGAGAGCGTCTTTGTGGAGGCGGCCCGGAGCATGGGAGTAAGCCGGCTGAAGATAATGTGCCGGCACATCTTCCCCAACTGCATGCCCTCCCTTATAGTCCTGTTCACCCTGAACATCCCCTCGGCCATCTTGTCCGAGAGCTCCCTGAGCTTTCTGGGCATCGGTATAAAATATCCCCAGGCCTCCTGGGGACTAATGGTGAACCTGGGGCGGCAGTTCCTCTATACCAAGCCCTGGCTGTCTCTGGCCCCAAGTATAGCCATAATGCTGGTGGTGCTGGCCTTCAATTTCCTGGGCGACGGCCTCAGGGATGTGCTGGACCCCCATCTTAAAGACCAGTGAAGGAGGAGAGACAGGCATGGATGAAGCAATAACCTTGAGAGTGCAGGATCTCTCCACCAGCTTCTTCTCCGAAAAGGGAGAGGTCAAGGCGGTGGACCATGTGTCCTTTGACGTGCCCCACGGCTCCATTGTGGGCTTGGTGGGGGAGAGCGGCTGCGGCAAGAGCATGACCGCCCGCTCCATTATGAAGCTGCTGAAATATCCGGGGAAAATAGTGGGCGGCGAGATACTCCTGGAGGGCCGGGACCTGGTGCCCCTCAGCGAGGCGGAGATGTCGCTGATACGGGGGGAGGAGATCGCCATGATCTTCCAGGAGCCTATGACCAGCCTGAACCCGGTGGTGCCCGTGGGCAAGCAGGTGCAGGAGGCCATACTCCAGCACCGGAAGATAAGCCGGGAAGAGGCAAAGAAAAAGGTGCTGCACATGCTGGAGATAGTGGGCATCTCCGAACCGGAGAAACGCTACCGCTGCTATCCCCATGAGCTCTCCGGGGGACTGCGGCAGAGGGTCATGATAGCTATGGCCATGATCTGCCGCCCTAAACTGCTGATAGCCGACGAGCCCACCACCGCCCTGGACGTCACCGTGGAGGCCCAGATCCTGGAGCTGCTGCGGGAGCTGCGGGACACCATCGGCACCAGCATTATCCTCATCTCCCATAATCTGGGCGTCATAGCCCAGCTCTGCGACTATGTGTACGTGATGTATGCCGGCCAGGTGGTGGAGCAGGCCCCGGTGCTGGAGCTCTTCGACCACCCCAGCCATCCCTATACCCGGGGGCTCATGGACTCGGTGCGCTCTCTGCGCCGGGGGGACGAGAGACTGTCCACCATACCGGGGGTGGTGCCGAACCTGCTGCGCCTGCCCCAGGGCTGTCGTTTTGCTCCCCGCTGCCCCATGGCCGGGGAAAACTGCCGGAGCTGTCCGCCGGAGCTGAGCCCGGCGGGCGACAGGCACCTGGCCCGCTGTCCCTACGCCCGGCGCTGAAGGAGGAAAGACATGGAAAAGAAAATTCTTCTTTCTGCCCGGGGACTGTCCAAGGACTTCCCCGTCTCCGGCAAGCGCCGTCTCCACGCCTTGTCCCGAGTAGATTTGGACATCTATGAAGGGGAGACTCTGGCCCTGGTGGGAGAGAGCGGCTGCGGTAAATCCACTCTGGGCCGGACCCTCATCCGCCTTGTCCCGGCCACGGAGGGCAGCATCAGCTTTGAGGGGCAGGACATCAGCGCCATGAGTGAAAGGGAGTTCCACCCCCTGCGGGGCAAGATGCAGATAATCTTCCAGGACCCCTACGCCTCTCTGAACCCACGCATGACTGTGCGGGACATCATAGCCGAGCCTCTGGAGACTCACCACGTCTGCGCTACGGCCCGGGAGACAACCCAGCGGGTGCTGGAGCTGATGAAGGCCGCAGGTCTTCCGGCGGAGTATCTGTACCGCTACCCCCATCAGTTCTCCGGAGGCCAGCGCCAGCGCATAGGCATAGCCCGGGCCATAGCCCTGAAGCCCAAGCTCATTATCTGCGATGAGCCGGTGTCAGCCCTGGACGTGTCGGTTCAAAATCAGATACTGAATCTGCTGAAGGAGCTGCAGAAGGAGTTCGGTCTGACCTATCTGTTTATAAGCCACGACTTGTCCGTGGTGCGCTTTTTGTCCGACAGGACCTGCGTTATGTTTTTGGGCAAGCTCTGCGAGGTAGGGAATACGGCGGAGCTGTATGAAAAGCCTCTGCACCCATATACCCGCTTCCTCCTGGGGGCCATCCCCGGGATAGACCCCAGAGCCAGAGGGGAGAAGCGCCCCCTTTTGAAAGGGGAGCTGCCCAGCCCCATCGATCCGCCCTCCGGCTGCCGCTTCCATACCCGTTGCCCCTATGCCACGGAGCGCTGCCGGGTGGAAGAACCCCTTATGCGCAGCATAGGCTCAAGACAGGTAGCCTGCCACCACTGCGGAGAGATATGAGATATCGCTTAACTGAACGTCCCTCTGTTTTCCACACGGGAAAACAGGGGGACGCAGCTTGTCGAAGAAGGTCAAGCCTTCTTCGACAAAAGGGTTTGCACTTCGCTCCATGCCTCGGTTGTACGCCAGAGGCGTACAATTCGACACTTCGCTCCGTGAGAAGTGTTTTCTGCGACGTACACGCCGCCGCAGAAAACGATTGAATTTATTTTTTCGCTGCGGCGAAAAAACTCTGCGAGGCTTTTTCGACAGTCTCCGTCCCCCTGTTTCCCACACGGGAAAACAGGGGGACGTTCATAGTGTTTGGGCATTTACAAAACAAAGGCTTTTAGCTGCTGGCTTTTTCCGAAGGACGGCGGTTGATAAGCAGAATGGACAAAAGCACCAGGGCTATGCCCAGGATATTCCATATTCCCAGCTTCTCCGAATATATCACAAGCCCCACCAGAGTGGCCACCACCGGCTCTATAGAGGCCAGAATAGAGGCAGAACCGTTTTCCAGACCCTGGAGCCCTTTTGTATAGAGCAAATAGGGGGCAAGAGTGACCATGATGATGAGAGCGGCCAGAAAGGCAAACTGTCCGGGACTGCCGGTAAGGGCGGAGAGTGCTGCCCTGGTATCCGCCAGCAGGAATGTGGGGATGAGGGCAAAGACAAAGGTATAGAATGATATGGTGGCAGAGCCATAGCCCCGCTCCAGGGCATAGCGGCCGAAAATGCTGTAGAGGGCATAGCCTATGCCGGAGCCCAAGCCGAAGAGTATGCCGCTGAGGGAGAGCCTGCCCGCCCCGCCTACGATGCCGGAGACAAAGGCGCAGCCCATAAAAGCTACCAGAGCGGCCAAAAGTTTACGGCGGCTAAGCTTCTCGCCGAAGAGAGGGGCGGACATGAGCACCACAAAAACCGGGGCGGTGTACAGCAGCACTGCCGCAACTGATAGAGAAGTTAGCATAATGGTTTTAAAATAGCAGAAATTGAAAAAAGTCATACTGACTATCCCTGTTCCTGCAAAGCACCACAGATCGCGGAGCCGCACTTTCAAGGCCCGGCGGTCGAGGATGAGCAAAAGCAACAGCATGGATACTGCCGTGACCAAGGCCCGTAGAAAACAGGTCACCATTGTGCCAAGGCCAAGGGTACCGGTACTTCTCACCAGCAGGCCCATAAAACCCCACAGGCAGCCGGCGGCTAAAACCAATAGGGCCGGGCCGGCGGATATTTTAGTTCTTTCCATATTTCCCTTGGACATTTTCTGCACCCCCCTCTGAATTTTCCCCTGATTATACCACCCGGCCCCGGCGTAATCAAGCCGGGGCCTCATGCTTAAATATAGGGAGTCCCGCTCAGCTGATTCCCGTAAACTCAGGTTACGGGACGAGCTCAGGATTTGATAGCCTCCAGGGCGGGGATCTGCACCGCTTTATTTGCCGGATAGTAGCCTGAGCCCAGACCTATGGCTACGGAGAACACCACTGCCGAGAGCAAAAGCCAGAAGGGGACTATACAGATGCGACTGAAACCATCTCCGCCCACCAAGGCGGCGGCAATGCAGGCCGGACCGGGAGGGGCACCGAAAGAGACCAGATTTACTATCATTGCTATAAGCAGGCTGACTATACAGCCCACCAGACCACCCAGCAGACCTATGACTCCGGCCTCGGACAGGAACAAAATGCGTATGTCCTTTACGCAGCAGCCCAGAGATTTCATTATGCCTATCTCTCGGGTGCGTTCGGAGATGGACATTATCATGGTGTTGGTGATACCCAGGGCTGCTACAAACAGAGAGATGGCGCCCAGCCCGCCCAGCATCATCTGCTTTTGCCGGGCCTCCTTTTCCATGGGCTTGCGGATGCTCTCCATTGAGGATGTGGAAAAACCAAGCTCCCGTATCTGTTTTTCCACCTGGGATACCTTGGTGATGTCCGACACCTTTACCAGCACTGTCCTGCAGCCCTGCTGTGTCCTTCCGGAGCCCTGGAGCTGCTCAATGTATTCCCGGAGCTGGGATATGTCCATGAGTATGCCCTCGGAGGTTTCGCTGCCCTTGGCATAGTCCTCTTTTAGAAGGCCGCAGGGCTGCAGGGGGAAGCGGAGCTTTTTCCCATTGGTCTCCAGCTCCATGACGATGGGGGTGGAGGCGGCATCAAAGAAGGGGGCGGGAGGGTCCAGGGGATTGCCGTTCTTGTCAAAACCTCCGCTCCATCGGTCCACCATATTGCTGCCTCCGGGGCGCAGGGAATCGGAATAGCCGTAGGCGGCGTACTGACCTGAGAGTACCTGGCCGCTCTGGCCGGGGACGTCTCCGGCCAACAGCTTGTAGCCCATGTTTTCCAGTTCCCGGGTATCTATGCCGGCTACGCTGGCCCACTCGGCCACATAGCGGTCATTGGCTCCGGCATACAGCTTTACAGTGCAGTTATAGTCCTCCAGAGTGATTTTGGGAGTTGCACCCACCACGCCTTCCATAGAGCGGATGCTGCCCAGCACCTTGTCATCGAGCTTCTTTCCGCCCCCCTGCTTGGGATTGACGGTGATGACCGTGAGATCTCCCATTTCCTCCAGCATTTTCTTTTGGGACTGGGTCATGCCTATGCCTATGGAGACCATGATGACTATGGAGCAGCATCCGATGAGCACTCCCAGCAGAGTCAGCAGGGTGCGGGATTTGCGCCGCAGCAGGTTCTGCACACACATCTTGAAAATATCCTCATACTTCATCCGCCTTACCTCCGGTGGACTTCCTGGCCCTTTCGGAGGACAGATCCTCCGGGGCTTCGTCCCAGCTGTCCCAGTCTGCACTCACTATATCGGCAGGGGCTGCGCTTTGCTTTTCCCGCAGTTTTCTGACAAAGAGCCTGCCCCAAAAATATCCCGCCGAAATCAGGACAAAGGGGATCAGCAGCCACAGCAATGTAACAGGGAAGGCGTTGCCCTGCCGGTCATCCAGCTCCTGGTACATGGGCTCGGGGGCCGCCTGCACATTCAGGCTTAGAGGGAAATCCAGACTGTGCAGATCTTGATTCGCGTCCTCGTAGCTGACTTTCAAGACCAGATCCAGCTTGCCGGGGGAAGGCGGAGTGAACACAAAACCTATACTGCCGCTTTTACCCGGGTCGAAGTTGCCCAGATACTGACTCTTTGCAGGGGAGTCCACACGGCCTTCAATGCTGGCCTCCACATTGCTCACCTGGGCCTTGCCCTTGTTAACATAGCTGAGGGATAGGGTCTGCTCCTCTCCGGCATTTACCGTCTCAGGCAGGGACGGCGGACTCACGTGGAAGCGGTCCGGCTGCATCACCGGGATAGACAGCTTTATTTCCGCCGTGGCGTTGGATCGTTTGCCGCTGTCCAGGTACTCGTATTTGCAGTTTATGCCTATACTCTGGGCTCCGGAATTTGCTCCTGGCAGGGCTTGCATGTTTACCGACAGGCTCTCCTTCCCGGCAGAGGGCATTTTCCCATAGTACAAGGTGTTGCTGCATTTGTCCATGGTAAAGCTCTCGCCGCCGTCTATGGACACCACTATGTTCTCTACCGCCAGCTTTCCGGTATTGAGAAGGGTGAAATTCAGACTGAACTTTGAGCCGGCAGCTACAGCCTTTTCGCCGTAGTCATATTCACTGATGACGAGACGGGGCACCGAACTCTCGGTGGCGTAGCCGCCTCCGCTGCCTCCGCCATAACCGGCAAGGCTGTCAGCACTGCCGGCATCCTCTTTGCTGGGGTCGTACTCCAGAGCCTCGGCCAAAGTCAGCTCCAGGCTGGGGAAAGACAGGCTGCCGTCCCGGCTCTCAGGCATGAAACGCAGGGACTTGCCGAAGCCGTTGTACTTTACTTGGCTGAAGGTGAGATCATATCTCAGCTTTTCGGTTTCCTTGCAGCTGAGCGTCCAGCTGAGGCTGCCGCCGGAAAAGCTGTCGGCCAGCTTGATTATATCCAGATTCTGCTCACCGCCGGCCTGGGAAAGCGTGACGTCGCTATGCCTCAGGGTGACGGTTATTGTCACAGTGTCTCCCTTACTGAAAGAGGACTTGGAGACAGAGTAACCCAGCACCTCCGGCGCTTTGAGTTGGGTGGGAGGATTACTCTCCCTGGGGGGAGTGTTTTCCGGTAAGGGGGTATTCTCCGGCAAGGGGGTATTTTCCGGGGCAGGAGTATTTTCCGGCGAAGGAGTGCTTTCCGGCATTGGGGTGTTTTCCGGAGCGGGTATACCGTCTGAATCTGAGACGCTCCCTGTCGGGGGATCGGCTGTATCGGAGAGAAGCCCCTCGTCGGGAAAAGACGGCTCCGCCGCCAGGGCATAGGCGGGAGCGATGGAAAATATTAGGGACAGCATCAGGCAGAAGGCCAGTATGTTTCTTAAATTCACAGCTTGTTACCTCACAATCTACATATTTGCTGCCGCCCTGCCCTTGTCGGTGAGCTCGTCGCTGACTATCTCGCCGTCGATAAGCTTGACGATACGGTGGGCATAGGCGGCCATTTCCGGGTCATGGGTCACCAGAACTATGGTCTGGTGGAACTTGCCGGCAAAGGAACAGATCATGTTCATGATCTCCGCCGTGGTGGCGGTGTCCAGATTGCCTGTGGGTTCGTCGGCAAAGACCACATCGGGCCGGGCAATAAAAGCTCGGGCAATACCGGCACGCTGCTGCTGGCCGCCGGACATCTGGGTGGGAAAGTGATCCAGGCGGTGGGAGAGGCCCACACGGCAAAGCATTTTTCTGGCCATGGCTTCCCGCTGCTGCTTGGGAACGCCTCTGAACATCAGGGGCAGTGCCACATTTTCTGTGGCAGTCAATTCCGGAAGCAGATTGTAAGCCTGGAATACAAAGCCGAGATGCCGCTGGCGAAACAGGGCCAGGCCATCCTCGTCCAGCCGGGAGATAGGCACTCCTCCAATGTACACGCAGCCGCGAGTGGGCTTTTCCATGCCCGCCAGCTGGTTGAGCAAGGTGCTCTTGCCGGAGCCGGAGGTGCCGAAAATACAACATATCTCGCCCAGCCGGATGCTCAGGTTTATTCGTTTCAGGGCTACTACGGTTTCATCTTCCAGAGGGTATTCCTTCCGCAGGTTTTTTACCTGTATGATGGGCTGTTGCCTGGGATACAAATCCATACATATTGCCTCCTTTTCTGGGTGACAGCATATATTGCCAGTCTTAAATCCTCATTTACGGAAGCTTAAAATTTCGTAAGCTTGGAAAATCAGACAAAAAAAGACAGCCCGGATAGGCTGTCTCGGCTTGTCAAAAAAGTCCTCAAAGTTTTTGACTGTTCATCTATTAAGTTACAGCTCCTTAGCGAATCAAACCCACTTCGCTGGGCTTTGATTCGGTAGAAGTGTGAGAAGTGTTTTCCGCGACGTACACGCCGCCGCGGAAAACGATTGAAATTATTTTTTGCTACGGCGAAAAAATTTGGCGAGGCTGTCTGTCCCGGGAAGCCCGGGTTCATGGGCCGGGCTGCTTTGGGATGCTGATCTCAAAGGCAGTGCCGGGTACAGTATCTTCCAACAGGCGTATGCTCCAGCCGTGGCCCCGGATGATCCTGGCGCTTATCGCCAGCCCCAGGCCGCTGCCGCCTTTGGAGCGGGAGCTGTCCCCCACGGCAAAGGGGGTGAACAGATCTGCCCGCAGGTTGGAGGGAATTCCGCTGCCGTTATCGGCTATTGTAAGCAGGAGCATGTTCCTGTCCTGCCTGAGAGATACACGGATAAGTGTGCCCAGGCGGTTGTGCTTTAAGGAATTGGAGAGAATGTTGTCAAGAGCCCTGCTCAGCTGGAAGGGGTCGAGGCGGCAGGGCAGGGACAGACCCTCGGGTATATCCGCTTCCAGGGAAAAACCGGCCAGCTCTATCTCGTCAAATTTCTCTGCCAGGTATTCCCTGAGGAATTCGCACAGTTCAGTCTCTCGCTTGTCCAGACGAAAATCCGGATGTTCCGTTTTGGCATATTCACAAAAACTGTTTACAAGTTCTGCCAGGGCATCGGCTTTCCTCCCGATTGTCTCCAGATATTTGGACAGCTCCTCTGGCGGAAGCTTTGCGTCCCGGATGAGATTGGCATAGCCGGAGATGACGGTGACAGGGGTCTTGAGATCGTGGGAGATATCTGCCAACATTTTACTGCGCTGCTGCTCCAGCCGCTGTGTTTCTGCCTGGCTCTCCCTCAGGCTTTCGGCCATCCGGTCAAAACTCCGCCCCAACTCCTGCAGCTCTTCCGGCCCGCCGCATCCGGAGGCGGAGGGAGACTCCTCGCCACCCAGACTGAGAATAGCCGCTTTGAGTTTGGACAGGGGACAGCGGAAATGGCGGTTCAACAGCCGGATAAAGACGAGGGTGGCGGCCAGATACAGGGGTATGGCCAGCAGCCACAGCCGTCCGGCACGCTGAAGGGCAGTGTGGTAATATTCCTCAGAATATTGGGGCAGGAGAAAAAGAACGTTCAGGCTCTCACCCTGAGGCCCCGAAGCCACGGTACGCTCCAGCAGATAATCCCGGGACCAGCTGCCGGTGAGGTAGCCCAGCTCCTCCCGGGTAAATTCCCTTTTGCCGGGGAAAAGGCTGCCTTCCAGAACCCGGAGATCCTCATCCAGCAGGGCAGCATCGGTGCTCACCAGACCATCGCCCTCGTAGTGCTCACAGCTCACCAGAATCCGCTGCTTACTGTCCTCGGTACGGAAAGACAGGGAGCTGAAAAAATACATACTGTCGTATTCCCGGATGCACAACAGCTCATCCTCTGTGTCTATCCGTGGCAGATAGGGCGAGGAAGAATAGACCTGATTCAATTCCCCGTCCAGCACGGCAAAGCCGCCGTTTACTCCAAGATATTTTTCCGGATTTATATCCCCGTAGCTGCCGTGCAGGAATGCTTCCGATTGCAGAAGCTCCTCGACCTTCGGACTGCCCATAAGCCGGAGGGAGGCGCTGTCCCAGAGCCGGTAGGTGCCGGAAAAGATGGCAATCAGTATCAGGGTAAAAGCCAGATAATACCGCCACAATAAGGCGGAAATACTCAAAGCAGGTCTATTTGTTTTCAAATTTGTACCCTAATCCTCTCACTGTCACCAAGCGCTGGGGATGGCGGGGATCGTCTTCTATTTTATCCCTCAGCTTTGAGATATGCACCATAATGGTGTTGTCATCATTTTCAAAGTACTGCCCGTTAATGGCCTCACTGAGCTGTACCTTGGTGAAGATACGCCCGGGAGAGCGCATAAGCACTGACAGCAGCCGGTATTCCGTGGGAGTCAGCAATACCGGCTCTCCGCCTTTCGTAAGGCTGCAAGTTTCCGTGTTCAGGCTCAGGGCGCCCAGGCTGATGACCGGGGAGAATCTGTGCTCCCGGCGGCGCAGCTGGGCTTTTACCCGGGCCACCACCTCCAGAGGATTGAAGGGCTTGGATATGTAGTCGTCCGCCCCCAGATTCAGGCCCAGGATTTTGTCGTTGTCCTGGCTTTTGGCAGAGAGAATGAGTATGGGCATGTCGCTGTATTGACGCAGGGCTCTGGTGACGGCGAGCCCGTCCAGGCGGGGCATCATCACGTCCAGAATAGCCAGGTCTGGCCTGGCCTCCCGGACGGCGTCCAGAGCCTCCTGGCCGTCCCCGGCCTCGATTACCTGGAAGCCTTCGCTCTCCAGGTACAGCCGCAGGATATTGCGGATGTCCGCCTCGTCCTCGGCAATCAGTATTTTCTGTTTCATGTCTCTGTCTCCGGAAATCTTTTTATAGGCGGGTTCAGCCCAGCAGCTCAGCCAGCTGCCGGAATACGGTTTCCCGCCCTGCATCGTGAAGTATGTCGTGGCGTCCGGGCACAAATATGACCGGGGCGCCGGGGAACTTTGCCGCGGCCCGGCGGACTCCCTTGCCCCCATCCCCTACGGGGTCTTCCTCCCCCGACAGAAAAGCCACAGGCACCGGGCAGGTTCGGGACTTTTCATTTTGGCTCACATATATCATGCAGGAGAGCAGCTCCCGGAACAGTCCTCCGGTGATATCCCTGCATATCAGCGGGTCTTTCTCATAGCTGGCCAGGGCCTCCGGATCGCTCAGCAGCCAGGCATAGGGGGAGGAGGCGTTTTTGATGCGCCGGTTGTAGCTGCCGAAGGCTATGCTCTGTACCAGAGGGCTGGAATTATATTCCCCATGACGGCGGCACTCCCGACGTATGACGCTCCGTACACCGCGGAGCACCATGGGATTCTGTTCTCCGGTGCCAAGCAGCAGAAGCCGGTCGACTGGCAGCGGATCTGCCTGACGTATCAACCAGGCCCGGGCCAGGAAAGAGCCCAGAGAAAATCCCAACAGCGCCAGCGGCTGATCGGGAGCATCCGTCTTGATGCGGTTCAGGGCACGGCCCAGCATATCGCATATGTCCTGCCAGCTGCCCTCTCCGCCGCAGTAGCCTCTCCGGGGGAGACCTTCTGCCGTAAGCAGCGCGTTGCCGTGACCGGGAATGTCAAAGCCTGCCACGGCCCAGCCCCGCTCCGTCATAAAGCGGGCCAATTCCCCGTAGCGGCCGATGTACTCGGTCAGGCCGTGGAGAACAAAGACCGTGCCCAGCGCCGGGGACTCCGGTGCCCAGCGAGTCATTTTGTCAAAAGGGCCGGGAGCGAACAAAAGGTTTTCCGATTTCATACTTGACACCTGCTTTTCCTTCTGCTGAATTCCCGCACACCGGGATTCCCGTATGCGGCTTTGCATCCAAAATCCGTGAGAGAAGATATCTCCGGGTTTTGCCGGAACCATTATATATAATTAAGCCGGGGCCTGCAAGGGGCCTCTTTGACTGCCGAAGGGAAGTGGCCACATAATATGACCGGAAGAGTGGAGGGGACCGTCCACTCGAACCGGCTTCCATGAAAGACAAGTTCGCCATTGTGCTGCACTTCTCCCGATGATATAATATTTTTAAATTACGGCTTGCCGCTCAAGCTGTATCTGGGGTGAATTAAAGTGAGCCTTACAGTTTCTCAATTGATGGAGCTGCCCTCTCTGCGCAGGGCGAAGGTACTGGCAGGACGCAATAGCCTGGACAGGATAGTTACCGGCATAACGGTACTGGAGTATTCCACGCCTACCGATATGCAGAAAAAGCTGTATGAAAGCATAGATTTCTGGGGCAGTGAGCTTATTCTCACCGGCTTCTGCAATATAGCGGAGGATGTGGAGGCCCAATGCAGCAACATAAGGATGCTGGCCATGGCCGGTGAGGTGGGGATAATTCTGTACTATGTTGGGCTTATAATGCCCAAGGTGGACCAAAAGCTGATTCGGTTGGCGGAGGAGTTGGACTTTGTCCTGATATGTATGCCGGAAAATGAACCCAACCTGCGCTACGGCGAGCTGATACGCGAGGCGATGGACGCCATTGTCCGGGATGAGCTGAATAACCCCACCTTTACCATTGATTTGCTGGAGCAGATGACCAAGGTCCCGCCGGGCCAGCAGAGCGTGAAAACGATCCTGCGTATCACCAGCGACAGATTGAGGGCCTCGGCGGTCATCACGGATTCCGAACACCGGGTGCTGAGCGAAGCCTCCTGGCCCAGGAACCAGAGCCTGCCCTGGGCGGAGATAATAAACGGAACCGCAAAACACAGCGGCAGCGACTGCTCCTGGGAAATTAAAGGGGAACAGCACTTGTGGGCCTATAAGGCGGAAATCCAGCCTGGCAGCAACAGCCGGATGTTTCTTTTTGTTTTCTCCGAAAGGGACAAGCTGGATCAGGTTCTGTGGAAACAGGTGGTGGAAGGGGTACGGGTGAGTATGGGAGTCTGGGGGAAAACCCACAACCAGACCGACCTGTCTGAACTCACCAGGGCCATAATCCTGGACGAGCCAATAAAAATGCGCCGCCTGGGGGATCTGTATCATATAGACGTAGCTTCTTTGAGCGACATGTGGATATTGCGCAGCCTGGACGGAAGCAACCTCTCCCCATGGACAGGCGCAGTGTTTGAACTGTCCGCCCTCTATACGGGGATAGGTCTCTGCGGTCACTACGAAAACGACATACTGATTTTCCCGGTAGGCAGCAGGACTCTCCATGAGATGGACGAGTGGACAAATGCCCTTGTGGCTTTTTGCAGGGACAACAGCCTTTCAGCCAAAGTGACCCGCTGCACCCTGCTTCAATATACCGCAGATGCGAAGTACGCCTATGAGACTAACAGAGCCTATGTGGAGGAGAGCACGAAGATATTCCCGCTGAGGCCGTTCTTTACCATTTCCGAAATAGAATTTGCAAAAGAGTGCTGCGAGATAGCTGCCCAGGGCAAGGAAGCGGTGCGCCGGTATCTGTCCTTATTAGACCCTCTTCTCTCCGGAAAAGACGGGGCAGAAATAGTGAACACCCTGACGGTGTTCCTGCTTGACAAAAACTCCAGTATCACGGATACGGCTGCCCATCTCTTTGTCCACAAGAACACTGTCAAGTACCGCCTGCAAAAGGCGGGTAACCTGCTGGGTTTCCGAGTAGGTGATATTCCCCAGTCGAAAAACCTGATTTATGCCCTTGCCTTGCGGAGGATACTGTAAAAAACCAGAATGATGAGCAGATATCAGTCTGAACGCACACCTGGCTCATTGTCCTTTGAGACAATAAGCCAGGGAAAACTTTAGCTATTTAAATAATGTTTTCTCCCGATGCTTTTACTATAATCAATGAATAAATCAGCTTTGGGAGCTGATTATCAGAAAAGCAGAGGGGAGAAAAACATGAAACAGACAACAGGCTTTGAAATCAAAGCGGAGGAAAGACAAAGCTGGGTATCCATTGCAATGGTGTGGATAGGGGCAATGATTTGCGTCCCGGCGCTGATGATAGGCGGCATGATAGGTGCCGGCCTTTCCCTGGGCTCGGCTGCTCTGGCCATTATAAGCGGCTATGCACTGATATGTGTTTTTATGTGCTTTATGGGCATGCATGCCTGTGACACCGGCTTGCCCACGGCGGTCATGGCCGGCGCGGCATTGGGAGAAAAGGGGGCCAAGTACATAATCAGCACTATCCTGGCCATTTCCTGTGTAGGCTGGTTCGGCATACAGGCTGCCGTGTGCGGCTCCTCCTTTTCCTCCATGGTGGAGGGTATGAGCGGGATCAGCATCCCGGTGTGGCTCTCCTCCGTGGGCTGGGGCATCGTCATGCTCTTGACGGCCTGCTTCCGCTTCAGCGGCCTCAAGTGGCTCAACAAAATAGCCGTGCCTCTGCTGGGCATAGTTCTGGCCTACGCCCTCATATACAATCTGGCCTCCGGCAACGGGGCAGCCCTGGTGGGCTATCATCCAGCTGCACCCATGAGCCTGGTCAGCGGCATCAGCCTGACGGTGGGCTCCTTTGTGGTGGCCGCCGCCATCTCCGGTGACTACTGCCGATTTGCCAAGAACCGGGGGGACGTTGTAAAGTCCTCGGTTCTGGGTGTGCTGCCTGCGGGCTTGGTGGTACTCATGCTGGGCGGCATCCTGGCGATCTGCACAGGCTCCTATGACATCAGTGTGTTCCTGTCCACGGCGGGCCTGCCTGTGATCGGCCTTATAGCCCTCATCCTGGCCACCTGGACCACCAATGTCTCTAACGCCTATTCCGGGGGCTTGGCCCTGTCCGTACTGCTGGGACAGGATGAGAAAAGGAGCCGGATAACCACGGCAGTCTCCGGAGCCATCGGAACGGTTCTGGCTGCTGTGGGTATTCTCAACTCCATACAGGGCTTCCTGTCCCTGCTCTCCGCCATAGTGCCCGCCCTGATGGGCGTCATGATAGCGGACTATTGGATTATAAACAAAGGAAAACTGGAGAGATTTGAGATACGCGAGGGCTTTTGTGCTCCCGGAATCATTGCCTTTGCTCTGGGCGCCCTGGTGGCCTGCATGACGGGAGGCACTTTTGCGGCGATACCTGCTCTGGCGTTCCTGAATATGCCATTCTTCATCGGTTCCGTCAACGGAATAATCGTTGCCTTTGTCCTTTATGTATTTCTTGCCAAGGCCGTCGGCAGCAAGAGGAATACCTGAACTGTCTTTATTTCGGTGCAGCGCAGGACAATAAAGCTCCTGCCCTGCACGATGCATTATAAAATAAAAGGAGTGTTTTGTTTGCGAAAGATTGGTATACCCGAGATCGAGGATATCGCTCTAGGTGCGGCTCTGCTGGGCGCCGGAGGCGGCGGAGACCCCTATGTGGGCAAGCTGTGCTTCTTCCGTGTGTACTCCGGTACGCTTACGGCTGGTTCCACCGTTTACAACTCCACAAAGGATAACACCGAGCGTATCGGTCGTATTGTTCA
>ERZ827478.686-NODE-686-length-31736-cov-10.466431_pt1 | contig 31736 bp, 29 predicted proteins | sample MGYA00519705_ERZ827478 | MGnify/ENA primary metagenome ERZ827478 (study PRJEB31778, sample SAMEA3449318) | human gut metagenome | biome: human gut; feature: human-associated habitat; material: faeces | place: United Kingdom | collected 2010/2012 ... | reverse complement strand
TTCGACCACCGCGTCGGCCCCGCCGTCGCCAAGGCAGTCGCCGAAGCCGCGAGAAGAACCGGCGTGGCAAGGAGATAAACAAAGCGGCACCAATGTTCCATTTCCATTGGTATATTCCAGTAAATGTAAGCATTTCCGGTTTTTCATAGAAAAGCAGCCGATCTCGTTTTGAGATCGGCTGCTTTTTCGGATCAATTATTTCTTATCTCTCCCCTGTGTACATGAAAACAGGATCAGGGAGAAGTAACGGATTTTTCCGTCGTTTGCCCAGCATTTCATGTGGACAGCGTCAGCCATCTTCTGTGCGTCCACGCAGTAGGCCGACATGCAGGACGCATGCTTCCACGGGCCCGCGCCCATCATCAGAAGATCAGTCAAGCCATCTGCCCGTATCCGCTTCATAAGCTGTTCGGTCAACAGGTTCTGGTGTTTCTTTGCAGCCTTCTGCTCTGCTGTATCCCGATAATCAGACGGCGTTGTTTCGATCATCAAAATCAGCGCCGTCTGATACCGCCGCATAGCCGCCGTCATTTCTTCGACGGTTCCGCTCATCGGCGGACAGGCCGGAAGAACACCATAATTCCTGCAGAGATTCTGCTCACAAAACTTGCGGTATTCCGGCACAACGACCAACTCCCGCACCGGCAGGAGCGCCGCGTCCGTAAACCCGGTCGCCTTCGCCGTCAAAACATAGTCCCGCATCTGCAAGCTCACACTCTTTTCCTCTTCGATTCTTTGCCTACGCGCAACCGCACTGGCAAAATAACAATTCATGGACGGATTAAGATAATGCAGTCGGCCTGCAACCACCCATCTCAGTATATCCCGCCCCGCCTCTGGGCGCAAGCGTTTTCTTCACGGGCAAACGCTCTATTGCACGGTCAAATTTCTAAATATCCCATCATACTCTCCTGAAGCCGGTTGTGGATCTGCGTCAGTTCCTCCTTCGTGCAGCAGAAGAGAACCGGGATCTCCTCCAGCGTATAGCCGCTGCTGAGCGTACCCGCCAGCCATTTTTCATCCTCGGGCAGCCGCTGCATATAATCCCGCAGGCAGACATACGAGCGAAAATCTGCGTGCTTCGCACGAAAAACACTCAGCAGCGGGACCTTGCTCTCTGGGCTAAGCGGCTGATCTACTGATGGCGTGTAGTATCTCGAGGTCTCCTGCAGCTGAAAGGCACGCAACTCTGTCTGGATCTCCAGATAAGCGCGTGCCCAGCCTCCGACGCCTGCCCATAGGAACTGCGCCGGATATTTCTGATATGTATGCAGGAACGTACACCAGCCGATGGAACGTGCATCATCCTCAAGTCTTTCCGGCAGGAAGAGATCCCGGACGATGGTCTGGATCATCTGATCGATCAGGCTTATTTCTCTGCAGGAAAACCGCCGCTTCATTGCTTTCTCCTTCCGCCTGCTTTTTTCACACTTTGACGGATCACGGCAATTTCCGGTTCCGGCAGATCCTTGCAGCAGCCGACCCAGGCATTCTCCGGCTCATACCACTCCATTTCATAGACGGCAGGCAGCTGTATTTCTCTGTCTTGCAATAGCTGCAGCAGTCTTTCGTGCCGCATACTGCTTCCATCCATATGGAAGTGAATATTCGGTGTCCGTTCCGGATAGAGCGCGATGCAACGTCCGTCCGGGCTGATCCTGGCGCAGTAATCGCGCTGCTGCTCCGCTGCGTGCTTTCTCAGCTCTCCGTAAAGCGAGACCCGGCCGTCTTCGAGAATCTTGACGCGCGGCCGGTTTCGGACCGTACAGGTCGTCGGAAAATCCAGAAACGTACAAAAATCGATGCCGCGCAAGTGTTCAAAAAAGTCCATATCTGCCTCCTTTATCGTTTGTCAAATCAACTGTATCTCCATCATAGAGGGACCGGACGCAAAATACAATTGACAAGTTATATCAATTTTTCTCCTGAAATCCATGCTGTTTCCAAATATATTGTCGTCTGGAAGTTCGGTATAATAAAAAAATGCAGGCTATTCGGACATCAAAACAGACACCCTGCCTTTCGTAAAATGAACAAAAAGGCAGGGTGTCCGACTGTTTTCAAGCGTTGGGAGAAAAACCAAAATGCAAACCAATAAAATGTTTGCATTTTGGAGAGAAGGAGCGATGGAACAGGTGAGAGATGGCTTTATCAAAAATAAACTTGCAATCCAGCGAAGCGATTGCAAGTTTAAACGAAGAAAGACCTTTGCTGTCGAGGCGGGCGCGCCCTGTGCGGCTGCCTGACATCCAAAGGTCATTTCTGAGTGGTGACCCGCCGGAGATTCGAACTCCGGACACCCTGCTTAAAAGGCAGGTGCTCTGCCGACTGAGCTAGCGGGTCAGGTGGCAGGGATGGCAGGATTCGAACCTACGCATACAGGAGTCAAAGTCCTGTGCCTTACCGCTTGGCGACATCCCCGTGTACGCGATTCGGCAAAAATCCTGTATAAAAAAAGAAAATGGGGTGAGTGAAGGGACTCGAACCCTCGGTCTTCAGAGCCACAATCTGACGCGTTAGCCAACTACGCTACACCCACCATATATTCTCTTTTTGCTGACTGCCTACCTTCCGGTGCGGCATGGTACGCCAGGAGGGACTCGAACCCGCGACCTACTGCTTAGAAGGCAGTTGCTCTATCCAGCTGAGCTACTGGCGCATAATGGAGCGGGTGACGGGAATCGAACCCGCGTCCCCAGCTTGGAAGGCTGGTGCCCTGGCCGTTGTGCTACACCCGCGGCACTCTGACAAATTCAGCCTTAGAATCATACCATATCGGGGCCGGAGTGTCAAGGGCTTTTTTGCTTTTTTCGGGGCCCGGAGGCTCATCTGGCGCTGCTCGGCGGCTGGCCGAACTGGCGGCGGTAGGCACGGCAGAACGCCGAATAATCCCCGAAGCCGCAGGCGCCCGCCGCCTGCAGAACCGGCATACCGGCGGCGATCTGCTCGCGGGCCAGGACGAGGCGCTTGCCGGTCAGGTAGGCGTGGATGGTATAGCCCGTCTCCGCGCGGAAGCGGCGCATCATGTGGTATTTGCTGATATAGAACCGGGCGGCCAGATCGTCGATGGAGATCTGCTCGGTCGGGTTCTGAGACAGGTACTGCATGATGGCGGCGATCTTTTCGTCGGCCGCGAGGCTCGGGACGGCCTGCGGCTGCGCGTCCATGCTGCGCCGGAGCAGGATCAGCAGCTGCACCAGAATGGCCTGGGCGAGCACGCTCTGGCCGAAGCCGGGCTGCTGCGCCTGCTCGAGATTGGCGAGCGTCTGCCGCAGCGCCTGCCGGTCGTCCTGCGGGCGCAGGACGAAGCGGAAGCTCGTCTTGGCCAGCGTGAAGCAGCTGTCGAGCGGGCAGTCCGCCCCGCCCGCGCGGGACAGAAACTCTGCCGACAGATACAGGATCACGCGCTCATACGGCGCGCCCGGCGCGGCCTCCGGCCGGTGGACGCAGCCCTGCGGGACCAGGATCACGTCGCCCGCCTCGAGCGGATAGCTCCGCCCTTCGAGTCCGTAGCTCGACGTACCGCCGAGGAAGAAGATCAGCTTGTGGAAGGTATGGTAATGCCAGTCCAGCTGCTCCTCCATCGGTCCTTTCAGGTGGAACAGGCGGAAATCCTCGCGCAGATATCCGCGCTGCACATATTCCGGCTGCGGCATAGTCTTCCTCCTTCCCAAGGATATCTCTGTCTCAAGGGTGTATCTGAAACCTGACAATGTGCCCGGCGGGATCCGGTTACACCCTATACTATACAAAAAGGCGCTGCGGAGATCCGCAGCGCCTGGAATGTCTGATTCAGTCCATATATCTTGCGATATATTCCGGAGCCTCCGCCGCCTCGCCTGCGATGGTCAGGGTGAAGGCCACGCTGTTTTCCGCGGAAAAGACGCTGCACCAATCCAGGAAATTCTCGGTCTCCTTCGGATCGCTGCTCTGTGCCAGCTTATACAGATTGTCCATGAAAATATGCGTAATGTCAAAGTTCCCCGCGTGCAGGCCGCTGATAAAGCCGCGCAGGAACGGATAACCGCCGTATGCGTAATCCTTGATATCGATCAGACGGACCTTATGGTCGACGTCGAAACGAAGGGTGTCTCCTTTTTCAATGCACACAATGCTGCCGGATTCGCGCTGCACTGCCTGGTTGAGGGCGCCGATGAGCTGCTTCGTCTTGCCGGAGCCTTCGGGACCCATCATAATATTGACCATACGGGCATTCCTCCTTTTCTCCTGTGGTCACTTTCATTGTACCAGCTTTCCGCCGGAAACACAAGAACTTACTTGTGAAAAGATTGTAAATGGTCCGCTGCGCTGCGGCTCATTCCGCGCTTTTCTGCAGCAGCGCGGCCGTCTGCGCGCGGGTGGGCGAGGAAAATTTCCGGTCGAAGGGCGAAAGCCCGTCCGTCGCGGCGCACAGCGCCGCCGTCAGCTCGAAGAAATAAAACAGTTCGCCAAGCTGCGGCGCGTCCAGCTGCTCCGCTGAGAGCACGATCAGCGGCACGTCGAGCGACGCGTGCGTCTGCACGAGCGCGTCGAACATCGCGCCGTCCGCCTCGTCCACCGCGTGGCCAGAGAGATAGCCGAGCCCGTCGTAGTCCTTCCAGTCAAGCTCGATCTTACGCTTTCTGGCCGGCAGCGGCACGCGCAGGAAGGTCTCGAACGCGCTCCGGCTCCCGGCGAGCATCGCATCCATCGCGTCCAGGCTCCCCGGCAGCTCCGCCGGGACCGGCAGCACGCCGTAGCCGCCGCGGCAGCTGCGCCGGGCGGTATTGCCCGCGAGCCAGCGGGCGAAGGGCAGCAGCGCAGGCTCAAACACGCCCAGAAATTCCGTTCTCCGCGCCCGGAGCTCCAGCGCGTGCCGCGCGCCGGCGTACATCCAGGCGGGGTTTTCGAATGCACGCAGGTCATAGTCGTGATACGCCTGCTCCGCGCCCTCGAGCAGGGCCAGCGGCTCGATCCCGGCCGCCGCCATCGGCAGAAGCGCCGCGTGCGAGAGCGCGGAATCCGCGCAGCCGAGCTGCGCGGGCTGCGGCAGGAAGGTATAGCCCTCCTCCTTTGCCATCGTGTGCAGAAGACTGCCCTGCGGCGCGCAGACGAAGATATGCTGCCGGGCCTCCGGCCCATAACGCCGGTCAAGCAGCCAGCGCACGGCGCGCGAGGCGACGCCGCATTCGATGCTGACGGCGTCCTGCGCCGTCAGGAGCAGGCAGAAATCTGTCCCCTCCAGCCGGGTGCACAGCTGCTCGTAGGCGTTGGCGGACAGACTCGTCCCCGCGAAGATCAGCTCCAGCCCGGAGGCGGCCCCGAGCGCGCGGATGGCCGCCTGCGCGGCGGCGGGCGCGTCCCCGCTGCCGACGATGACCAGCGTGTCGCCGAGCTCCGCGATCCGCTCCGCGGCCTTGCCGATCGACAGCACCGCGCGGGCCATCACGCCCTCCGGCGCGTTCAGCCAGCCGAGGAAGTCCGGGCCGTCCGGCTGGTTGGTCCGCAGCTGCATATGCGCGTCAAACAGGTCCTTCTCTCCGGAAAGCAGATCCGGCAGACTGACGCTGCCCCATATATTCGACAATTCGACGTCGATCATCGCATGCGCCTCCTTTTCTTTTGCTATCTACTATACTACACTTTGGGAAAAAACGCAAAAAGAATCCGAAGGCTTTCGGAAAAGCCTTCGGTCCGGTCTTACTGCGAGAAGCAGATCTTCCCCAGCAGCTCCTCCCAGAGGTCCAGGAAGGTGCGCGCGGGGATCTCCGCCGGGGCGACGAGGGGGATCTCGGCGACAGTCTCGTCTCCGGCAGTGACGGTCATGCGGCCGAGCTGCTGCCCGGCCGCGACCGGCGCGCGGACCGACGCGTCCGTCTCCACGGACGTCCGGATCTGCGCTGCGCGCGCCTTTTCCAGCAGGAGCGGCGCGTCGCTCTGCGGCACGGGGGTCACGAATTCCTGCGTGCCCAGCACGACCGGGACGGGCGGGATGCCGTCTTCCGGCTCGGGCGTGACGAGCGCGTAGTTGGAAAAGCCGTAGTTGAGCAGGGCTTTGGCCGATTCAAAGCGGTCGACCGAGCTTTTGCAGTGCATAACGACCGCGATCAGCTCCATCCCTCCGCGCTCGGCGGAGGCGGACAGGCAGTAGCCCGCCTGCGAGGTATAGCCGGTCTTGAGCCCCGTCGTGCCGTCATAGAAGCGGACGAGCTTGTTCGTGTTGGACAGGCCGAACTGGCCGTTCCGCACGGTGTCCATCCAGATCGTGGTGTACTGCTTGATCTCGTCGTGCTGCAGCAGCGCGCGGGACATGAGGGCGATATCGTATGCGGTGGTGAGGTGCGTATCCGCGTCCGGCCCGTCGTCGAGCCCGGTGCAGTTGACGAAATGCGTGTCGGTCATGCCGAGCTCCGCCGCGCGGTCATTCATGCGCGAGACGAAGGCCGCCTCGCTCCCGGCCACGTGCTCGGCCAGCGCGCAGGCACAGTCGTTCGCGGAGGAGACGACGACCGACTTGAGCATCTCCGTCAGCGGCAGCTGCTCGTTTTCCTCGAGATAGATCTGGCTGCCGCCCTTGGCGGCGGCCGCGGCGGAGGTGGTGACGGTATCGTCCCAGCCGATGGAGCCGCTCTCCAGCGCCTCCATCACCAGCAGCAGCGTCATCACCTTCGTCACGCTGGCCGGACGGAGTTTCTCATGGGCGTTGGATTCATACAGGACCTGTCCGGTCTGCTTCTCCATCAGGATGCACGACGGCGCGGGCAGCTCCAGATCCTCCGCCGCGGCCGTCAGCGACAGCCCCGCCAGGAGCGCCAGCGCCAGACCGATACAGACCAGCCTCTTTTTCATAAAAAAATCACCCTTCCGTTTCATTTGTACAAGCGTATGAAACGGGAGGGTGCAATATCACTGGTTTCGTTATTCCGCGGCCGGGTCACAGAGGAAGCTCTGGATGTCGGCGAGGAAGCGCTCACAGGAGACCTGCTCCGGCAGGACGACCCGTACCGGCGCTTCAAGCGGCAGGGCGCACAGGCTGAGGATGGATTTTGCGTCGAGCCGGGATCCCTGATAGTCAAAATGGACAGGAAACGGCTGACGGTTGGCGATCGTGGCGAACTGGGCCAGTTCGTTCACGGAGTGAAACTGAACGGTATATTCTCTCACGGAAAATCCTCCTGCAATGGGCTGTACAACCGGGGCGGCATCAGGTATAATAAAGCGGCAAAGCGTCAGTGGACAACGGATCGATCGTTCAAAAAAACAGAAGCAGGAACCAGTATCAGTTCTGCTATTATTTAGTATAAACGAAAAAGATATTTTATACTATCCACAAAAAATACAAACCTTTTTTGTGCATAATCAATACTTTTGGTGGTTTTACCTATGAAATTTGCATGTTACACGCTGGGCTGCAAGGTCAACCAATACGAGACGCAGGCGATGGAGCAGCTGCTGGTGCAGAGCGGGCATACCCTCGGCAGCTTTGACGAGATCTGCGACGGCTATATCATCAATACCTGCACCGTCACAGCCGTTTCCGACAAGAAATCCCGCAACGCCATCCGGCGCGTGCGCAAGCTGAATCCGGCCGCCGCCGTCGGCGTGTGCGGCTGCTACGCCCAGAGCAGCCCGGACGAGATCCGCAAGCTGGACGTCGACGTGCTCATCGGCACCGACGGCCGCGAGGCCTTCGTCCGTCACATGATCGAAGCTGCCGCCACGCGCCAGAAATGGGAGCGCGTGGACGACGCGGGCCAGCCGCGCGCGTTTGAGATCCTGCCCGCGGGCGGGCTTGCCGCGCGGACGCGGGCACTTTTAAAGGTCGAGGACGGGTGCAACAATTTCTGCACCTACTGCATCATCCCCTATGCCCGCGGCCGGGTGCGCTCCATGCCGCTGCAGACCGCGGTGGAGCAGGCGAAGGGCCTTGCCGCCGAGGGCTACCGCGAGATCGTCATCAACGGCATCGAGATCTCCTCCTGGGGCTGGGAGTGGAAGGACGGCAGCTGCCTGCGGCAGCTGCTGGCGGCGCTCTGTGCGGCGGTCCCCGCGGTCCGGATCCGCCTGGGCTCGCTGGAGCCGCGCACCATCGACGAGGACTTCTGCAAGACGCTCTGCGTCTACCCCAATCTCTGCCCGCAGTTCCACCTGAGTCTGCAGTCCGGCTCGGATACCGTCCTGCAGCGGATGCACCGCCGGTACGATACCGCGCGGTATCTCGAAAGCGTCCGGCTGCTGCGGCAGTATTTCCCCGGCTGCGCCGTCACGACCGACCTCATTGTCGGCTTCCCCGGCGAAACGGAGGAGGAATTCGGCCAGTCGCTGGACTTTTTGCGGACCTGCGGCCTTTCGATGTTCCACATCTTTCCCTACTCCCGCCGCAAGGGGACGCCCGCCGCCGCCATGCCCGGCCAGATCCCGAACGCCGTCAAGGAGCGCCGCGCCGCCGAGGCCGCGGCCGTCGCCGCCGAGCTTGAGACGCAGTATCATACCGCCCTGCTCGGCACGACGCAGCAGGTCCTGTTCGAGCAGGAGGAAGACGGGCTCTACGCCGGCCACGCCATGAATTACGTCAAAGTCTATGTACAGGCCGCGGACCTGCATAACGAGATCCGCGCCGTTCGCATCACCGAACTCTGCCGCGACGGAGTCTTTGGGGAATTAGAATAAGCAATACGGCCCGATCGCCTCGCCGAAGGTCAGATACCGCACGCCGTCGTCCAGAAAGACCGCCAGCAGCGCGATGCCGAGCCAGCCGCAGAAATACTGCGGGCAGATCTGCCCGCGGAAGTTGTGCGGCAGCCCCCGGTAGTCCCAGACAGCATAGCTCCGGTTGAACAGAAAGCCGAACAGCAGCTCCGACGCCGTGATCACGCAGGCGCCGAGCAGCATCTGCGCCGTCAGCGGCAGCCCCGGCGCCCACTCGTTGAGCATCCCGATCAGCACCGTGCACAGTCCACCGCAAAGAAACATGCTCCCGTGCGACCGCCCGCGCCAGAGCAGCTCGATGCACACATATACGCTCCCGCCGGCAAGCAGGAGCAGGAAAAAATGCCGCAGATCCATTCTCTTCCCTCCCGCAGCTAGTATGCGCAGTCCGCGCCCGGAAACACGGAAAAAATTTAAGAAAAAGCGCAAAGATGCAGTTGACAAATCTCTGAATATCCTTTATAATACATCGTGCCCGTGAGATACGGCACATTTATGGCGGCATAGCTCAGTTGGTAGAGCATTCGGTTCATACCCGGAGTGTCATCTGTTCGAGTCAGATTGCCGCTACCAGGCCCGTTGGTCAAAAGGTTAAGACACCGCCCTTTCACGGCGGTAATATGGGTTCGATTCCCGTACGGGTCACCAAAAAATCCAGACATCTTTATGATGTCTGGATTTTTTTGCGCCTCGTGCATCGAACCGAACCCATCGGGTTCAATCACAAGCATTTTGCCATCGTCAGATGGCCGCGATGCGAAGCATCGCAGCTTTTGGCGTAGTCAAAAGAAAATGCGTAGGGACACGTAGCCGACGCAGTCGACGGAGTATTCCCGTCTCTCATATTCTATATAATGTACCCACCCCCGGACGTCGTGCACGACGTCCGGGGGTTTTATGGATCGCGGCTTGGCCGGATGGAAGATGGCGGTCGAAAAGGGAGGTTTTGTAAAACTGCGATTTCCTGAATATTCCACGTTTTTACTCTGTTTTCCAGTTTTATGGTATTTTCCAGTGTTTTTTATGAAAAAAGTTCAATTTTTTCAGGATTATAATCGGCAGATTCCGTGCTTTGCGCTACTATAAGTATCCGAAATGAGATCACGCCCGCCGGTTCAGGCACATGACAATATTGCCCGCACCGCCGCGGCGGTGCGGGACATTCTTATAGCGTTTCCGCCCCTCTCCCCCGCCCTGCGGGCAGACGGGCGAACAAAAAAGGATGGTGCGATACCATGACGGACCAGGAATTGCGGCGGCTGAGCCGCGCAGATCTGATCGATATCATCTATACGCTGCAGCAGCAGAAGGAGCAGGCCGAGCAGCAGCTGGCCCAGGCCCAGGCGCAGCTGCAGGACCGGCAGCTGTGCCTCGCAAGCGCCGGCTCCATCGCCGAGGCTGCGCTCTCGCTGAACGGTGTGTTTGACGCCGCGCAGGCGGCGGCCGACCAGTATCTGCAGGCCGTCCGGACCTCCGCTGCCGAGACGCAGGCGCAGAAGGAGCAGATCCTTGCGGACGCCGAGCGGCAGGCGAAGGAGATCGTGGATACCGCGGAGCGTCAGGCTGCCGAGCATTGGAAACGATTCCAGCTGCAGGCCGGACAGCTGATCCAGGCACACGCGGAGCTGCAGGAGATGTTCAAAGGGATGGCGAACCGATGAAAAAACACGCAACGGCCGCGGATCTGCCGACCACGGAGCAGATCGCGCGCGAGCGCAGCCGCCTGCGCTACAAGCGGCGGTATGGCCGGACGCTGCGGAGCACGGCGGCGATCCTGCTCGTGGTGGCGGCGCTGGCTGTGCTGGTCGCCACGCTCTGGATGCCGGTGCTGCGGATCTACGGCAGCTCGATGGCGCCGACGCTGTCCGACGGACAGCTGGTCGTGGCGATCAAAACGGAGACGTTCACGCCGGGCGATATCACGGCGTTTTATTACGGCAACAAGCTTCTGATCAAGCGGTATATCGCAGGCCCCGCGGATTGGGTCGACATCGACGCAGATGGAATCGTTTCCATCAACGGAAACGTCCTCGACGAGCCCTATCTGACGGCGCATGCGTATGGCGAGACGACGATCACGCTGCCCTATCAGGTGCCGGACGAGCGGTATTTCCTGATGGGTGACAACCGGGACGTCTCGATCGACTCGCGCAGCACGGCTGTGGGCTGCGTGGCGGCGGATCAGGTCGTGGGAAAGGTCGTTTTCCGGATCTGGCCGCTGTCAGACTTCGGCCCGGTACGGTGATGGGAGGTGACACAGATGCAGGATGACCTGCAGGAACAGGCGCGCAGCCGCGCGGCTGCGCAGACAAGGCGGCGCAAACGGCGCATATGGGTCGCGGGGCTCTGCTGCGCTGTCGCCGCCGCGACCGCTTATGTCCTGACGCGCCCCGCCCTGACCATGACGCAGCAGACCTTCTGCGGGCAGGAGGCGCACACGCACGACGAGAGCTGCTATGAGACGATCCTCATCTGCGGCCAGGACGAGCAGCTGCCTGTGGAGCAGCCGACGCCGCACGTCCACACTGAGGACTGCTACGCGGCCCGTCTTGTCCTTGTCTGCGGGCAGGAGGAGAGCGAGGAACACACGCACACGGAGGACTGCTGCCAGACGCAGTACGAGCTGATCTGCCCGCTCGAGGAGGGCGAGGCGGAGGACGAGCCGGAGATCCCGGCCCACGTCCACACCGACGCGTGCTATGAGACGCGGCTGATCTGCGAAAAGCCGGAGCACACGCACAGCCTCAGCTGCTACGCCGACGCGCAGGCCGATCTGGAGTCCGCGTCCGTCTGGGAGCAGACGATCCCGCAGACGCTCAGCGGGCAATGGCGCGCGGACGTCGTAGCGGTGGCGGAAAGCCAGCTCGGCTATGCCGCCAGCACGCGCAATTATATCGTAGATGAAGCCGGCGGGATGCACGGCTATACGCGCTACGGCGCGTGGTACGGCAGCCCGTACGGCGAGTGGTGCGCGATGTTCGCCTCGTTCTGCCTGCATTACGCGGGCGTGCCGGAGGACAGCATCCCGGCGCAGGCGGGCTGCATCCGCTGGACGGAGCAGCTGCAGGCGCTCGGGCGCTATGCCGCCGCGGGCGCTGCCGCGCCGCAGCCCGGCGATCTGGTCTTCTTTGACACGGGCAGCGACGGCTATGCCGACCATGTCGCCCTTGTGGCGGAGGTCTCGGCGGACGGCGCGTCGCTCACCACGATCGAAGGAAACGTCGGCGGCTGCGTGGTCCGCAAGCAGCACGCGCTGGACGAGGCCGGGCTTCTCGGCTTCGGCATTCTGCCGGAGCAGGAGGATAATGGCGAAACACCGGAAGAACCGGCCGAGCCGGAAACTCCGGCGCGCACGCCGCTCTGCGGGCATGAGGAACATTCCCACACCGCGGATTGTTATGACGAGACCGGCGCGCTGATCTGCACGCTGGAAGAACATACGCACGTAGAATCCTGCTATCAGACGGCGGCGGAGAAAACGCCGCTCTGCGAGCACGAAGCGCATACGCACACCGCGGATTGCTATGACGAGACCGGCGCGCTGATCTGCGCGCTGGAAGAACATACGCACACCGACGCCTGTTACGAACCGGCGGCAGAGAAAACGCCGCTCTGCGGTCTGGAAGAACACACGCATACGGAAGACTGCTACAGCGCGGACGGCACGCTCGTCTGCGAGCTGCCGGAGCATACGCACACGGATACCTGTTATGAGGCGGCGAGCACGCAGCGCTTTTCCTACGCGGACGCGCAGCTGCAGCTGACGCTGACGGTCGAGAGCGCGCAGCCGCTGCCGGAGGGCACGGAGCTTGACGTGCAGGCTACGGACGCGGCTGTCTTCTCGGGGCTTTCCGACGGCGAAGCGTCGGACGGCGCGGAGCAGTGGATCGTCCGGCAGCTCGCGCTGGTGCAAAGCGGCGAGGCGCTCGACACGGCGGCTTACCGCATGACGGCCGAGATCGCGGTCACGGACGCGGTGCTGCAGCCGCTGCTGGGCCAGCTGGATGCGCTGGACGAGGCTGCGCCAGAGGCGGAGACGGGCGTGACGCTGGCCGTGATGCAGGCCGGAGACGAGGGCCTGCAGGAGCTGGACAGCGCGACGATCTCGGCCGAGGAAGCCGCGCCGGTCTTCACCGTCAGCGTCCAGAGCGGGACGATCGCGGTGCTGGCTTCCTCTGCAAATCCGCAGTTTACGGTACAGTATTATGCGGAGATCCCGCGGTTTGACAAAAGCGGCGACTATCCCCTGACTGTTTTTGATACCAGCGGCGGCGTCCTTCCCGGGAACAACACGACCAATAAGAAAAAGAGCATTTATCTGGCAAAATCAGACGAGCAAACGCCCAACGGTGTGAACGCCGGTAACAGCTCGTACTATTACACGGTCGCAACGACCAACACGCTGACACAGGTGTACAGCGACAATACCTTTGCGTATATCAGCTCGCCGGGTCTGAAATACATCGACAAGCTGACCGACAACGAGCATTATAAGTGCAGGGAGCTCTGGGTCCTGAAGGAAGGCGGCGACCCCAACAGCACCGACCACAACAACTGGACTGTCTATCAAAACCTTGACGCCGTCCAGTTTACCAACCGTGCGGAAATCGCTGCCGAAAACCCCGGCACCTATATTTATATCCGCCCCGGCGGGCAGACGACGCTCCGGCTGGTCTATAGCGCCATGAACGATTTCTTCACTTCGTCCGCCGCGTTCTATGATTATGATATCACGGACGGAAACAAGGAAGGAGACTACTGGCTCACTGGTACCAGCGGCATCAACAGTAAATCGAACTATCCCACAAACAACGCAAAAACAAAATGGACAGACTACCGGGATACTCTGGCCTTCGGCAACGCCAACTGCGGCACCGGTATGGCAAATTACCAATTTGCCGGGCGCTATCTGAACAAATTCAGCGGCGTTAGAGATGACTTTGGATGTACGTTTAAACTTGCAAACAGTCTGGACGAAAACGGCCATATCGTATATGACGATTGGCTGATCGCACCAAAGCTCTTCAATGATGGCAACGCGAACGGAAAGAAGACCTATTCCGGCAGCAGCCTGACATTCAACCGTGTCGGCGATACATACACGCTTACTTCCGCCACCGCCGCAGGGGTCGGGTCCATCGGAACGCTGGAAAAGTTCTTCAATCCGTCGCCAAAAGCAGGAACGATCTACGACGAAAATTACACAAACTCAGAAGGCCAGAAAAACATCATCTTCACCAACAATTTCTGGCCGCTGGATGGTGCGCAGGACAAAAAAGACCCAATTTTCGGTGAAACCGGTAAAGCGGTTCCTTATCGCGGCTATGTCAGCGGTGGAAACGGAAACTGGACAGCCGAACCCGGCACTTTCCCTGTCAGCGACGATGGCCGGGCGCACAATTCCTTCTTCGGGATGCAGTACGCCGTTGAATTCACGCTGACGCCGGACTATGTGGGGCCGCTGGAATACACATTCTTCGGTGACGACGATATGTGGGTCTTCCTCGATCAGCAGCTTGTCTGCGACATCGGCGGTGTCCATTCTTCGGTCGGCGAGTACGTCAATCTGTGGGATTATATCAACAAAATCGATGGGAAAGAACGCACAGAGACCAAAACGCATACGCTGACGATCTTCTACACGGAACGCGGCGCATCCGGTTCCACATGCTACATGAACTTCACGCTGCCGTCCGTCTCGGGCGTTACGCTCAAGCAGACGACGGGAAATCTGTCGGTCGGCAAGGAAGTGGTCGGCGAAAGCGACCCGACCAAGGACTTTACGTTCCAGGCGACCTTCGGCTCGACCAGTGCCTTCGCCTACTACCGCTTTGACGCGAACGGCATTCGGGTCGACACAGACCAAGAACTGCTGCTCTCCAGCGGCCAGACCTTCACGCTCAAGGCGGGCGAACACGTCGAGTTCCAGAACCTTCCTATCGGCATGCAGTACAGCTTCAAAGAAACTGACTACAGCGGCTACAGCGTGACAAACACGGTCAACGGTGTGGTCAGCGCAGGAGCGAACGCCACGGGCGTGCTGATCAAGGACATGCTCAATGAGGTCATATTCACCAACACGCGTGGGACTGTCCCCCTGACGCTGCAGAAGCTCGATCAGGACGGGAAACCGTTCAAGGGCGCTGTCTTCGAGCTGAAAAACGCCGCCGATGCCCTGGTCTACGCCATGAAGGACACAGACAGCACGAGCGGCCAGATCCTCTACACCGTCCCGTCGAGCGGGGCGAATCAGATCCAGTCCGGGGCGCTGTATTACATCGTGCTGGCGGCGGAGCCGAGCTTCGTCATCGGGCAAGACGCATCGGCGGAAAAGCATGACGCAACACTGCAGAAAAAAGCCGACAACGGTCTGCAGAAATTCCGTGTTTACCGGCAGGCAGACGGTTCGTACAGCTTCTATTGCGAGCAAAGTCAGTTCTGGATCGATCTGGATGGCCGCGGGCTGACAAACGGCACACTGGTCCACTTCTGGTCAAATGCCGATCATCCGACAACGGAAGACGCGCAGAAATGGTATCTGATTGCCAACGGAGACGGCACGTTCAAAATCAAACCGCGCGTCGCTGTTCTGGCGCAAAGCAAATCTGTGCTTGACCTGAACGGCGCGACCATCGCCGAGGGCCAGCGGATCCAGGTCTGGACGGACAACGCTTCCCCGGCGCAGAAGTGGCTGCTGGTGCCGGTGGAGGAGGCGGCGGCGCCGAAGACGACGAAGGAGCTGGCGGTCGACGACGGCGGCGTTCTGCGGCTGGCGGGGCTGCTGCCCGGGTCGTACACGCTGACGGAGACGAAGGCGCCGGGCGGCTATCAGAAGCTTTCGCCGTCCATCTCCTTCCGCGTCGGCGCGGACGGGACCATCACGCTGGCGGACGGCACGATCACCGACGCCATCGTGGCAAACGACGGCATTCTGCAGGTCCGGAACCGGCATGAGGATCTGACGCTGACGCTCAAAAAGGAGCTCGTCAACAGCCAGAGCACGCAGAAGTTCCGCTTTACCGTCTCGTATGAGATCAACGGCCAGACGGTCACCGAGACGCGCGAGCTTGCGGGCGGCGAATCCGGCACGCTGAAGATCCCCTACGGTGCGGCGGTCACGATCACCGAAACAGAGCATGACGGCTTCGCCGTGACGTTCAAGAACTCAGAGACCGTGCTGTCGCAGGGCAATACCTGCACCATCGATCGCATGACGGCCGACGCCGCGATCACGGCGGTCAACGCCGCCGGATACGCGCTGCCGGGCACAGGCGGCGGCGCACTATGGCTTCAGCTCGCGGGCGCAGCGCTGGCAGCGCTGGCGGTTCTCGCTTATAACTGGATAAACGTAAAAAAGCAAAAAGCGAAAGGAAGAACAAGACCATGAAAACAGTAACACGCGCGCTCGCCCTCGTGCTGGCGCTGACCCTGCTGCTGGCGATGAGCGCGACGGTATTCGCGGCAGACGACACATACACGATCACGATTTCCGGCGATAATGTCGTAGCAGGCCATATTTATGAAGCATACCAGATCTTCAAGGGCGATCTGGCTGAAAAGGACAGCAAGACCATTCTCTCCAACATCGAATGGGGCAGCAGCGTAAACGGCGATGCTCTGCTGACAGCGCTGAAAGCTGACGCGACGCTTGGCAATGATTTTAAAGACTGCACGACCGCCGCACAGGTTGCTGATGTGCTCGCAACGTATGGAAGCGATGCTGGAAAAACGCAGCAGTTTGCCAAGCTGGCTGGTGCAAACCTCAACGCTACTGTTGCTGGAACTTCTACTTGGAATGAGTCTGGCAAGAATTACAGCATCTCTTCTCTGGCCCCCGGCTACTACCTCGTCAAGGACAAGGATGATTCCGCGCCGAGTTCTGACGCCTATACCCGCTACATCCTTCAGGTCGTCCATAATGTCACCGTGAACGCTAAGACCGACGTCCCTACTGTTGACAAGAACATCAAAGAGGGTGACACCAGCGTCAAGGCAAACAACGCTTCCATCGGCGACGTTATCAACTATGAAGTCAAGTCCGCTGTTCCTGATATGACGGGCTACACCAAGTATTTCTTTGTTCTGAACGATACCATGTCCAAGGGCCTGACCTTCAATAATGACGTTGCAGTCACGATTGGCGATACCACGCTTGACGCCGACAAATACACGGTTGCATACAATACAGATACGGCTACCGGTATCACGACAATTGAAATTGTCATCAAAGATTTCATCAACTATACAAAAGGAGCCGCCATCCTTGTCACCTATTCTGCTACCCTGAATCAGGACGCCAGCCTTGACCCCGTTGCTGGCAACCCCAACAAAGTCCAGTTGACTTATTCCAACAACCCGAATGTTGACGGCAAGGGCGATCCCAAGAACCCTGATAAACCGGGCGAAGGTGCTCCTACCGGCAAAACCCCGGAATCTGAAACCAAGACCTATGTTACCGGCATCAAGCTCACCAAGGTCGACGGTGCAGATCATAACAAAATGCTAACCGGCGCAAAGTTCAAAATTGAAGGTAATGGCGTCAAAGTCGTTTTGGTCAACAAGGAAGTTTACGAGGAAACTTCTGACGGCACGTACTACATGCTCAAAACCGGTACATACACCGAAACAGCTCCTATCGACGAAACCGCTTCCAGCTACGACAGCACCACGACAAAATACAAGAAGGTCACTGCTGTAACCAAAGATACCGTTAACACGAAGGTCAATGCCACCGGCTACGTCGATGAAAAAGGCGTTCTAACCTTTGAGGGTCTGGGCGAAGGCACCTACACGATCAAGGAAATCGTCGCCCCGAACGGCTACAACCTGCTGAAAGCGCCTATTAAGGTTGAAATCAAGGCAAATGCCACATTTGCCAAGTGCGAATGGACGGTAACCGCAGACGGCAAGCCCGTTACAGCCGACAACAATCTCTATGCTTTCCTGATTGAGAACAAATCCGGCGCCGAGCTTCCCTCCACCGGCGGTATCGGCACGACGGTGTTCTACGTGCTGGGCGGCCTGCTGGTCGTGTGCGCGGGCGTGCTGCTGATCACGAAGCGGCGGATGAACAAGAACGCGTAATTATATCCTTCCGGTAATTCTGCAGGGGCCGGTCTCCGGCCCCTGCGCCCCGGGCGTTCAAAACAGAGGAAAGGAGAGTCCTGCAAGTGAAAAAACATGGCACGACCGTGCTGCTCGTTCTGCTGCTCGCCGCAGGCCTGTCCTTGCTTCTGTACCCGAGCGTCAGCGACTACTGGAACTCGCTGCACGCCTCCCGCGCCGTCACCGGCTACGCACAGGACGTGCAGAGCCTGACGGACGACGCCTACGACGCCATGCTGCAGGCCGCGCGCGACTATAACCAGTCGCTCGCCGTGCGCGAGACCAGCTATTTCCTGTCCGAGCGCCAGCAGGCGGAATATGACAGCCTCCTGGACGTCGGCGGCACCGGCATCATGGGCTATATCGAGATCCCCGCCATCAATGTCTCCCTGCCCATCTACCACGGCACGGACGACAACGTGCTCCAGATCGCCGCCGGGCACATCAGCTGGACCAGCCTGCCCGTCGGCGGCGAAAGCAGCCACTGCGTGCTCTCCGGCCACCGCGGGCTGCCGAGCGCGAAGCTGTTTACGAATCTCGACCAGCTGGTCGAGGGCGATACGTTCACCATCCGCGTGCTCGACGAGGTATTGACCTACGAGGTCGACCAGATCCTCATCGTCGAGCCGGAGGATGTGTCCGCGCTGGAGATCATCCCCGGGCGCGACCTGTGCACGCTGGTGACGTGCACGCCCTACGGTATCAACACCCACCGGCTGCTCGTGCGCGGCACGCGCATCGAAAACGAGCCCCAGGCGCAGACCGTGCGCGTCACGTCGGACGCGGTGCAGATCGAGCCGCTGCTCGTCGCGCCGGTGCTGGCGGCGCCGGTGCTGCTGATTTTGCTGCTGGTTCTGCTGCTGCCCGGAAAGCAAAAACGAAAGAAGGAGGAAGACTGACATGCGCGCAAGACGCGTTTTCTGCCTGCTGCTGGCCGTGATTCTACTGGCGGCGCTGCTGCCGCAGGCGCTGGCCGCGGGGCTCATTGAGACGGACCGCCCCGTCACGCTGACCGTCCGCTTCTTCCATGACAAAGCGCCTGTCAGCGGCGCGCCGTTTTCTCTTTACCGCGTGGCGGACGTGTCCGCCTACGGTGAATTCACGCTGACCGGCGATTTCAAAGACGACCCCGTGCGGCTGGACAACCGGAACAGCGACGGCTGGCGCGCGCTGGCCGAGACGCTGCGCGCCTTCGTCCTGCGGGACAGCCGCAAGCCGCTCGACACCGGCGTGACCGGCAGCACCGGCCTTCTCACCTTCCCCAACCGGCAGAAAACGCTCCGGCCGGGGCTGTATCTGCTGCTGGGCGAGTCGTTCGTCTCCGGCGGCTACAGCTACACCGTCGAGCCCTCGCTCATCTGCCTGCCCTGCGCTGACGAGACCTCCAACACCTGGGACTATGACGCGGCCCTCGCGCCCAAGCATGACCGCGAGCCGCTCCCGCCCGCACCGTCGGACGATACCGTCGAGCGCAAGGTCCTGAAGGTCTGGGACGACGGCAATGCCGCTTCGCGGCCGCAGGAGATCACCGTCCAGCTGCTCAAAGACGGCGTGGTCTACGATACCGTGCGTCTGAACGCAAAAAACAGCTGGCGCTACACCTGGTCGAAGCTGCCGAAATACGACGCGAGCGGCCGCCGCATCACCTGGACCGTCACGGAGACGGCCGTCGGCGGCTACACCGTCTCCATCCGGCAGGAGGGCGTCACCTTCGTCGTGACGAACTCGAGAACGCCGTCCACGCCCGCGCAGCCGTCCACGCCCGCCGGGCCGTCGCTGCCGCAGACGGGCACGGTCTGGTGGCCGGTCGGGCTGCTGGCTGTCTGCGGCGCGGCGCTGGTGCTGGCCGGGCTGCGCTGCGGGAAGGGAAAGCGCGATGCGTAAGCGGACGATCCTCTTGACGCTCGGCGGGCTGTTCCTGCTCGCCGCGCTGGCGCTCACGGCCCGGAACCTGCAGCAGAAAGCCCGCGCGCAGACCGCCGCGGAACAGACCTTACAGACGCTCGCGCCCATCGTTCAGACTGCAGCAGACGCGCAGACGCCGCTGGAGGCCGAAGCGGTCCCCGCGGACGAGCAGGTCATCCCGGACTACCAGCTCGACCCGCAGATGGAGATGCCCGTCACGACGATCGACGGCGTCGATTACATCGGCGTGCTGGAGATCCCCGCGCTAAAGCTGACGCTCCCGGTCGCCGGGGATTGGAGCTATGCGCTGCTGGATCTTGCGCCCTGCCGGTACGCCGGGTCGGCGTATCTGGACGATCTTGTCATTCTCGGGCACAATTACCGCGGCTTTTTCCGGGATCTTTCGCAGCTGCAGCCCGGCGACACGGTCTTCTTTACCGACACGGACGGCAACCGGTTTTCCTACGCCGTCTCCGATTTTGAGCAGCTGCGCCCGTCGCAGACCGAGGATATGCTGGCCGACGACTGGGACCTGACCCTCTTCACCTGCACCCCCGGCGCCCAAAACCGCCTCGCCGTCCGCTGCCTGCGCAGCGACCCCTGACCGATCAAAAACCCCCGGCAGAGAAACTGTTTCTCCCTATAGGTACACAATGTGTCATGGGGGTACAGTCGGTACGGGCAAAAGCAAGACGCAAACTCAAATGCATGAGTTTGCGTCTTGCTTTTTTACATAAGGATAGAGCTTGACAGGAGCAATGTCGACGGTCGGAGTTTTCAGGCATTAACGGATAAAATGCTGTGTTTTCAAGGGTTGTACGGTTTTTACCGAAAACATCCTGTTTCGCTGAATTTCTTGAAAACCATTGAAAACACTGGGCAAACCGGCTTTTTGAGGATTTCGGATGATAGTAGTCAAATAGTAGTCACGGTCATATCATTGCCAGAAATCATTTGAGTTGGAATCATTGTCGGCAGATAATTGTGGTGACTATAAGGTCTATGGCTCACAAACAACGGCTGGAACTGAGCGAGAACAGCAGCAGGCTCTCTTTGTCGCAAAATTCCATGATATTTATGAAAACAGTTATGTAAGGCAGTACCCCAATTTACATTCAGGTGAGCAGCAGAAAAATATCTGCCGTCCGGTTCCGCAGCGGCGGCTGAAACTCAGTTGAAGATTGCCGTACAAAAAACATGGAGGCTTCCGAAATCCGGAAACCTCCATAAATTTATCAGATTCGACAAAAGAAGAATTGACCACCTAGGCGGCGTTGAACGGCTCCAGATCGGTGTGATCCTTCCACTCGTCCGTGACGCCGGCGTCGCGCAGCAGCTCTGTCACGGTTTTATCCAAGGCATCGACTCTGTCGCTGCTGACTGCCTGCAGGTCAAAGTCCGCATCACCGGCATCGTCCAGAATCGCGGGATCCTCGCTGCCGTCCAGCAGGGCGTTTACCTGACGAAGCGCCTGCTGCCACTGGAAGGAGAAGAAGTCCTTCTGCGTTGCGTTCATTTCAGCCAGATAGGCTTTTACCGCATTTTCGGCTTTTCCGCTATCAATCATCGCGAGCTTCATCAGAGAAACTGCGGCGTTTGCCTGCTGCAAGCTGCCGCCTGCGCTGCCGTGCGCGACAGTATCGATGCTCACAAGCAAATTGACCGCCGTATCTTTGCTTTCGGGCGCATACATCCAGCCGGTCACGTCGCCGCTGTAATTGACCTTGTCGGTGGTCTGAGACTCCAGCCGGTACAGCAGCGTCACGAGCTGCGCGCGGGTGCAAACGGCATCCGGCAGCAGGCGGTTATTGGAGCCCTTGAGGATTTCGGTGTTGACTGCCCAGGCCATCGCCTCGCGGGCATACTCGGAAAGGCTGTCATAGTCGGCATACTCGCGGATCGCCATGCCGCCCTGCGTAGTGTCGAAGCTCTGCTGCTTTGCAAAGCGCCAGAGCATCGTGACCGCCTGTTCCCGGGTCACGGCATTCGCTGCGCCGAAGGTATTCTTACTGAGACCTGTCACAATGCCGAGACTTGCCGCCCAACGGACGGCTTCTGCGTAATAGGCGCCCTCCTTAATATCAGAAAAGTTCATCGCGTAATTCACGACCGGCTTCCCGGCGGCGCGCCAGAGGAAGGTCACAAAGTCGGCGCGCGTGCAGTCCCGATTCGGTGCAAATACGTCCTTGCTGACACCGGACGTGATCTCTTTTTTGGTCGCCCAATTGACAGCGTCATAAAAATAATCCTGTTTCGATACGTCCGTGAATGCCTGTGCCGGTTCGACAGCAAGCGCCTGTGCGCTCAGCAGCATCACGGCTGCCAGCAGCAAACTGAAAACCCGAATGGTGCGTTTCATACAAATGCCTCCATATTTATTGGATCTTGTATCCATCTTTGCATTTTTCCAGCGCAAAGTGCATCTGCGCCTCGTGGGTCGCAAACGGCAGATGTTCAAAGCCGTCTGCGGGGTGAAAAGAAATAACCTGATTCAGATGATCGATCCACACGGCGCAAAGCTCTTTGAAATGTTCCAGCGGCTCCTCGTTCATCGTACATGCTCCTTTTCTGCTTTATAACATAATTTTAGTCGGTTTATCTTGTAAAAACAAGAAGCTGGCAGTACAATAAAGAAAAAGAGACTTGTGCAAAGCGCACAAGCGAAAGGATATCGCCATATGGCTGCAACACAGTGGGAAACGTGCAGCGCCGATGCGCTGCTGCGGGATTTTTTTGCGCAGGACGATCTAAGTCGCCTCGCAGAAGGCGCGGGCGCGCTGCTGGGCTGTCCGCTTCTGGTGCTGGACGATACGTTTCATGTTGCCGCGCACCATCTGCCGCTGGGGTTTTCCGACGCAGTTTTTCAGGCGTCGGTGCGCAGCGGCGAGATCACCTATGAGGCAGGCGCGATCATCAGCCGAAGCCCTGCCTTAACTGCCGGGAACGCGGACTATGTCCAGCTGGAGGGCAGCGCATATCGCCGCCGCTTCGCGCCGCTCATCAGCGCGGGCGTGCGGCTGGGCTATCTGATCTGCGTCGATACGGACGGACATCTGGAAAAAATACTAGCACAGACGTGGCGCGCTGTGGAACAGATTTTATCCAAGCAGCTGTTCGTTGAAGCCAGCCGGCAGGATAAGCCGTTTGAAACGGCGGAGGATATTCTCCGGCACCTGCTGGACGGCGGTTTTCCGTCCGCGCCGTATTTTCAGCTGCAAAGTGCCGGTACCTATCTGGCAGACTTTCATCCGTTTGCGTTTGCCCTTGTCGATCTGACCGCGTACCACAGCCAATACCTTGGGAAGCGGCATTTGAAAGAGGAAATGGACGCCATATTTCCGGACTCGCACGCCTTTGTCTATAAAGGTGCAGTCTTTCTCTTCCTGTCCCGGCAGGCGGACATTGACCGCTTTTCTGCGCTGGCGGAGGAATTTCAGCTCAAGGTCATCGTGTCGGAGAAAATTGACGACCTGTTTGCGCTTCCTGCGCTCTATCGCACGGCGCGCGAGGCGCTGAGCCTGATGACGGATGAACGGTTCCACGGCGGTCGCGTCTACACTGTTGCGCAGCTGCGCACGCCGCTGCTGCTGAAAAATCTGGAAGGGCGGGAAGATTTGATCGCGCAGGAGGTGCGCACCCTTGCCGCGCACGACCGGGAAAAGGGCACGCAGTACTGCGAAACGCTCTATTATTATCTGATCTGCTGCCGGTCGCTGCAAAAGACCTGCGAAGCGCTTTTTACCCATCGAAACACCGTGCTCTACCGCATCCGAAGAATGCAGGAGGAATTTGCCATCCCGCTGGACGAGCCGCTCAAGCACGCCGATCTGCTGCTGAGCGTGTCGCTTCTTTTGTTTGAAGCGAAAGGACCGGATTTCTTCCTGCCCAAAACGCCGCTTGATAATTCATAATTCGGTCATGCTTCTAACAAGATTTTGTCACAACTTCCTGTCACAATAACGCCAGTTCGAAAGAACGGAACACCCTTGATGAAAGGAAGTTTGACCTATGAAAAAAGTATTGGCAATTCTGCTGGCCCTTTCGGTGCTGGCCTTGAGCGCCTGCGCAGCCAAGCAGGCTAATTCGGATACACAGAAGGACTCCAACACAGCGGAAACGGAGCAGCAGCCGGATTCTGCGCAGACCGCAGAAACACAGCAGCCCGCGCAGGAAGCAAAGCGCATCGAGCCGCTGGCAGAAAGTCTTGATCTGAACGCACTGACCGACGCGACCGTCGCAGCAAGCTTCGGCGCGGAGGACATTTCCGAAAAAGACGGTAAGACGGAGATCACCCTGACGGTTTATGATTACGATGTCTACGATATGGTGGACATTTCGCAGCTTGCCGTCGGCGATACCATCGTCGTGGACGGCAAGGACATGGTCGTTGCATCCCGCGAGGACAAGGATGGCTTTGTTACCATCAATGGAGGACTCGAGCAGGGCGGTGTCGATCTGACGAGTGATGACTCGGGCGTCTACTACGCTGTTGGCTTGGACGATGCGAAGTCGTATCACGAGCTTGGCAGAATCACCGTGCCGGTCGCGGAAGGCTTTGTCCTGACAGACAATGCAGACCCGGAGCATCCGGATGAGACCTATGCCGCGTCTGACCTTGCAAAGCTGGCTGCGTCCGAACCCGGCTTCACCGCCAACAACACGCTGGCGACCATCGAGCATGGCGAGCTGACCGTCCTGGCCAGAAGCTATACGCCGTAATTTCGAAACGCAGAATCTGCCCGGAAGCACAACGCTTCCGGGCATTTTCTTTGCTGTGGCAGATTTTTTACGGAGATTTCACACAAAAACGATCGCTGAATTTACACAGGCTTGCTATCATAACCATATCTATACGGAAATGGGGCGGATGCTATGACCTACAAAACGATCGTATGAGTGTACGAAGGTCTGCCCCGCAAAAGCGCTGCATTAGACCGCATTCCACGCAAATTCTACCGCCGGGGGATGTTTTTTCTCCCGGCTTTGCCGTATGCTCAGAGCATCTTCACCACAGGAGGCGTTCCAAATGAACCAGACAGCCATCGGCGGCTATATCGCGCGCAAGCGCAGGGAGCAGAATCTGACACAGGAGCAGCTGGCGCAGCAGCTCGGCGTGTCCAACAAGACGATCTCAAAATGGGAAAACGGAAAGTGTATGCCGGATTACAGCATCATTCAAACACTCTGCGATGCGCTCCATGTAACGCTCCCGGAGCTGATGGACGGCGAGGATGCGGCGGAGGACAGCGTGCGCGTCTACGACGATGAACAAATTCTCGACCTGCTGCGCCGCACACAGGAGCTGGAGCGTCAGAAGGGCGTCCTCTGCGGCTTTGTCCTCATCGTCCTCGGCATCGCCAGCAGTGCCCTGTCCAGAACCACCGGCGGAACGGATGTACAGGACTTCTTCTCCGGTATCCTCATGGGTCTGTCCGTCGTGGAAATTCTTGCCGGTATCTGCGTCGCCGGAAAAACGCTCCTGAAGCAGTAAAAACGCACCGTCTTCTTCGAGCCAATCGTTCGGTTCAAAGAAGGCGGTGCGTTTGTTTTGTTTATTGCTTCGGCACATCCTCCAGCCCAAGCAGCAACGCCGGGAGCGTGCGCGTCATGGCTCGTATCTCGCCGCGGCTCACGCCGTGATCGAGCATGAATTGCAGATACTGCCGCATGGCTTCCTCCCACGGAGGGTTCGCCGGATCGCCGCAGTCGGTGGACAAAATGGTATGCGACGTACCGAGCTGCCGGATCGCATCCAGATTGCGTTCAGCATTGCTGATCCACTGCCCGTTTTGCAGCGGCTGGCGGTAGCAACGTTCAAAGATGACGCCGTAATCCTCCTGAAGCGCCTTCTGCTCGGAAACACTCAGATCCACAACCCAGTATTCCGGGTGCGTGATCACGATCTTCCGCACGCTGGCGTTGCGCGCACCGTCCACCACACAGTGAATCTCCTCCGGGGAGATATGCCCCGTCGCAAGCACGGCGTCATACGCCTTGATCAGAGAAAAGATACCGAGCAGCTCCGGCAGCAGATTGCCGCGGCTGTCCGTCATGCGGATCCCGCCGGTTTTCCCGCGCTTGTGATATTCATTCTCCGCGTCTACGGTTGGCAGCCAGATGATCTTCGCGCCCATGCGCAGCGCAGTCTGCACCGCCTGCTCATTGAGCCCGCCGGTCTCCCGGTTCAAAACCAGCCCGCCGTACATATAGAACGAATTGTCGCCGTGAACCGACCGGTTGTATGCGTTGCACAGCGACGCGCGCGCGACGGTGCTGCAGTGATGCCCCTTGATGACAATCGCTCTTGCACCCACACGGACGGCTGCGTCCATCAGCTCCAGATCGTTATAGGTTCGGTGAATGACGTCCGGTGCGGTATGGACGTGCAGATCTATGACGCCATCCAGAATGTTTTTCTGCTCTGTGTCCATGAAAGCTCCCTCCTTCGGAAGAAAAAAGCCTGCCGTCTGCGAAAACCGCAGGCGGCAGGCTGACGCAGGATATTACTCAATGGCAATTGCGGTAGAAGAGGCGAGCTTCTTCACGTCCTCCTTCGGGACGATGACGCTCAGAACGCCGTCTTCATACTTCGCCTTGACGTCCTCCGGCTTGACGTTGCCGACGTAGAAGCTGCGAGAGCAAGCGCCTGCATAGCGCTCTTGACGAAGTACGCGGCCCTTCTTGTCCTGTTCATCCTTGTCCAGACCCTTCTGGGCAGCGATGGTCAGATAGCCGTCTTTGATGTCGAGACTGATCTCGTCCTTCTTGAAGCCGGGCAGTTCGACCGCGAAGCGGTAAGCCTTGGCGTCGTCCGTCTCGCGGATATCGGTCTTCATCAGGTTCTTGGAGTTCTTGCCAAACAGCGGGCTGTGCGAACCAAAGAAACCATTGTTGTCAAAAAATTCATCAAACATATTTTCACCATAGATGCTGGGTACCATAATAATTCCTCCAATATATTTTGATTTCAGGGATTTGTGTATTTATATGAAGCTCTGCGGCGCAACGGCTGCCGCGCCGGGCATTGCTTGCAGCTTAAAGATCCTTCGTTCTGGAAATGCAGGCACAGACGATGGCACTAATGCCTTCGAGCAGGAACACCAATCCGACCGTCACACCGACTGCCGCCGCGCTGACCCACGGATCCATCATGCAGATAAAACCCGCGCCCATCAGCAAAATGCCGACCGCCAAGACCCAGCCCCAGCCGCGAACACCGAGGGCGTGCAGATCAAATGCGCTGACGAATCGGGAGATGCCGGAGAACATCAGCCAGACCGTAAAGAGAAACGGCAGCGACAACAGCGTGAACCAATGGTTAAAGAGCAGGAACAACGACATGATCACGGTCAGCACACCGTCGAGCAGCAGCCAGCCGGAGCCGATCAGCATACCGCTTGTTCCGGCAAAGACCACGATCTCCGCGATGCCTGCCGCCAGCATGAAAATGCCGAGCATCAGACCCGCGGACAGAACTGCAACATCTTCATTGCACAAACAATAAATGCCTGCCGCAATCAGCAGGATGCCTGCCACAATATTCAAGATCCGAACTGTTTTTGTGCGCATGCTTTCTTCCTCTTCTCTATTGAAGCTCTTTTCGAACTCCTATTTGTTTTTATGCCCTTAGTTTATTCTTTCTCTGCAAAAAAGCAAGAAACCGGAAGCACAAGAAATGTGGATTTGATTGTGCGGAAAGCACAATCAGTATCACGGAAGAAAACAGCTTGACCGTCCTGCATTGACGGACTATAATAAAGACAAATCCCCAAAAGGAAGGCTAAACTTCATGAAAGAAAACCGAAAGCTCCTGAAGGAAGTTCTCAAAGACATCCAGCACGATATGTCGGACGAGGAAGTTCTGAACTTACTGGCAGACAGCAAAATTTCCGAAAGTCCTGCAACGGAAAAATACACGCTCGGGCAGCGCTCGGCGGACGCGATCGCAAGATTTGCGGGCAGCTGGGCATTCATCTTTGCGTTCACAGGCGTACTGATCTTGTGGATGGTCATCAATACGATTTTAGCTTCGAACGCCTTTGACCCGTATCCGTTTATCCTTTTGAATCTGGTTCTCTCCTGCGTCGCTGCCATTCAGGCGCCGCTCATCATGATGAGCCAGAACCGGCAGGAGGAAAAGGATCGCCGCCGCGCGGAGAATGATTACAAGGTCAATCTCAAGACCGAGATTATGATTGAGGACCTTTACGACAAGGTCAACGCGATTCTTGCCAAGCAGTCGGTACTGGAAAAGAAGCTGCAAGAGCAGGAAGAACAGACAAAATCCTGAATTTTGGAAAAAGAACCGGCGTATCGCCCAAACGGACGGTACGCCGGTTCTTGCTATTTTTATCTCAGAAGCACTTCTGGTCGCGCGCCTTGCGGCAGGTTTCCTTGCGCTCGCAGTGGTAGCAGACCTCGGTATCTGGCGACGGCTCGCCGCGCTCGAATTTCAGGAGGTTGTCCACGGTCGTCGCGGCGATGTTGCTGAGCGCTTCCTTTGTGAGGAATGCCTGATGCGAGGTGACAATGACGTTCGGCATCGAGATCAGCCGCACCAGCGTGTCGTCTGCGACAATCTCCTCCGAGCAGTCCTCGTAGAAGAGGTCGCCCTCCTCCTCGTATACATCCAGGCACGCCGCGCCGACCTTGTGGCTTTTCAGCCCCTCGATCAGTGCCTCGGTATCCACCAGACCTCCGCGGGAGGTGTTCACGAGCACGACGCCGGGCTTCATCTGCGCGATGGCGTCTGCGTCGATCATGTGCCGCGTCTCGTCGGTGAGCGGACAGTGGAGCGAAATCACGTCCGCCTGCCGCAGAAGCTCCGACAGCTCCACATAGTCAAGGTTGCTTTCCGGATTCGGGAATTTATCGTATGCCAGCACGCGCATCCCGAAGCCCTTGCAGATACCGGCAAAAATTCTGCCGATCTTGCCCGTGCCGACCACGCCCACGGTCTTGCCGTGCAGATCGAAGCCCGTCAGCCCGGACAGGCTGAAATTGAAGTCGCGCGTGCGGATATACGCCTTGTTCGTATGCCGGTTGACGGTCAGCAGCAGCGCCATCGCGTGCTCCGCCACCGCGTAGGGCGAGTACGCAGGAACACGGAACACATGGAGCTTTCCAAAGCAGGCTTTGGTATCCACATTGTTGAAGCCTGCGCACCGCAGCGCAACGACCCGCACGCCCAGATCATAAAGCTCGTTTACGACCTTCGCGTTTACCGTGTCGTTGACGAACACGCATACGCCGTCAAAGCCCTTTGCCAGTTGGACGGTGTCCTCGCCGAGTCTCGTCTCAAAATACTTGATCTCAATGTCCGTTCCGGCAATATACTCGTCAAAGCCGGGCTTGTCGTAGGGTTTCGTATCAAAAAATGCAAGCTTCATGATTGCATTGCACCTCCATGATTTTTATGGCGCCAGTGTAGTCCTTTCTGCAAGACACGTCAAGCATCATTTTCTACAAAATAAGCGCGTAGTCTCGGGTGATCCATAAATGTGGATAACTTGTAATCGAGCAAGTTATTATTTAATGCTCTTCCGGTCTTCGGATCAAAGAGCAGGTTTTCAGAAAGTCCGAATCCGATTCCCATACTCATACCACCGTGTACCTGAGCTTCAGCAAGTGCCGGGTTGATAAGAGTTCCGGCGTCATGTACATTGACGATATCAAGCAGTTTTACCTTACACATCGGGATGTCAACTTCAACTTCTGCAAATGTACATCCGAAGGAGTAAGCATTGGACTTAATCTGTGCTGTACTTTCAGCTGACAGATGCTCACTGTGTGAAAGGCTGTAAAGAGCTTCTGTTGAAAGATCTCCAAGAGACATCAGAACACGGTTATCTGTGATACGAACAATTTGTCCGTCAATGATATCCAGGTTATATTCAGGCATTCTTGTCAGTTCATGCGCATATTTCAAAATGCGTTCCTTCAGAAGCAGTGCTGTCTGGCGAATTGAGAATCCGGCTGTATAAGTCTGACGGGATGCATAAGCACCTGTTCCGAATGGCGTAACGTCTGTATCCTGACAGGAAACAACGTGTACAGCTTCAATCGGAACGCCAAGAATATCTGCAGTCATCTGTGAATATGCAGTATCAGCACCCTGTCCGATCTCTGTCTCACCGAGCTGAACCTGAAGAGAACCATCCTGATTCAATACCATACGGCAGGAAGATGTCTCAAGTGAGATTGGCCATACAGCTGTGTTGTACCAGAAGACTGCCATACCGATACCTCTGCGGATATCTCCTGTCTGGTTCTGGTATTCTTTGTATTTACGAAGGTAATCAGTAACTTCGATTCCTTTGTCGAGGCACTGGTTGAATGTGTCGCTGTATAATTCATTTTTAGAAAATGCATCCTTGAATCCGACCGGCATCAGGTTCTTGCGGCGAAATTCAAGCGGATCCATGTTAAGTTTTGCACAAATGTCTTCTGTATGACATTCTACAGCCCACATTGCCTGTGGAATTCCGTAACCACGCATCGCACCGGCAACGGATTTGTTCGTGAATATTGTATAAGCATCAGCCTCTACGTTATCACAAGGATAAAGCTGCGGGAATGCGCCAACTCCTTTGGCACAGATACTGTGACCGTGAGATGCGTAAGCACCCTGATCAGAAAATGCTTCCAGTTTTCTTGCAGCAAATGTTCCATCCGGACGAACCCATGAAATGATGTGGCTCTTGATCGCATGACGTACACGAGTAGAAACAAAGGTCTCCTCTCTTGGTACATCAAGTTTAATAAGATGTCCGTGAAGCTGCATGGACAGCCATGCACAAAGTGGTTCATACAAAACATCCTGTTTATTTCCGAAACCACCGCCGATGTAAGGCTTGATGACACGGATCTTACCCCATTCAACTCCAAGTGCCTGACCGACAACTCGACGCACGATATGAGGAATCTGAGTAGAACTTACAACCTTGATGCGGTCGCCTTCCATCTCAGCATAGCAGATAAAGTTTTCAATATGACAGTGCTGAACGGTTGGTGTGCTGTACCAGCCTTCTACTTTGATCAGTCCAGGTTCTTTGATTGCTTCTTCGTAGTTACCTTTACTGATCGTTGTGTGTTTGAGAATATTGTTCGGATAATCCTCATGAAGCTGAGGAGCATCCTCTTTCATAGCATCCAGAACATCCAGAACAAATGGATATTCTTCATATTCTACTTTGATCGCACGAAGTGCCTGTGCAGCGGAAACCTCATCCTCTGCTACAACCGCAGCGATATCATCCCCATAAAATCTGACGCGGTCTGTAAGTACAAGACGATCGGCAACATCCTGATGTGATTCATCTGTGGACCATGGATGTCCGGCAGTTGGGAAATAATGCTTCTCCTTTAAATCAAAACAGGTAAATACTTTTACAACTCCAGGTATCTTCTCAGCTTCAGATGTGTCAATAGAAAGAACATGTCCGTTGGCAATTGTAGAGTGTAAAATACGTGCAATATAGGCACTCTTATCACAGAGATCATCTGTATATTTTGTACGTCCAATTACTTTATCGTAGGCATCTACACGAGTAACCTTTTTTCCCACATACATGTTATCCCCTCCTTAAACATAAGTTTGGATCAACCGTTTACGTAAAAATCAATATCCTGTTTCATCTGAAGATATTGTGCTTTGGTAATTACGATCTTTCCTTTATTCAGCGTCAGAAGATTCATCTCTTCCAGCTTTCTGATGTTTCTGTCCAGAGTTTTAATAGAAATCCCCACTTCTTCGGAAATGCGCGCTCGTGTCTGGTTAAGTACCAGAATCTCCGGTGCCGGGATCTTTTGTTCATATATTCCTGCTTTTTAAGTGGTAAGCTTTTAAATAAATCCACGAATCTTCCTCCTCCTTTTTATTCATTATAGAGAGAAAAGGTGATACATTAAAAGGCCATGTGACATTTTTTCTCCGCTTTTTTGAATTATGGCGTTTTGGACAAAAAATGACTATAAATTAATAATATTATAACGTTTATTTGGTAAAAATGACAGTTAGAATTGAGGAAATATTGATT